>Ga0247841_10009211_pt1 | contig 13894 bp, 8 predicted proteins | sample LaCruzMarch2015__2_FD_192410 | JGI IMG/M metagenome (GOLD analysis project Ga0247841, IMG submission 192410) | Freshwater microbial communities from meromictic Lake La Cruz, Castile-La Mancha, Spain - LaCruzMarch2015_18m | ecosystem: Environmental > Aquatic > Freshwater > Lake | place: Spain...
ACCAATGATAATGATGAGAATCTGGACAAATCTACTTCTTAGCATATTGACACTTAGCCTCGCTAGTGCTATTATAAGCTATTATTTTTACTGCTCCGTAAACTACATGGAAGACAAATCATTAATAGCTACCCAAAAAAGATTTTTAGATTACCTTAAAAAACAAGGTAAGTCTTCGTCTACCATTTTAGCATACAATAATGACTTGAACCAATTTGCTGACTTTCTAAACAAACGTCAGATTACCCAAATTACCTCTGTGGGTAAAGAGCAAATCGAAGAATTTAAAGAGTTTCTTAATTTTAATAAATATTTGCCTAAATCAGCTTCCAGAAAACTTAATGCTATTAAATCTTTTTTCAGATATCTTAAAAATCAAAATTTAATTGAAGGTAATCCTTCAGAAAATGTTGACTATCCCCAATATGAGTCTAAAGCTCCGAGAATCTTGACTCAAATGGAATATCGCTCATTAAGAGATGCCGTTCGTAACGATATTAGAATGTCTGCAGTTATTGAAATATTATTGCAAACTGGAATGAGAATCGGTGAATTGGCCCGTTTAGAACTTGAAGATTTAAAAGATAACCAGATCAGAATTCGTACTTATGAATCTCAGCCAGAAAGATTAATTATCTTAAACCAAGCTGCTAAAAAATCTTTGGATCATTGGCTTGATTTCCGACCTAAAACCAAAACTAAAAATATTTTTATTACCAAAACCGGCAGACCTTTTTTAATTAGAAATATCCGGACAATTATTAATCGTTACTTTAAAGAAGCGGAAATTAAAAATGCCACTATTAATGACTTGCGTCACACCTTCATTGCCCATCAATTAGGCAATGGCACTTCTGTTGTTTTAATCCAAAAATTAGTCGGTCACAAAAGACTTTCTACCACCGAAAAATATTTGAATTTGATCAATCAATCTTCAGAAGCTAAGATTAAAATCGAAGAGCTTTAAAAAATATCCCCAACAAAACTAGTGGGTCAGGATGGGATCGAACCATCGACTTCCATCTTATAAGGATGGCACTCTAACCACTGAGTTACTGACCCAAATTTAAAGCTAATTATACCAAATTTTAACCAATATAATAATCTGCAATTACATGGATATTAAAAGTACCTTTTTTTCAAAAAAATTGAAGTTATACTTTGGAGCGTTGATTAATAGCGGCTTCCACCAATTCCCGATCAACCCCATATTTTAATCGAGATAATTCTTTAATCATTTGGGCTGTTTGTAAATTGGCAGTTTTTTTCATTTGATCCATATCTTTAGTTACATCCATAGAAAAAGCCGGTACAGGCTCGTTGTGAACGATAGTTTTAATATAAAGATGAAAACGGTCAATATTTAAAAGATCATCCTCAGCAAAAACCGGCTGAAATTCTCGTTGTAAATAACCAGCGTCCGTCACTCCTACCCGAAAAGCCATTAAAGTGCCTACGTTACCAAAAACCGCATTTTTAATTTCATCATCCATTTGGCCAATAAATTGATTAGCTACAGTTAAGTTTAAACGATACTTTCTAGCTTCAGAAAGAATCTGAGCAAAATCTGGTGTGGCAAAATTTTGGAACTCATCAACATAAAGATAAAAATCGCGTCGTTGTTCTTCAGGGACATCAGCTCGAGACATCGCCGCCATTAAAATTTGAGGGACAATTAATAAACCTAAAAAGTTAGAATTCTCTTCTCCAATTTTACCTTTGGCTAAATTAATAATTAAGATCTTACCCTCATCCATAACTTTCCGAAAACTAAAGGCTGATTTTGCTTGACCAATAATATTTCTCATCATCATATTGGTCACAAAACGGCCAAATTTAGAAACAATATAATCTAAAACTTCAGATTTATGGAAATCAGAGGTTTGAGCAATTTGGTCTGTCCAATAACGTCTGACAATTGGATCTTTTAATTTGGGCAAAAGCTCTTCTACAAAACTAGGATCAGTTAAACAGCGCACAATTTCAATAAAAGTATTACCCTTCTCACTCATAATTGTTAACATTGCATTTCTAATAGCATGTTCAAATCGCGGCCCAATAATTCCAGTTTTATAAGGATCATAAAGCTTATACATCAAATTAATGATAGAAGCAGTTACCATATGCTTTTCTTGTTCAGTCTCCGCTTCTAAAAGGTTAAAGCCCATTGGCCTTTCAGTATCGGAAGGATCAAAATAAATTACATCTTCGGCTCTTTCTGGAGGAATATATTTAAGTAAATCTTCAGCTAAATCATGTGGATCAATTAAACAGACACCTTTACCAGCTCGAATATCTTGTAAGATTAAATCTCTTAAAAGTTCTGACTTACCAACACCAGTTTTCCCAATAATATACATATGTCTTCGTCGATCAGCATCAGAGATGAAAATTGAACGACTAACTCCTCGATAAATACTTTTACCTAAAAATAAACCTTCTTTAGAAATATTAACCGGAGCTGGAGAGCGTTTAGAATAAAGCCAATAAATATGCGGCGTTTCTACTTGTTTGTTGGGAAAATGAAAAATAGTCGCCAATTCTTCAGAATTAAGAATAGTATGGGCACCACGAAAATAAAAAAGCGGCTGATAACGATAGATAAAATCAACCATAAAACCAGCTTTCCACCAAATTTTCTTTTTAGTAAAACGGTTTAAATTAGAAGAAACCTGTTCAAAAGAAGATTTAATATTACTTAAATGGGAATCAGCTAAAGCCTGCGTTGGGGCACAAGCCACAATCCTAATAACAGTTTTAAAACCTGGCTTGGAACATTTGTTTTCAATTGCTTCTAAAGTTTTAGCATCAACTTTAAATTTAGCTTTTTGAGGATCAGCCTCTGTTTTTTTAACTCCAGCAATATAATTATAACCACTAGATTGCCATTTTTTATCCGCTGGTGAAATCAAAATCTGAACCGCCGCCCCCTCTTCCTCTCCCATTTTCCCTAAAACCGTTGTTAAAGATGACAAACTATCAGTTGGCAGATCTTTAAAAAGTTTAATGGGTTTATAACTTGATTCTTTCAACTCTAATTCTGCAAAAGCGACCCGACCATTTTCCGAAAAAAGATTGTATTCTGGAACTTCAATAATCTCAGCATCCGGATAAGCCCCATTAATCTGTTTTTCTACCATATCTTGCAAATTTTTAGGAACAGAAACATAAAAGCGGATATCTTCATATTTAGCCACAATTTCAAAAACAATATGAGGCTGTAATTTTAAGAAGCTTAAAAAACCACCTTTTTTTAAAGAATAAAGAGAAGCAAACATCTGCTCAGCAACATCAATTTTAGACTCATTATCAAAAGGAACCGCTACCTGCAAGAGAACATAATTTAATGATTTTTGTTCCCGATCGCGGTTACGCCACCAAATTAAAAAAATATAAATTAGGATTGTTAAAAAAATTAAGACAACAAAAATTACCCCTAAAGAAAAAAACCAGGATTGAAAACTACTAATTAAGCTTTGTTCGTTCATCATATTTAAAATTTATAAGCGAATTTACTACCAGTAATTTTTAAAAGTCTTTTAGCCCACTCTGCCAACCAGCGTAAAGAATAAATCACTTTTAAATGTAGGGCCTGGTTAATCTGGTCATCGGATAAAGGAAGCTTAACTATTACCTGTTGAGGCGTTGGGTTATCTAAAATTATTGCCCCATCTTCACCAACAATTGGTTCTTGTAAAACTAATGTTTCTTCATTAGTAACTGATTCAACCTTTTTTAATTCTGGAGAAAATTCAATTGCTTTTTGTCTCTCCACCACTGGGAATTTTTGGCGTTCTGAAACTAAAGCTTCTTTTGAGGGCAGTGACATATATTTTTATTATAGTCTATTAATTAAATTTTTTCCTCTTTTTTAGCTAACCAAAATAAGTAAGAAGAAAGATGATTACAATAAGCCATTAAATTCAAACTTCTTGGTTTTCTTAAAGCCACGATTTTTCTTTCTAATCTTCGGCAAATCGCCCGGGCTAAATGAAGAAAAGATGAAACTTGATTAACTCCAGGTTGAGAAAATTTTTTTAAAGAAAGATCTTTTATCAGCTCAATCTCTTTATCTAAAAAATTTGTCTTCGCTTGAAAATCAACTTTTTTGGCCACTGCCAAGAAGCTCCCTATGGTTAATAAATCTTCTTGAAGTGAAAGAATTTTCTTTTGCAGTTTTTTAGAAGAAGAAAAAACTTTAACTAATCCAAAAACACTATTAAGTTCATCTAAATCTCCCAAAATTTCAAAAATTAGTTGAGACTTTTTTTGTTTTTTACCGTTTAAAAAGGTAAAGCCGTTATCCATTAAAACTATTTTAGCATTTTGAGTAACCACAGAAGCATTTTTCACAACCTTCTTGGTAAAAAAGCGTAGTATTGCCACATTGTGGACAAATATTGCCATTATGACCGTTTGTTGTTAGTGGCAATTCTTCTTGTAAGGATGACTTTTCTAATTTTTCTTCTTTTTTTTCTGTACTTAAGCCACTTTTCTCTCGTAAATAACTTTGGAGAACCCTAGCAATCCCATCTGGTAAAGAACGGATTTTTTTCAAACCAAAACCAACCGAGCTGCTGCCGCCAATGCCAGAAAGTTGTTCAATAATCATTTCTAATTTTTTGAAGGCTAAATTAGATGATGTTGTCCGCAAATCAAGAGAAATTAAACGGCCCAAACCTTCAGCAATCGCTGGAATGTCTCCACCAGCTTTACCAACATTAAAAAAGGTTTCTAAAGGATTACCCAACTCATCTTCATTAATCGTCACATGAAGCGTTCCTACTGGCGTTGCTAACCCCCAAGTCCCACCGTGTCGAACTTCAGGTAAGCGTCTTAAAAAAATATCCTTATTATTTTGTAAGGGCGCATCTTTTTCTAAAATCTGTTTTTGGCGAGAATGATCACGATAAATAGTAATCCCTTTACAACCCTGAGAATAAGCCAATAAATAAGCACTCATAACATCTTCTGGAGTTGCCTCAACTGGCATATTAATGGTTTTAGAAACAGCGTTATCAACACCAGAAACTTGAAAAGCTGCCTGCATTCTAATATGAGCTTCGGAAGAAAGATCAGAAGCTACTGGAAAAATCTGTTGAATTTTTTCTGGAATTTCCTTAAGACCTTTTAAAGAACCTTTGTTCTCTTTAATTTTTTCTGGCATCTCCTCATCCCAAAAACCTAAACGTTTAGCCAATTTAACAAAGTTATGATTAAGGTTAACAACTTTTTCACCAGTCACAATATTTTTTTCGTAACGAATAGCAAAAAAAGGTTCTATACCGCTAGAAGTGTCAGCTAACATGCTGGTTGTCCCTGTGGGGGCAATGGTTGTAATAGCTGCATTTCGTAATTTTAGATCACGGCCTTTAAAATTAGAACTTTTCTTATCATAAATACTACCTTTAAAATTAGGAAAAGTTCCTCTTTTTTTAGCCAGCTCGACCGAAGCCTTACGGGCTTCTTCGCGAATAAAGTTCATCAATTGAGAAGCAGTGTTCACTGCTTCTTGAGAGTCATAAGGAATTCCAAGTTGAGCTAACATATCTGCCCAACCCATAACACCCAAACCAATTTTTCGATTACTTCTGGTCATTTTTTCAATCTGTTCTAAAGGATAACGGTTCATGTCAATAACGTTATCTAAAAAATGAACTGCCTTATGAACTGTTTCTTTAATTTTTTCGTAATCAATTTCGTCAAAACTTCCCTGTCCATCTTTAATCATTCGAGAAAGATTGATTCCTCCCAAATTACAAGACTCATAAGACAAAAGCGGTTGTTCTCCACAGGGATTAGTAGCTTCAATCCGACCGATTTCAGGAGTTGGATTATCTTCGTTAATCTTATCAATAAAAATAACACCGGGGTCACCTTTCTCCCAAGCAATTCTGCCAATTAGATCAAAAACTTTACGAGCGTTTAATTTCCCTTCCGATTTTTTATTATCAGGATTAATCAAATCATAACCTTCTTCAGGTTCACGAGCTAATAATAATTTTTTAAGCTCCTGAATATTTCTTTCAAAATCTTTAACTTTGTCATTAAAGTTAAATTCATGATTTTCTAAAGATTTTTGAACAGCTAAAATTAAACGGTCTAATTCTTCTTTTTGTGGAGCCAAGCCTTGAGGCGCAAACTGAGTATCTTTTTCCACCTGCTTCATAAACTGGTCAGTAATACCAACAGAAAGATTAAAACTATTAACAGTATATTCGGAACTTTTAACCATGATCCAACGAATAATATCAGGATGATCAATGTTCATTACCCCCATATTGGCGCCTCGTCGATAACCCCCCTGTTGAATTCGATCAGTCGCATCAGCGTACATCCACATAAAATAAATTGCCCCAGAAGATTCTCGACCAGTAGAACGAACAATTGAACCATAAGGCCGGAGTTTAGAAAAGGAAAATCCTGTACCACCGCCAGTTTTATGAATTAAGATTGTATTCATAAAAGTTTCTCCGATACTTTCTAAACTATCTTCTACTGGTAAAACAAAACAAGCTGAGAGTTGTTGTAATTTGCCAGCAGCATTGGCAAAAGTCGGAGTGTTAGGCACAAATTCTAAAGCAGCCAACATGCGATAAAACTCTTCTCTGGTTTTTTTAACATCTTCTTTTGATCCGTAAAGTAAATCAGCTGTAGCGATGTTATGAGCAACACGCCAAAACATTCCTTGTGGCTCTTCAATAATCTTGCCTTCTAAATCTCTGTTTAAATAATTATTACGGGCAATATATACCCCAGTATCTGTGAGTTGAGGTTCTGGCAAATCCTTAGGGATGGAAGGAATATCCCGACCATAAGCCCAAAGCGATTCTTGGGTATCTTTATTGTTTTTTATCAAAGTAGAATTTTTTTGAGCCACTTTAGCCATAAAAAAAATTATTTCTGGGCAGGAAATACAATTTCTATCAACAATGAAGCTTAGTTATTATAAAACTAAATACTCAAACCGCGTCAAGACGAAATTAAAGTATCAAACTGGATCACTCCATCCAAGCTTGTTTAATTTGTTGTTGGCTTTGTTGCAATAATTCTAAAGCTCTTTCTATTTCTGATCGGGAATCAACTGCTACTTTTTCTTTAAGAACTAATAAAACTTCTTGATGTTTCAAAGAAGCTTGTGATAGTTTCTCTAGAAAATTTTTAGTGTTTTCTCCTTTTCCCCTAGCTAATTTTTCTTGATCAACTGCTTGTTGCAAATATTTTTCCGCTTTAGTTAAAGTTGTTATCCCTAATTCAACTTTATTACCTTCAATTAAAGCTCGACCAGCTCCTAATCTTTTATCAGCATATTTTAAAAGAAGATCGCCTTTTTTTAAAAAATTAGTTGTCAACCAAAACTGGAGACGGTCACGAACCATTTTAATTGGATATAAAAAATGATCAGGGAGAATGCCTGGATAAACCAAAAAATAATCAACTTCCTTTTTAGCGGCCTCACTGGCCACTAAGGTTGTTTCTTCGTTTAAAGGTTGTGGTTCGGTAGTAACAACCTTATAATTTTTACTCGCTGACTGATCTTCAACCGCTGATGTTTTAACAACCGAAACAGTTAAAATCCAGAAAGCAAAAATAACTACTAATAATAAAAGCCCTATTTTTTTAAATTTCATTTTTGATTCACCTCCCCCCATCTCTTTATTATTATTTTAATCTAATTGGCTTTTAACGAAATAAAACTATTGGCCAAGACCAAAAAAGATGTAAAAGAATACTAGAAATAATATTCTTGGTCCGACCGAAAACAAAAGCAGAGCCAAAAGCAAAAATAAAAACAAAAAACAAGTAAGCAAATAAAATTAAAGGGCTGTAACCTAAAACAAAAAGCCCCATTGGTAGATGGACCAAAGTAAATAAAAACGAAGAAACGATATTAGCTAAACCCTCGTTACCCCAGATTTGCCAAAGACGATTAAAAAGATAACCTCGAAAAACTGTTTCTTCTGAAAAAGCGGTTACTAAAGAAAGAGAGAAAACTCCTAAAAATGCTAATGGCGCATAATCTAAAGGAACCAAGTTTAATCCTTTATATTTAAGAATATTGGTTAAAAGGCCCTCAAAAGCAAAGACTAAACCCAAGCCAATTCCCCAATAAATCGCTGGAAATATTTTTTTATTATTAAAACCCAAAGAAGATAGAGGCTGTTTCTCAATTTTCCTAACCAGCCAAAAAGTTGGCAATAACCAAAATAAAGGCTTTAAAATAAGCTCCTCGGCCCATAAAGGTAAAACTTGAGGTAAATAGCGATAAAGGGACCAGACAACGAAAATAAAAGAGATAAGGGCAAAAACATGTTTTAGAGAAAGTTTTTGCTGGTGAAAAAAACGATTTAAAATCTTCACTAACTTAGATCTTAAGACAATCATGTTATAATTTCAATAATTAGAGTTGTCAAAAATAATGACTAAAACTGAAGAAAAAGAAGTAAAAAAGAACCGTCGCTTTAAAATTTTTTTAAAGCATCGTCGTTTGCCTTTAGCTCTTGGAGGAGCTTTAATCCTATTCCTTTTCTTCTGGATTTTTAAAGACTTACCCTCACCAACAAAGCTCGAATCTACTAGTTTACCAACTTCAACTTTAATTTATGATCGTAATGATAAATTGCTTTATGAAATTTATGCAGAAAAAAATCGAACACCAGTAAAATTAAAAGAGCTTCCAGAATATTTAAAATGGGCAACGATTTCTTCTGAAGATAAAAACTTTTATAACCACCATGGCTTTGATTTCGGCGGCATCTTAAGGGCTGGCTATAATATTATTTTTCGCCAAACGCTACAAGGTGGTTCCACTTTAACCCAACAACTGGTTAAAAATGCTTTATTGGAAGATCCAAGTCGAACTCTAAGGCGCAAAATTAGAGAAGCAATTTTAACTTGGGGCACAGAAGTTATTTATAATAAGGATCAAATTTTAGAAATGTATTTAAGCCAAGCCCCCTACGGTGGAACTGCTTGGGGTATTGAAGCTGCTTCCCAAACTTATTTTAATAAACATGCCAAAGATTTAACTTTAGCTGAAGCCACTTTACTAGCTGGTTTACCAGCTTCACCAACCCGTTTCTCCCCTTTCGGAGCTCATCCAGAATTAGCTAAAGAAAGACAAAAAAGAGTTTTACAAAGAATGGTTGAAGACGGCTATCTTAAAGAAGAAGAACGTCAAAAAGTTGAAGGAGAAAAATTAAATTTTGCCCAAAATAAATCTAATATTAAAGCTCCTCATTTTGTTCTTTATGTCAAAGATCTACTAGTAGAGAAATATGGAGAAAAAATGGTTGAACAAGGTGGCTTAAAAGTAAAAACAACTTTAGATTTAGATCTCCAGGATTTTGCCCAACAAGCTGTTGCCTCAGAAGTAGCTAAATTAAAAAATTTAAAAATTCAAAATGGAGCCGCCTTAGTTACTGAACCAAAAACCGGAGAGATTTTAGCCATGGTCGGCTCTAAAGATTATTTTGACCAAGATATTGATGGCAATGTCAATATTACTACTCGTTTACGTCAACCTGGTTCATCCATTAAACCTCTTAATTATGCTTTAGCTTTAGAAAAAAAATTAATCACCCCCGCTACAGCCCTCAATGACATTCCTACTTGCTTTGGTGTTCCTGGACAAAAAAATTATTGTCCAGTTAATTATGACGGACAGTTCCATGGCCCAAGCCAGATCCGTTTTGATTTAGGCAATTCTTATAATATTCCTGCAGTTAAAGTTCTTTATCTAAATGGTTTGGAAGATTTTGTTACTAAAGCCCGGGAAATGGGTATTAGTACTTTTCAAGACCCCAAAAATTATGGCTTATCTTTAACTTTAGGTGGTGGCGAAGTCAAAATGGTTGATATGGCCACCGCTTTTTCTGCTTTTGCTAATTCTGGTATCCGTCAAGATCTCTGGGCAATTAAAAAGGTCGAAAATCAACAAGGTAAAGTTCTTCTGGAAAAAAAGGAAGAAGAAGGCCCTAGAGTCTTATCAATGGAAACTGCTTATTTAATTTCTCATATCCTTTTGGATAATAATGCCCGCAGTGCAGCTTTTGGACCATCTTCTTATCTAGTAATTAAAAACCATCCAGAGGTTTCCGTTAAAACCGGAACGACCAATGATCTGCGTGATAACTGGACTATCGGCTATAACCCTTCTCGCCTAATCGCTGTTTGGGTCGGCAACAACGATAACACTCGAATGAGTTATGTAGCTTCTGGAGTTACTGGTGCTTCACCAATTTGGAATAAAATTATGACTTTTGCTTTAAAAGATAAGAAAGAAGAATGGCCTTTAAAACCAGAAGGTGTTGTTGGAGCTTCAGTTTGCAGCCTTTCTGGCTTGTTGCCTAATCCAGAGCAACCTTGTAGCACCAGATTTGAATATTTTGCCCAGGGGACAGTTCCAACTCAAACTGAAAATTTAAAAACTCAAATAGAAGTTGATAAAACTACCAAACAAATTGTAAATGATAAAACTTTGCCAGAAAACAAAGAGATGCAAGAACATCAGGTTTTTTATGACGTCACTAATACCCCTTTCTGTATTGACTGTACTTTTCCTACCGAATCCTTCTTTATTAATGCCAGTCTGCCTTTCGTTAAGCCCAACCAAACTCCCTCTTTAAATTAGCCTTGTTTTGAATTAAAATAATTTATGGCGGTTAAAAGGACAGGAACCGTTTTTGCTTCTTATAAAAAAGCCGGGCCGCTCTTGGGGCTTTTTTGGTTTTTCGCCAAAATCGGTAAACCTTTTTATTGGCTTTTTTTAGGACTCATTTTTTCCTTCGTTTATCTTTTTAATTTTTTATTTAAAATCAAGTTTTTCTTCCATAATACTCAAAAGTTTTTTAAACAAAAAGTATTTAAGAAAAAGATAAAAATCAAAAAAGGTAAAATTCACTTTCATTTACCTCCTTGGCCAAAATTTAAATTTAAACAATTCCATTTTAAATGGCCATTTAAGCTTCAAAAAAAGCCAAAAAAAATTAAAACAAAGATTATTAAGATTAAGAAAATTAAAAAAGTTAAGAAGATATCCCTTAATCTTTTCAGAATCCTTTTTCCTACTAAAAAAATCATTTTTATTCTGATTTCCTTAGCGGTTGTTTCAGCTTTCGCTTATCTACTTTTTACCATCTTTTATGGGCTACCTAACCCTAACCGTCTTAATACTCGAGACCAAGCGATTTCCACAAAAATTTACGATCGTAATGACCAATTACTTTATAAGATATACCGCAATCAAAACCGAACTTTAGTCCAGTTAAAAGATATTCCTGTTTATCTAATCCAAGCTACAATCGCCGTTGAAGACGCTGAATTTTATCGTCACCGAGGTTTTTCCTGGAAAGGAATTTTCCGAGCAGCTTTAAGAAATCTCAAAGGTGACCGACTTTATGGTGGTTCAACTATCACCCAACAACTAGTTAAAAATGCTCTTTTAACACCCGAACGAACTTGGCGCCGTAAAATTAAAGAAATTGTTCTTTCCTTATTAGTTGAAGCCAAATTTTCCAAAGATGAAATTTTGCAGATGTATTTTAATGAAGTTGGTTACGGCGGAGCGGCTTATGGAATTGAAGAAGCCTCACAACTTTATTTCAGTAAATCGATTAATGAACTCTCTTTAGCAGAAGCCGCTTTATTAGCTGGCTTACCGGCATCACCAACTTCTTATTCCCCTTTCGGCACCCATCCAGAGAAAGCGAAAGAAAGACAAGAAATAGTTTTAAGAAGGATGAAAGAGGAAAGTTTTATTACTGAAGAACAGGAAAAAGAAGCCTCTGAGCAAAGTATTCGCTTAGCTCCTCAAAGAACCGATATTAAAGCTCCTCATTTTGTGATGTACATTAAGGAATTATTGGTTAAAAAATATGGGGAAAGAATGGTTGAAGAGGGCGGTTTGGAAGTAAAAACTAGCTTGGATTTGAATCTTCAAGAAGCAGCAGAAAAAATTGTCCGTGAAGAAATTAATCAACTCCAAAATCTACATATTACTAATGGAGCGGCTTTAGTAACCAATCCTAAAAATGGTGAAATTTTAGCTATGGTCGGCTCTAAAGATTATTTTGATCTAAAGAATGATGGCAATGTTAACGTCGCTTTAAGAATTCGCCAACCAGGTTCTTCCATTAAGCCAATTAACTATGCTGTCGCCCTACAAAATGGCTTCACTCCAGCCACCGTCATCTCTGACACACCTATTACATACCAAGTTGCTGGCCAACCACCTTATTCCCCTAAAAACTACGATAGCCGCTTCCATGGTAATGTCCCTTTGAGAACTGCTCTGGCTTCTTCCTACAACGTTCCTGCGGTTAAGGTCTTAGCGGCTTTTGGAGTTAGTCGCATGATTGACTTAGGTGAAAAAATGGGTATTACCACCTGGACAGATCGCTCACGTTTTGGCTTATCTCTAACTTTAGGTGGTGGTGAAGTTAAAATGATTGATATGAATGTCGCTTACGGTACTCTGGCTAATCTAGGTGAAAGAGTTGATTTAAACCCAATTTTAGAAATTAAAAATTATAAAGGAGAAAGTTTACAGAAAAATCCTAAAGAAGTTAAAAAAGAAAGGGCTTTACCAGCTGAAGTTGCTTATTTATTAACTAATATTTTATCAGATCCCATCGCTCGTATCCCAGCTTTTGGGCCTCGTTCTTGGCTTAATATTGAAAATCATCCTCATGTTGCAGTTAAAACTGGTACCACTCAAAATCTACGTGATAATTGGACTATCGGCTACACTTCTGATTTTGTCGTTAGCGTTTGGGTTGGTAACAATGATAATACACCAATGAGTTATGTCGCTTCTGGAATCACTGGAGCCTCGCCAATTTGGAATAAAATTATCAGTCTGATTTTAAAAGATTTACCGAATAAAGAATTTCCTCAGCCAGAAAATTTAATAAAAGTTGAGGTTTGTTCTTTAACCGGCACTCTTGCATGTGAAGGTTGTGGTGGTAAATGGGAATATTTCGCAGTTGGCTCGGAACCAAAATTTCACTGTTCTCCAGAAAAAATTAAAGAGATGCAGATTTCTCCCACTCCCACACCGAATAACTAATTGCTGGTAAAATCTCATTAGCCTCATCTTCTCGAGCCTCTTTTGAAGTCACTACTAAAACATAAGGCTGAGAGCCGAAAATAATGCCCCCATCAGAAAAGGTTCCTTGATCTTTACCAATCTTATGAGCAATTTTAATTTCTGAAGGTAAACCAACTGGCAGCCAACTTTCGTAAGCAGTTTTTGTTAAAAAACTTAAAAATTCATCTTGATGAGATTTCTTTATTACTTCTCCTTGGTAGACTTTTTGGAAAAGCAAACCAATATCTTCAGGGCTAGTTTCAAATTCAGCTAAAGAAGTTTCTGTCATACTCAAATCGTCAATTGTTTTTTGAATTTTCCCATCTCCTAAAATTCTTCTGATAACTTTAAAGGCAGTGTTATCGGAATATTGCCCCATATATTCAATTAACTGTTGATAAGAATAAACAGAACCAGCTGCTTTACCCTGTAAGATTCCAGCGCCTAAAACTTTATCTTTTTCTTGTAAAGTATATTTTGCTTCCAAATTTAAATTTCCTTTTTCAACTTCCTGATAAAAACAAAGCATTACCGGTAGTTTCATTAAAGAAGCCGCCGGAAAAATTTCATTTTGATAAAGGCCATAGCTTTTTTTGTCATTAAAACGATAAACATAAAAGCCGTATCGGCCTCTTGAACCCTGAGTGATACCTTGAATTTCTTTTAGAATAAAGGTCACATCAAATTTAACTTCCGACTTACTACCAGTAATTATTAAAGGCGAACTCCACTTCTCCCATAAAGAAGGAAGAGTAGTTTTAAAATAAAAAATTCCAATCACTAATAAAGTGATTAGAAATAAAA
>Ga0247841_10009215_pt1 | contig 13892 bp, 7 predicted proteins | sample LaCruzMarch2015__2_FD_192410 | JGI IMG/M metagenome (GOLD analysis project Ga0247841, IMG submission 192410) | Freshwater microbial communities from meromictic Lake La Cruz, Castile-La Mancha, Spain - LaCruzMarch2015_18m | ecosystem: Environmental > Aquatic > Freshwater > Lake | place: Spain...
CTTGGGGTGAAGATGAATGCGTATTGTATGAAATTGTACTGATTAAAGGGGAAGAAGCTACTTATGTACCCGGCTCCTATCATGGTCCCTACCCCAATAATTTTTGGGATCCTGGACCAAGAGGTTTTGCAGTCGATAAGTTTAATAATGTTTGGATAGGTGCTTATGGATCAATGATGTATTATTACATTAACGGAAACGATGGTTCTATCATGAAAAAAATTGATGTGTCATCGTTCGATCATCATCCTTATGGTGCAGCTATGGATCAAGCGGGAAGCTTATGGTCAGTTTCGTATTCTTCAAGATTTGTTTTAAAAATTGATATTGACAGTAATATAACATCTGTTGATATTGGAAATGATGTAGCTTACGGTATTTGTCTTGATAAATTTAATAACGTATTAGTGTCGGGACAAAATAATAAAGTATATAAAATTAATATTTTTACTAACCAGATAGCTTTTTTTAATATACCAGGAGGATTGTTTGTTAAAGGTATTTGTTCGACAAATGATGGTGATATATGGGTTGTAAGTAATTATAACAATAAAGTATTTCGATATTCTAATGATGGAATTCTTATAGCTTCTTTTGATGTTGGATCTTACCCGACAGGTGTGGCCGAGGATAGATTAGGAAAAGTTTTTGTAATAGGACAGGGTGATGAATCAGTCAGAAGGATTGATCCGTTAACTAACACCGTTGATTTAATGATTTCCATTGCTGGAACTCATTATGGATATAGTGACATGACTGGCATTATTGTTCGAAACAGGACAACAAAAATTGGATCCTGGACAATCATTCGTGATTCTTTGAATCAAAATACATATTGGGATAAAATATTGTGGACAAGCAACGAACCAACAGGAACAGTAATAAAAGTTGAAATTAGAAGTTCCAATGACAAGATTGGTTGGTCAACAACTTCGGAAACAGTATTAAATGGTCATGAAATTAAAAATACTCCACCAGGTCGATATTTAGAGGTAAAAGTAACATTGCAAATCTTAGACGGAAAAGTATCTCCAATATTATACGACTTATCAATTTGCAGAAAAAATCAACCACCATCTGTTCCATTGAATCTTACTGCCATACCATCATGTAATATTATGAATTTGAAATGGAGTTTTTCCAATCAAACTTATCTTCCCATCAGCGGATATGAAATATACCGAAGTAAAACAAAAATGTTTAATGATATGACTGACTCTATCGGGTCGGTACCAGCAACTATAAATACATTTCGAGATAATATTTCAAACGAAAATGAGTTTTATTATTATATCGTTAAATCATTTGATATGGAGGGAAATCATTCTAAAGCATCAAACATAGCAGGACCGGTTAGCTTTAATAAGAATTTGTTGGTAATTGTTGAAGCAGGAAGAAGTGAATACAAGTTTAATGATGCCGTTATCCTAAGTGTTAAAATAGTAAACATTGGCACATGCGATGAGTGTTCCAGTTTAGATATTACTTTTCCACCAGAAGTTGAGTTCACGAAAGCTGATAAATTTATTGGAACCAAGCTATCAAACACCACAGTTCGATTCAACTTAGGAAATATAGGTATTAAGAATTCTTTATCCTTTTTTATCTTTGGAACTGTTGGAAAGGATGTAATAATGGATAGATCTGCTCCGGTGATTTTTGAACTAACTACCTGTAGCGGAAAGAAATCAACAGAAGTAGTTAATGTTAATTTAATACGATCTAAATCAGGAGATGGTAGTAATCTCATGAATATATCCATTCATTTTAAAAATGTTGAATATGATCCAACAACAGGAAAATCATTTATTAATTTCGATACACCATTGGAAGTTATTTTTGAAATAATTGGTGGAACAAGCCCGTATAATTTAGAAATAAATTGGGGCGATGGTTCTAATATCGATAAAATTAGTTTGACTAATGAATCAAAACAAGATCTTAAACATAAGTTTATTGCTAGAGGAGACATGGTTATTAAATGCAAAGTTAGTGATTCAATAGGAAGAAGTAAAGAAGTGACTTTAAATATGATAGTTAAGTAAAAATTTGAACTTTTTTTTGTAGGAGGGGATATTGTGATCCTAAAAAGATGTTTTGCAATGCTTGTTGTTTTAAGTTTCTTCCTAACCATAACCAATCCCCCCATCAAACAAGCAGATGCAACAACAAAACCAAGTAATCCCACTTTGGAACAAGCTCAAAAAGCTCTTCAATCCCAATCTGAATTCTTCACCGAAAACAAGGGTCAATGGGATTCCAATATCCTCTTCGTTGGAGATACTAGTTTTGGTAAGGTTGCATTTGCGAAAGATGCTATCTATTACCAAATGATAAAGGTTACTGAAAAAGAAACAAAAGATGATTCAGCTTTATCGATGGAAAATATACCTAACAAATTTGATCAAAAAGAAAAAGAATATGAATCCCAAGTAATCAAGCTATCCTTTGTAGATTCACTAACTCCAACCATTCAAGGTGCTGAAGTTCTTTCTCACTACAACAATTATTTTATCGGAAACGATCCTAAGAAATGGGCATCATATTGCCGCAACTTTGCCAAAGTCACCTATCAGGATGTTTGGACTGGTATTGATCTTGCCTATTTCTTTACTCCTGAGGGAATGAAGTATGAATATTATGTTGAACCTGAAGCAAAGATACAGGATTTACAAGTTAGAGTGGTGGGGGCAGTCATTGCATCCATCGGAAACTCAATGCAGATAACGACTGAGTTTGGTAACATCCAAGATGCTAATTTGAAAGTATTTGAGCAAGAAAGCAGAAAAGTCATCGACTCTACTTTCAAGACCCATAACAACGTTTTCTCTTTTAGAGGAATTCCAGAAAAGCGTGATCATATAATTGTCATCGATCCATTAGTATATTCAACGTATTTAGGAGGTTCAATATTTGAATTAGATCCTAAAATCTCAATTGATATGGTTGGAAATGCTTACATTACTGGTGGTACTTACAGCACTGATTTTCCTACAACCCCTGGAACTTACCAAACAATAAATAAAGAAAATGGTGATGCTTTTGTTACAAAACTAAATCCAAACGGAACCACACTTATATACTCAACGTATTTAGGAGGATTGAATGAGGATCTTGCGACTGATATTGGTGTTGAAACAGGCGGAAATACATTTATCACCGGTTATACATTTAGTGCTGATTTTCCCACATCCCCTGGTGCCAATCAAACAATAAATAAAGGTAATGGAGATGCTTTTGTTACAAAACTAAATCCGTCTGGGACCGCACTTGTATACTCTACCTTCTTGGGAGGTTCAGGTCAGGAAGATTATTTGACTGGTAGAATTGTTTTGGATGAATCGGCTAATGCTTATATATGTGGTAGTACCCAAAGCACTGATTTTCCTACCACATCTGGTGCTTTTCAAACTAGCTCTTATCCTTTTAACTCTTTTGGTTGGGATACTGGTTATGTAACAAAACTGAATCCGACCGGAACCGCACTAATTTACTCAACATACTTAGGAGGATCTGATATTGGTGCTTGTTGTTATTGTATCACATTGGATAAATTAGGTAATGCTTATATTTTTGGAGATACCTGGAGCACTGATTTTCCCGCAACCCCTGGAGCTTACCAAGCTATAAACAAAGGTTTTATTGATTGTTTTGTAACAAAACTAAATCCGACTGGTACCGCACTTGTATATTCCACCTATTTGGGAGGGTCAGGTCATGAGTGGGGTCAGGGTGGAATCTCTGTGGACACGGTAGGTAATGCTTATGTGTGTGGTTTTACTATGAACACTGATTTTCCCACAACCTCTGGTGCCTATCAGACAACACACAAGGGTAACAGCGATGTATTTGTGACAAAGGTTAATCCAACAGGAACAGCACTTATTTACTCCACATTTCTCGGAGGATCAGGTGATGATTATCCTTTCGGAAGCTATCTAGACGTAGAAGGAAGTCTTATTATTGCCGGTCCTACCTCTAGTGAAGATTTTCCAACTACCCTAGGTGCTTATCAGAATAATCTTAAAAGGAGTAATAATCTTTTTATGTCAAAAAATGTTTTTGTGACGAAAGTAAACACAACAGGTTCTGACATCCTCTACTCTACATACTTTGGGGAAAACCTATTATGGAGAGTAAGAACTGGTGGAATAGCAACTGATAATTCGGGTAAAACCTATATCTGTGGTCTAACTTATAGTTCTAGATTTTTCACTACACCTGGTGCATTTCAGACTAAATGTAATGGTTATGTGAATGCTTTCATCTCAAAACTGGATTTGTTCTTATTCGACATTTCCCTTACCGGCTCTCTCCATTTTAACGAAGTTAACCTAGCCTGGAATAATATCAATCCAGGTAATATTGCTATCAATAGCTATCAGATCTATCGGGCAAATGTAGCTGATGGTTTGTTTCAACCATTAGCTTATGTCGAAGGAGCCAACAATCGAACCTATACAGATACAATTGGTGAGATTGGTAAAACTTACTCTTATTATATAGTTGCTCTGAATCATAACAAAGAACCGGTTGGAGTTTCCAATACCATTACCCTTGGTCCTATCCAGCCTGTTCCACAACCACTCCTAGAGTTATCCATCCTAACCAATAAAACCGAGTTTTGTACCGGAGAGGATATCTTGTGCAAAGTAGCTGTACTCAATAATGGATACGCTTCTGCAACCGAAACAATCTTAAAAGTAACTTTTCCTCATGAAATTGAATTTCAAAGTGCTGATAAATACAGAGACGAAGTACAACCCAGTGGACAGGTTATCTTTTATCTAGGTGTGATTCCAGCCAGGTCATCTGTTACCTTCCAAATCAATGCTAGCGTTGATACCGTTATTCCCTTTGAAAAATCAGTAGCTACATTTTTTGAAACTTCTTGCAAAGAAGGTAGTATTGACCAACAAACCATCAACCTGACCTTGAAACGCTGTGGTGGTGGATCTCCTGTACTAGATATCCTTGCATACTACAAAAATGTTCATTCAGATCCTGAGACAGGTGAGATTTATCTATTACAAACTGAAGAGCTGGAAATGGATGTTACTTTTTCTGGCTTTATGACTCCATTGTCCTATGAAATCCAATGGGGTGATGGAGCTGTTGACCAAAAAGATAAACAAACCGAAACGAAATACATTATGAAGCATAAGTTTACTAGCAAAGGCAAAATGATAATCAAAATTAAAGCTACGGATGCAAGCGGGAGATCAAAATCGGTCAGTTTGAGTTTGTTGATAAAATAAAATTAAAAAATATCCAACAACTCTTAAAATTGAATTTTTCTATTGGGGCTTGGTCAAGGGGCATTGTAAACAAGACAAACAAATTTTAATGAAAGCGAATCAATTTTTACAAACTAATTCTTGAAACTGTGTTATACTATTGGATGATCGGGAAATTATTCCCTTTTATATATTTGACAGGAGAGTGTTATTTTGTACAGAATGAGCAGTATTGCCTACTACACCGAAATAGCTACCAGAACCCAATTCCAAAAAAATATGCTGGAGCGTGTACATCGGGTAACAATCATCCTGGAATACCTGAATCACCAATCCATCCTGAAGAATTCATTGGCATTGAAGGGATCTGGCGCTATCAACCTGACAATTTTCAATTTACCCCGCCTTACCGAAGGTATTGAGCTTGATTTTTGTCTGCCGGTAGACCGAGAGACGATGATGGAATATCGTAACATTATTAATCAGGAAATAATGGTTTTTCTAGCCGCTCATGATTACCGGATTAATTCAAAAACAAAAACAAATAAATCAAGGGATTCCTGGATTCTTCAATATAAAAACAACGAAGGACACAACGACCAAGTCGAATTAAAGATAAACTATTCCCACCGCAACCACATTATGAACACAGAAAGAAAGCCGATCCTGACCGAACTGTTTAATAACCAATTTACAACACAGGCTTTATCCGTTATTGAGGTTTTTGCTTGTAAGATTGCTGATTTATTGAATTCGCCCAATGTGATAGACTTGTATGATGTCAATTTTATGCTGAATGGAGTTGTCATTAAGCAAGACCATTATGATTTTTTAAAAAAGTGCATCATCTTTTATCTACCCATCGTTTCAAAAAGCAATGTTTACAATCTGGACCCTGCGATTATCAATGGGATTGGAAAGCCTTCTATGGTACAAGAGCTAACTCCTCTTATGCAGAAGGAAAAGGTATTTGTCCTCAATTCCGCCAAGCGAAGAGTTCGGAAATTTATTAAAGATTTGATGATTCTGAATGAAGACGAAATCAAATATCTTGAGAAGTTTAAAATGGGAATCTACCAGCCAACGCTCCTTTTCTCTCGGGAAGAGATTATTGATAAGATAAAATTTCATCCGATGGCTTTGTGGAAAGTCGAACAAAACCTAAAAAAGTGAGGTTCACTCCAGCAGAGTAGTTAACTTAGCCAAAACATCGATAAAATGTATATCCGAAAGAGTTGCAATAAAAGAGATTTTTCTAGTTCTCCAATCATAGCTTTTAATTTGATCCGCTAGAACTACCCCTTGTATTTTATCATTCCCCTGAATCAGCACTTCATAAGGATAGCCTTTAACAACAGAAGTACATGGGCAAAATAGGGCTAAGCCAGTTTTTTCATTATATTCTTTTGGACTTAAGCAAAATGCTGGTCTTTTCCCTGATTGTTCATGCCCAGATCCTGGAGAAAAATCCAGCCAAACCAGATCTCCTCGATTGGGACAATATATTGCATTGGCTACCATATTTCTTTTCCAACAGGATCACCAAGGGACTGCTCCTCATGTAAATTGTTTTTGTGAATATCTTTAAGGAGTTCGTGCAAATTGTATTTTGACCTTAATACTGGCTCAACAATAATTTTTTCATCTTTTTCTTCTAGATTAACCAATGAATTTTGTTGAATTCCTAGTTGCTTTGCCATTGAAGATGGAATTCGTAAAGCCAAGCTGTTACCCCATTTTTGCATTTTTACAATCATAATTCCACCACCTTCTGAAAAATATGTATCTACATTGTAGATTTAATCAAAAGTAAATCAACCAACTGAATTCATGTTCTGTTGAGAACCGTTTTCCACAAAAATGCACAAAACCATACATCTTATCCTATGATTATTCGTATTTGCATGTATACCTATAATAGATCTGGGAGGAAAATAGAATGGTTGACCGAGAGAATACAATATGGCGAACCGCTTTGGTGGAATATGGCTTAGATGATATACCCTACACAAAATTGGGTAGTTTTGAAAATGATATTTGGGAAGTCTCCCAAAAAGGGAAACCCACCATATTGCGGATTACCAGCATGAAACACAGGACTCTTCAAGAACTGCTCTCGGAAATAGAATGGATTCGCTATCTTTTTAATCATAAAATTCCTGTTCTGAAATGTATCTCTACCCTTTCTGGGATGGACTGTGTATCATTGGAAGAGCTGAACTGCTATCTGATGCTATTTTCCAAAGTACCAGGACACGGGCCAGGACAGGGAGATTGGACCGAAGCATTATTTGAGCAATGGGGAACCTTACTTGGAAAAATGCATCGATTGTCTGGATCCTTTGAGCCTTCAAAAACATTCATCCGATCCTTCACCGAGAATATTTTTACCTCCCGGTGGAATCGGATCCAGACAAAAATTGATCCGAAAATTAGAAAACAATACCTCTCCCTGATAAATCAGATCATGAGCTTTCCCCATTCTCGGGATCATTTTGGATTGATTCATTCGGACTTGCATCCGGGAAATTTTTTTATCGATGATGGGAAGATGTCCCTTTTTGATTTTGATGATCTTCAATATGGTTGGTTTGTGTTTGATATCGCCATTGTACTTTATTACAGTTTCTGGTTAGCAGATCTAAAAGAGGAAACCTGGTATCAAAATACAGTGGAGCGTTCGGAGACATCCATTTTTATATTACAACATTTGCTTAAAGGGTATGAGAAAGAATTCCCTCTCTGTAAAGAATGGAAGGAAATGCTCCCCGTGTTTCTCTATTTAAGACAGATGGAGCTTTATTTTGTTTTTATGGATCGGTTTGACCACGAAACAAATCCAACTTCGATGTCCTATATCCTTACCAACCAATACAAAGCTAGATTGTTAAACTATGTCCCCCCGATTCCTTTGAATGTTTTTTCTCATTTTGGGTAGGTAATCATCACTTCCTTTGTACCTGGGTTCCAATCTACCTTACACCCTAATGTTTCTGCAACAAATCGAATGGGAAGCATGGTTCGCCCCGGTGGGACAACAATCGGTTTTACTTCAGGATTGCTGGGATCGATTAATTTAAATTCTCCGTTTACTTTGGCTGAATTTTTACCAATCCAAAGCTCGATGTTGGTTTCCTTGAATACGATGGTTGCTTTTTGTTCAGCCTGCACCCAGCCTACCGTTGCCCCCAGAGCTTCTGCCACATAACGGATGGGTAGTAAAGTTCTGCCTTCAAAAATAATCGGTTCGGTATCCATTTCTTTTTTGACATCGTTCACGGAATAGGATTTTTGTCCGATATAGAGCTTGATAATAATTTTGGTAGGCGGTTCTTCAACTGTGGTAGATTTTATGAGTAGATCTTTTTCTATTGTTGTCTCATCCCCTGCCTTATCCACAACCGTTAGCTTCACTTTGTATGCTCCCCCTATATTAAAGCGATGGGATAGGGTTTTACCAGATCCTGTTAGATTATCCCCAAAAGTCCATCGATAGGATGCAATCTCACCGTCCGGATCGGAAGATTCAGAGGCATCAAAGGCAATCTCTTTCCCAGCTTCTCCGGTAGGTGGGATTGTTATAAATTTTGCAATGGGTGGCGTGTTTGTTGATAATACAAGACTCATAGATTCTGAGGATTCACTCTCAAAATAAGCAGTTCCAAACAGTGTATATTTTTGACCTTTTACTAATTCTGCTGTTTTCCAGGATTCCTGTATCGTTACGACATCATTCGGTTTTACATCTTTAAATTCTTTTTCGAATCGTTTGATTACTTTTTCATTGTCCTCAATCTTGATTAGCAATCGACCATTCACATTGACAGGTCCTTTGTTTTGCATTTTAAGGAATAATTGAATAGTATCCCCGGGCTTAATTTGTTTGGATGAAACAGTAAAGTCTGTCAAAACGACATTGGGTCTTCCAATGCGGAGTGAAGTTTGTTTAAAATCCAGCAGGTTCCCATCGTAATCCCGTATCTCAAGTTTTGCATAAAAACTTCCAGTCAGTTTTTTTGTATTCAGCCATTCTAGCTTGGTTTTAATATTTTCTGCTTCCATCCCCTCAAGATCCAACATTTGGATGGAATCAACTGCTTTTTTATCACTATCGGTGATGAGAAGGGTAGCGATCAGATTTGCTGGTTTATTATCCTGATAAGAAAACTCAGCAGAAAAAATGATCGGATCTGTTAATTCAAACGAATCCTTTTCTGGGGCAAAACTTTTTATGCGGATTAACGATGGAATAAACACAACATTCAATTTGTAATGCTGGACGTATTTGTATTCGGTTGTTTTACGATTGTAATAAAAGGGATAAACCGAGACAAGCAGCATTTTGGATCCGTCGGGCTTCTCATCAATTTCCCATTCAAAATCCTTGTCGGGAAACCAATCCTTCTGCTCAATTTCGGGTACATTTGGTACTTTGTCCTGTCGATCGATTTCATATTTAAAATCTGGAATTTTTAGTCCTTTTCCTTCTTTAATTTGGGATCGATCTGTTAAGGTGATATTTTGAATGGAAAATCCCGAGGAATAGGTAAATCTCTTTTGGATATAGGGAACATAAGGCTTGCCTTCGACGCTGAGTAATACTCCTTCCGGAATTGTTACCATGTCTTTTCCTTCCAGGGATTGTACGGTAAAATCCGGCAGGGTGAATTCGATAACGCTGGGAGGAGAGTCAGCCTTAATGCTTGGTGAGTTGAACTTTCCAATAAACAATGAGAAGATTAGCAGGGCAATTACCAGTGATGTTATCCAATAGATTCGTTTCATTTGATTTCCTCCTTAGGGCGTTTCGATACCAAATTTTGGATCCCCATAAAATTGGTACTCTGCATTCCAAACAGCGTTATAAAAAGCAAAAATTCGAATTTCCTTGAAAGCATTTCCTAGCGATTTTTGAGGTTGATTTACCCAGTTTTTGTAAAATTGCAAAGCATTGTAATTATTGGAGGCTCGGTCCGAAAGCCCTGTAGATCCGATATAGGCTCCCGCTTTTTCCATAAAGGCGTTTGCGATTCCATAGATCCCTTCATATTTCCCAGAATCACAACAACAAGCAAAAATAAATGGCCGGCTGTTATTAAATGTTATATAGCCAACATAGGCAGGGCTACTGCCATCGACTGTCGCCGAAACATCTCCATCACACCAGCAATAGGCTCCACCATGGTTGCGATAAAAAAGGACGCTCAAACCGGGGGTTCTCTGGCGCAATCTTTTGTAAAGAGGCACTCCTTCGTTGATAATTGCTCTTCCACTACCCTGACCTACATAGTAGAATTCTTGTTTTAGTGTTTCCCCCACCCAGTAGGCAGAGTCCCAGAAAGTCGCTTCCCCATCGCCTGTGCCCGACAAAGTGTAAGCATTGGAATTTTGGTGATGATTTCGGCGAAATACGGCATCTCCCGTGACAACATCAATAGAAGCGCGGATCGGTTTGGCTAAACTGGCAGCAGAATCCCCGATGATTCTTCCGATGGTGAGTTCTGGGTACATTTCATTCCCGGCTGTATCCGCATAGGGGTAATCGGTGGTGGGTACTGTACTGTTGGATCCAGAAAAATACCGTGTAAAAGAAGGCACAATCTCCGTTTCTCCCACAATAAGAAGGTATCCACTGTTGAACCAGTCTGGAGCCAAATTATCTCCCCAGGCTAGAATCTTTTGTTTAACAGATTCTGGACTTAGCCACATGCCATTCATTAGACCGATAACACCCTTTTTCTTCGATGCCAGCTGAGCCATAGCCATCAAAAGATCATTTACATTCGATTTATTGGGGGGGCTATTGCTGAGAAGGGTTTTAATGTTGGATATGATCAAGTAATCCGCACTTTTTGCCATCCAAAAGGCATCGTTGCTGACGTGATTCGCCATGTCCCAATTTTCCCAGTTAGGCACTTTGGGGTTGCCATCCCAATTATAGATCAGACTGCACTCTTTCATGATGACATAGTCATCTACGGACCAATTGACCGGGGATATGAGGACAGGCGTTAAATCGAAATAGAGATGAAAGACGTTTTTGCCATTTTGGAAATCCAGCTCACTCAGATGAAACTCAAGAACTTGATAGTCACTGTACAGAGTTACCACCGCTCCTTGGTTGGCATTGGATAGGATAAATCCGGGAAGGAAGTCCTGGGTAATTTGAAGGGTAATGTCTTTCGCAGGGAGATTTCCATTGTTTGTTATCATGAAATCAACTTTGTAGCTTGTATGGTGCAAAGCTTCCAAAGAAGTCTTGTAGGTTAGAACAAGAACTGGCTTGTACCAGGAGGGAGTATGTGTTTTTATCTTTGTGACTACATAATTATCCAAATTTTCACTGTCAAACGCTTTGAGTTCAACCTTGTGATCGCCTTCAGCAAAGTAGGAGATGGGAATATCATAGTTAAATGTCTTGGGAAGCTCATCCTTTGTAGCCCACAGTCCAGTTGATTTCTTTGGTTTTGCCGTGTAGATCAGGCTTCCGTCTATGAAAATTTCCAGGTGATGGATCCCGTAATTCTGTTTATGATCGATTGTTGCTTTCAATGGAATAACCGCCGTGGAATTTGGAAAATCAGTGTTACTGACAGGGGCTAGGATAGTAATAACAGGTCCTTGATTCAGCTTCAAGTCGGTGTTTGCAATTAGACCTTCCTTGACTTCGACATATGGTTTTCCATTCATATCGATACCTTGTAATTTAAACTCATGCACTCCATTTGCATATTTTTTTGTATCCAATTCTAGCGTAAAAGGCATAGCATAGTTTGTGAATACAATGCGATTATCCACAAAAAGGTTTAGTCGGGCAAAGCTTTTCCCCTCGGTTAGGGTTGGCAAAATGGTAACTCGATTCATCAATTTGTCAGGAAGTGTAAACCGTAGCGAAGGTTTTGTGTTCAAGGGTTCTGGTAGTGTTTTAAAAAACCCATTCGGGCTCTTGATTGTGTTGCCTTTTGCATCCGCACATTCTACATAATACTCATACAAAGTTCCTGGTTTCAAATTTCCCAGGGTCACATCATGGATTTTTTTGAGTTTCGTCTCGATAAATTTTAAGCCAAACGTTCGAAATTTTACATCATACAATACGCTGGATGTGCTGTCATTATTCGTGACCCAGGTAAAACGGGCTGAAGTTTGGGTGATGCCTGATACTTGGGGAAGTCGTAAAAACTTCAGTGGCTCCTCTTCTTCTGGCGGTTTAGGGGGTTTGGGAGACACTCTTTTTTCCGAACAATTATTCCTCTCGTTGGATTCTGTAATGGTACTAATGCTGTCAGCGCATACGATAAAAACTTGCTCCTTATCGGATTCGGACAATACAAAGTCCGGGAAAAAGCTCTCCAGCTCTTCACCGGGTTCCAGTCCTTTCGTCACCAGGTCTGTAGCGATTTCTCTTCTATCCAAGGATAAACTATTTTTTATTGATTGTCCTCGTCGTAGATTCGGAGTTCGTCCTGCTCCTGTATTTTTTAGCGTATAGTAGATTTTACCTTGATCGACTCGAATATTCGAAATGATTAGATCAGGGAGAGCTTCCTCTGGTTTTTCTTTTTCCAGTGTTACGCTGACCCAAGCGGAAAGATCCACAGGATTTGGTTTCTCCGCTGACACGAGTAGGATAATATTTCCAGTTTTCCCGCTGTAATTGGTCAAATCAACTGTTTCACTCACCAACCGCTGGGTGTATTTTTTGAAGGTTTTGTAGAGCTGGATTGGTAGGCCTCTTCCTGCCTGGAAGTTGACGGTAAAAGTCACTCCCTGGGTTTCGCTGGCTCCTCGCAAGTATCCAAGTACAAGGTTCAGCCTGGCTTTCTCCGGGATAGTTTGTATCGGGAATACACCACGAATATAGCCATTCTCTTTTACATCGGGGTGGACTTGCAGGATGCGTTCGTACTGTTTGCCATCCTCCATAAATTCATTAGTTCTCCACAGAGCATACCCCACCCGATCCGAAGTTTTTCCTGGAAAGGGGAGATCGCCAAATCCGCCATACCACTTTGCTTCTCCCGCGTTGGCTACAAAATCATACACCAGGGAATAATCGATAGCGTTTGTGATTTGTATTGTTTGGCTCATACTCGCTAACAATGTAAGAACCACCAGGATAGATAATAATCTTCTCATACATCCCCCTATCGTTTCCATCTTGCTCTTTTCATCAGAGATTCTCATCTTGAAATGTAAACGTTTCGGTTCGAATGTCAATGAGTATGCAAATGTTTATGATTAATTTGAAACAGCTTCATATACTACTTAGAATTGGCATGTGTGGAATAAGCCGTGAGTAGCTTAAAACCAACTGTTACGTCCCTGTGGTTCCAAATGTCTCATTGTTTTAAAGCTTCTAAGATTTTATCAACCGACAAAACACCATTATCTATAGCATGCATTTCGCCATCTTTTAGTGTGATTTCGATTTTCTTTTTTAATAAACTGACTTTTGGTTCAATTTTTTGTATCTGATTAATTTTGCCTCCAGGTCTTCATTTTTCTTTTGATTGATTTCAAATCTAACGGTGGATTTTGGGACAAACGCTGACCAATTCGATACCTTTTCAAATATGTATTGATAGGCTATAATTATCAATATGATTCCTAGTCAAAATGTTAAAAAATTGTTTCAAATTATTTTTACAGTAC
>Ga0247841_10009216_pt1 | contig 13891 bp, 10 predicted proteins | sample LaCruzMarch2015__2_FD_192410 | JGI IMG/M metagenome (GOLD analysis project Ga0247841, IMG submission 192410) | Freshwater microbial communities from meromictic Lake La Cruz, Castile-La Mancha, Spain - LaCruzMarch2015_18m | ecosystem: Environmental > Aquatic > Freshwater > Lake | place: Spain...
GAGACTCAAAAAGCTAGTAGAGGAGCTTAAAACGAGACTTGGAATGAACTCCTCCAATTCCAGTAAGCCGCCATCGTCTGACCCTCCGTGGCGCAAAAAGATCGCGGCGCTACCCCGAAGAAACGCCCCGGCGGTAAGCTCGGGCATACTGGGCATGGCCCGAAGCTGCGCGTCCCGACGGATGTCCAGGCAGTTCTCCCCGGACCTTGCCGCTGCGGGAACTTGCTGTTTCCAAAGTTGGAAGAGTACTATACGCACCAGCTGATCGAGCTGCCCGAAATAGAAATGGACGTCACCCACTTTGTCCTTCACCGCGCAAAATGTCCTTGCTGCGGAAAAATGAACAAGGCGTTGATCCCTCCTGAATACCGGGCTGGTTTTGGTCCAAGGCTTTCGGCAATGATCGCGGAGATGGCCGGAACTCAGGCGGATAGCAGGAGGATGGTTCAAACTTTCTGCGCCTCGGTCCTTGGCGTTCGCATTAGCCTCGGAGGCATTCAAAAGGTCATCGACAGGGTTACTGCTGCGCTTGAGCCGCACTATGAGATTGTTAGCTCCGCTGTCAGGCGTGCCGAGGTAAACCATGTAGATGAAACCTCTTGGCGAAGGAACAGCGAGTTGAAATGGCTGTGGGTAATGGCAAACAGCGGGGCGGCATTCTTCAAGATTGACGACCGCCGCAACAGGCAGGCCTTTGAATCCCTTATCGGAGAATGGGAAGGCATCCTTGTGTGCGACGGCTACGGGGTCTATCGGAAGTGGGCGGGGCAGAGGCAAACCTGCTTGGCGCAATTGATTCGGGCTGCCAAAGGGATGGCCGACCACAAAAATACTGAGATTGCGCGTTGCGGCATATGGGCTAAGAAAGAACTGCTGTGTTTGTGTCGGATGGCTACCACGCCACCAACCGTGGGGCAATGGAATATGTTCTACGCCAGGTTGTTGCGTTTTATCTCGCTTTACCATGGGCGCAAAGGCGCTGCCGGCACGTTCGCAAAGCGTCTTGAGCGAGAAATGGATTCGTTGTGGGTATTCCTGCGGGAAGCCGGGGTCTCGGCGACGAACAATCACGCCGAGCGCATGATTCGCTTCGCGGTTCAATGGAGAAAATGCAGCCTCGGGACCGCAAGTGTTAAAGGGGATCGGTGGGTTGAGCGCATCCTGACCTTGCGACAGACGTGCCGTATCTTGGGGCAAAGAACATTCCCCGTGCTCGTTGATGCGATTAGAAGCTATTTCCACGGCGTTCGTCCTGACTCTAAATGGTTTTACCCGCCTTAGACAACCTGACCCTGTGATCGCGTACGGGGAAAGATCGACCATATCCACGACACTCTAAAATAATTCCGCCCCTAGCTCAACCGTCTATCTTGCCCAGGGCGTGCGACACCATTGGTGACAACGGGGCGTGCTGGGCTTGGAAGAGGCAGCGTAGAAGTCAAAAGACAAAAAGGACGAAAACCTAGAGAACGAAAAGGCAATGACTCCACTTGACAAAATACTATTTATTCCGGAGGTTTAAGCTGCGCTAACGAATTGAGTGACGCGGAAAAGATAAAGGGGCCCCCGAAAGATGCCAATCCGTCTTGGGTGTTTTTGCACAACGCCCCGAAAAGGTGCATTTCAGTATTTAGCGGAAGTTCCAGACAGAGAAAACGCAAAATCCTCGATAAACACCCGCAGGCAAAGGATAAATTATGACCTTGCTATATTTTTTCTTGTAGCTACGTTCACCTTGCGTAAGGGAAGAGCTTCAGGCCGCGTTACCCCCACAGCTTCCAGCAGCTGTTTGACCGTACCTGTAGCAGCAGGTGTTTTTCGTTTTGACAACCGAAAATTCACCCACCCCGAGCGCCGAAAATTCCCCCACCTCGTCAATGGTTCTTGCCTCGCTGCCAACAAGCGCGCCAGTGCCTCTCTTGATCAGACAACCCGTTCTGCGGTAGAAATCCTTGCCAGGCTAAACGGAAGCGGGCTCTGCTCTCGATGCCCGTACGGCTCGAAGCCTCGCCTACGGTCAGTCGGGCTCTGCTGGAGAGCAACCTGCCAGGGATAAACAAGGGGGAGTCTTCGGGCTCCCTCTGCTCTTTGGTGCGCCCGGCAGGGCGCGTTCACTTCCGCAAACATTGTTGGCGTATCCCTTTGCGCTTACGTCTTGTCTTCGGCTTGGGGGGCTCGGCCTTCTTGTCTTTGGTAATGGCTCACAGGGTCTAGACTTTCTCAAGAAAATGATTATTATCTGACAATGAAATCCTCGCTTCTTTCACCCATTCCGATTCCTGAAGAGATTCTTGCCCAAACCCCAAAGTTGGTTGTCGAGTTCATCCAAGCATTGATGGGAGAAAGAGAAGAAGAAAGGGGGCGGCTGCTTGCTGAAATTCAAGGTCTCAGAGCACGCATTGAGCGTCTTGAAGCAAGGCTCAATCAAGATTCCAGCAACTCCAACAAGCCGCCCTCCAGCGACAGCCCATTCAAGCCGAAGGACGCCAAGCCGACTGCCCAGAAGGCCAAGCGGAAACGCAAAGGCATACGCCAACAATGTCTTCGCCCCACTGAAATCAAAGAGCTCTTTCCTGATGCTTGTCGTTGCGGGTGTTCGAAACTTCTCGGACTCGAACCCTACTATATCCATCAGTTCCTCGAACTGCCGATCATTCAGCTCATCGTGCTGCACATCATCCTTTACCGCGGCCGGTGCGCGCAGTGCGGCAGGACGGTCAAGGCGCTGATTCCATCTTCGCAGCGAGTCGGTTTCGGCCCTAATATTTCCGCTTTGATCGCTGAATTGTGCGGGGCGCATGGCGATTGCCGGCGCGGCGTGCAGGACTTCCTTTTGTCGGTGTTCGGTCTGCCCATCAGTCAGGGCGGAATACAGAAGGTTATCGACCGCGTAACCGCAGCGCTTAAACCGCACTACGACGCAATTGAAGCGGTAGCCCATGCCGCGCCGGTCAATCATGTGGATGAGACGTCGTGGCGACGCAAAGGGAAGTTGAGATGGCTGTGGGTGATGACCAACGCCGCTGTCTCATATTTTATGGTTCACGCTGAACGCTCCAAAGCGGCGTTCAAACTCCTGATCAAGGATTGGGCCGGCATTCTGGTCAGCGACGGCTACGGCGTGTATCGCAAGTGGGCGGGGCTGCGGCAGACATGCCTGGCGCATCTGATACGCGAAGCCGAGGGACTTTCTGGGCAAAAAAACGCGCAAGTAGCCCGTTGCGGGGCCTGGGCGCTCAAAGAACTGCGGCTTCTGTGCCATATGGCGCACGCGCCGCCTACTCAGGGAGAATGGTCGGCCTTCTATGCGCGACTCATCCGGCTGATTTCCAAGAATGAAGATCGGCGAGATGACGCCGGAAAACTCGCACGTCATCTGCGGCGAGAGTTGGAAAGCTTGTGGCTGCTCTTGCAAGAGGAGGGCGTCGGGCCTACGAACAATGACGCCGAAAGAGCGTTGCGATTCGCGGTGCTCTGGCGTAAAAGAAGCCTTGGGTCTGTCAGTGAGAAAGGCGACCGCTGGGTTGAGCGTATTTTGTCTTTGCGCCAGACATGCCGGATTCGCGGAAAGCAAACCTATCCCGTGCTGGTGGATGCTATGAGCGCGTTTTTCCGTGGTGGACATCCCGAACTCTCATGGATTCAAGTGGCTAAAGGATAGCCCCGTGAGCCCTTACCTTTGCACATGAACCGCTGAACGCCGCTTTTGAATCCCCAGCGCTAGGCGTTCGTAGATTGACAGTTGGGACATATGTGTGCGCGAATCGCTCGATCGTTGGCGACTTCAAGAGCTTCATCAGCCGAGGAGGCTTCTTGCAAGGCCCTCTCAAGGGGGCGGCGTTGCCCCAGACTCAGCCGAGTAACGGATTCAAGTAGATCTTGGAATTTGATGGAGTCCATAGTACCCTCCTTAAGGAGAGTATAGTCATTCAACACTCAAAAGCAACAGAGCCTTTTATTTTCAGTCCAAACTCTCTTAACCTATAGCTGGTTATATAGAACCATACTTCGTGAGAGCCTATGAACCTATCAGCTGGAAAGTTAGATATTGTTGATGGCAGTTACCTTGGGCTCAATTACAGCGGATTTCATGATAGCGCTATCGCCATTGTAGCCCCAGACGGTGAACCTCTCTATGCAGCATCACTAGAACGATTCTCTCGCGTCAAGCAAGATGGTCGTCCTCCATATATTATGCTCGATCAAATTCCCATGGATAAAATTTCTAAAATTGCCATTTCGACGTATGAACAATTTGTTGCGCCGCAAGTTTTCGACAGCAAAACGCACCCGCAGCGCTTGCCGAAACCAAGAGAAGAGCCCCTTGTCCATGATCAGCTTTTTTATGATGTTATCAATTCAATCCCTGGTGAAAAAGTTTTTGTTGGGCACCACACCTGTCATGCAAGCTTAGCGTTCTTTGGGAGTGGATTCGACGAAGCCTTATGCTTTACCTATGACGGAGGTATGCACAACGATCCGTGGTTTGGCTGTCTGTATCAATGCAGCCGAACAAATGGCATTATTCCAGTGGATCGTTTTAGCAGCATGCATTATTCAAAAATTACGTCGCTATATTCTTTTGTGACCGCCATTCTTGGTTTTACTCCCAACAAACATGAAGGGAAAATTACCGGACTTGCTGCGTATGGTAAAATATCAGGCCCATGTCTTACACTTTTGGAAAGGTGGTTTGAGCAAGACTACTTTGAACTTGAAAAATCGCTGTACTGGATATTTTCCTATAGCAAGACCAATTCGCCGCAACTGATACCCCACAAATATCACCTTGATCGTTTTCGCGAAGAGACCGCCGGTATATCCCGCGAGGATATGGCCGCTACGTTACAATATTTCGCTGAAAGGCATGTCCTTGAGATTTTAGAAAAAGCTAAACATCAGGGGTGGGAGAGTCAAAATATCTGTTTGGCAGGGGGATTGTTTGCAAATGTTAAAATCAACCAGCGTGTTGTTGAATTTGGCTATTCAAGACTGTTCGTCGCTCCTCCGATGACGGATGACGGCACGGCCTTGGGAGCTGCGTGGGCTCTTGCGTCGGAATCTCCGCACTTTTCGCCGAAACCGTTACGCACAGTATTTCTCGGCCCTTCCTACGCCGTTGACGCTGCTCAAGCTATAGTCCAACAAGAGGACATCAACGTTACCCCATTGGAGGACGCGCCCCTCGCCATTGCAAAACTTTTAGCCAACGGTTCTGTGGTTGCAGTTTTTCAAGGTGCATCAGAATTTGGCCCTAGGGCGTTAGGGAATCGGTCAATTTTGGCGCCTGCGGTTGACCATGAAATCAACCAGCGCCTCAATAGGCAACTGAATCGAACAGAATTTATGCCTTTTGCGCCCATGACGAGAATAGAAGATGCGGAAGATTGTTATCAAAACATCGATCGGGTAAGACATACTGCAGAGTTCATGACTGTGACCGTTAACTGTACTGAATTAATGAAGCAAACCTGTCCAGCAGTCGTCCATGTCGATGGAACTGCGCGCCCTCAACTTGTTAGTTCCGAGAACAATATTTTTATTCACCAAGTACTTACCTGTTATCTGGAGCTTACTGGGATTAATGCCATTGTAAATACCTCGTTTAATATACACGAAGAACCCATTGTTTGCTCTTCAGGCGATGCCTTGCGCGGTTTTTTTGAATCTGGCGTTGATTATCTTTTCATGGAAGGCATTGGATTGATTTCGTACGCCGACAATAAAGATGTTGCCATTCGCTATCTACGAGAAAAACTTGAAAATTCGAGCTCACAGAATAAGTATACTTCAGCGTACGCAATTATTGACCAGCTTGACCAAGAGAATAATAATCTTTTCGCTCAAAATGAAAAAAAAGAATATGTCATTAGACGTTTGAATAATATTACAAAGGAACGTGAAAAGGAACTGACTAAAATCATAGAGCGTGTTTCACAAGCTGAAGCAACTAACGCTCTTCTCCAACTAGAGCTTGAGCAAAAGAACAAGGTCATCAGCGATGCCGCTCCTTTTTTGACCGAGCTGTGTATAATAAATCAAAAGTTGAACTCTTCCCTTAAAAGGCAAACTACTTTTACCAAGTTTCTATTTTTCCTGCCCTCCTTTGTGGGGAGACTGTTTTTGCCGCGACTTGGCAGACTCTATCAGCACCGCCCACGAAAATTGCACCTCCCTAATACATATCGCAATACTTTGCCGTTGGACTCGATGCCACTTGTTTCCATAGTGACCCCTTCCTTTAATCATGCGCGTTACCTTGCGCGTACGATCGAAAGCGTCCTGGGGCAGGATTACCCAAATATAGAATATCGAGTGCAGGACGGCTGTTCTACGGACAATTCGCTTGAAATCATCAAGCGCTACGCAGATAAACTTGAAGGCTGGGAGTCCACGCCGGATAATGGACAAACGAACGCCATCAACCGGGCCTTTGCTCGAACCCATGGCGAGATCATGGCCTGGCTCAACTCCGACGACATCTTACTTCCAGGCGCCTTGCCCTTTGTTGTGGACTTTTTCAACAAGCATCCAGGAGTAGATGTTGTTTACGGCAACCGAATTCTTCTTGATGAGCTTGATATGCAAATCGGCAGCTGGGTGCTTCCTCCGCACGACAACGAGGTGCTTTCCTGGGCCGATTTCATCCCGCAGGAAACCCTGTTCTGGCGTCGGAGCATCTGGGAAAAAGTAGGGGGGAGACTGGATGAATATTTCCACTACGCCATGGATTGGGATTTGATCTTACGTTTTCGTAACGCCGGAGCAAAGTTTGTTAGACTGCCTCGTTTTCTCGGGGGGTTTCGAGTTCATCACGCTCAGAAGACAACCGCGATGTCAAATATCGGCGAGATGGAAATGAATAAACTCCGTGAGAGAGAGTTAGGGTATTTGCCAGATGTCCATGATATACGCCACGCTCTTCGCCCTTATCTTTTGAAGCACCTTGCTGCGGACTGGGGATTGCGACTTGGCGTTAACCACAAATATCTAAAGTAAATTGGGCCTACAGATCCGCGAACACTTTTCAGTGTACCTTGGAGCAGCGGCGTTATGGATAATATGTTTACGATTGTTACTCCGTCATTGAATCAAGCTAAATATCTTGGCAGAGCTGTCGACAGCATCCTTGAACAAGGCCTCAGCGATCTGGACTACCTTGTAATTGATGGCGCAAGCAATGACGCAACACTTTCGTTATTGCACCAATACAAAGGGAGAGTGTCTTGGATCTCGGAACCAGATTCCGGTCCGGCAGAGGCGATCAACAAAGGATTTATGCGCACATCCGGGCAAATCCTTGCTTGGCTCAATTCGGATGATATCTATTACCCAGGCGCTTTTGAGAAGGTTCTCTCGGTTTTTGCAGCCAACCAGGACATTGATGTCGTATATGGAGATGCCGCTTATATTGATGAAAACGACACACCTCTCGCTATGTATCAAACAGAGCCATGGAATTGGGCCCGCATGCGGCAGACTTGTATTATCAGTCAACCAGCCGCCTTTTTTAGGCGTGAAGTCTTTGAAAAATACGGGCCACTCAATACAAACGTGCGTGTTCTTGACTATGATTTTTGGCTACGCCTCGGACTCCATGGAGCCTCTTTTCACTATTTACCGGGCGTCTTAGCCGGAATGAGGCGACACCCTAAAGCCTTTTCCGTCGCCCAACGTTTAGAATTGCACCGACAGACAAACGATGTGACACGCACACTTTTGGGAAGAACGCCAGATACGTGGTTAACCGGGTGGGCCTGCGCATTTATCGAGAATAGAGGATTTATCCCCGGAACACTGAGCCACGCAGTATTAGGTAAAGTCTTGCTCCCCCTTTACGCCGCTGTACGTTGGAACGGGACAATATCTAAATCACTTGTATGCAGCATTTTACGAAACGTTTTTTTAGCGTTTCGGATGAAAAGCATGACGCCCAATATACGGTGATCTAGTTATTTATGAAGCCTTTTTCCCTTTGCTAACCAGCGCAGTCAGCATCTGCCGTTCTTTGTCAGTAAGCCTGACCAAAAAAAAAATAAATCTAGATCCTGTGATCGGGTACCTAAAAAATGTTCGCAGGCAGGTCCGCCATGATCGCGAATGGGCTTGAATTGACGACTTAAAAAATATTTTTATTTAAAAAGTCTAGAATTATCAACATGAAAGCACCCCTTTCACTAGCCTTATACCCAGCATCATCACCAACAAACCCTTGACTCTTCTGCTAGTTGCTGGCAAATGATCACCATAAAAGCACGGAGGGTCAACATGGGTGTAATTATCGCCGTTGTAAACAACAAAGGCGGCGTCGGGAAAACAACCATATCCGTAAACTTAAGTCACGCCCTGGCTGTAAAAAAGAAACGAGTATTGTGTGTCGACCTTGACAGCCAGTGCAATACTACTTCTCTTCTTGCAAGTGGAATACCGACAGGAAGGACTTTGTACGAACTTCTTGAGGACGGGAAAATACACCCCTCACGATGCATATATCATACAGATTATGAAAACTTAATGATTCTTCCTAATACTGAGAAGACAAGTGGCTTAGAACTTGATCTCATAACCCTAAAAAAGTATGATTTTTTAAGGCATAGGCTTCGTAATTACGCAACTGATAATTTTGATTTCACATTTCTTGATTGCCCACCGAATCTTCTTTACTTTTTTATATCTGCATTAATTTGCTCTGACCTCGTAATTGTTCCAGTATTAAGCTCTTCAAATTTTTCACTTGAGGGACTGTCCGCTGCAATTAATGCAATTGAGAGTGTAAGACAAACTGCGAATGAAGATTTAAGATTTTTAAGAATACTAATAAATCGTGTAGACAAGAGGACATCTATAAGCAAGGCGCTCATAGACAGAATACGGACAACTTTTCCTGAGTCTATGGTATTTAAAACAAGTATATCTGCTAGCACTAAATTTTGCGAAGCAGAGGAACATAAAAAAACAATCATACGCTACGCCACATCCTCCTCATCAGCAAAACAATACAGAGAATTGGCGGATGAATTACTCGATATCATTGGATGAGGAGAAACTAAATGGCTAGGTTCAAACCCAGCAAAGAAGGGGCAGAAACCCTAAAAAAGGCCGCGATACTCGCTGCAGGATTGCAAGGCGATGGCCGAAAAGGTGTCCTTGAACGGGTCCTCCCCTCACTCATGTCTTTGCCGCGCAAAGAAAAAATTAACTCCACTGACCAAAAGACACTCCAAAATAATACACCTTCTAAATTAATTTTAGAAGATGTGACCTGTCCGTCTGCCCTGTCCACCCGAGGTGTCCAAGTGGACAGGTCGTATGGACACCTCGACATGACATGTTCACCCGACCTGTCCAAACGAGCAGGTCAGATGGACACCTCGAATGAACAGGTTGCCATTCCCCCGATGAGCAGGTCAGATGAACAGCCCACGAGGACACCTCGAACGGACAGCTCAAATGAACATCTCATACGGACATCTCATATTTTAAAAGCAGAAGCCATCACTCGCCTAACTATTCCTTCAGACGGGGACTCCAAGCACGAAACAAGCATGCTCCATTTTTTTGCGGCTTCACCAAATATAATCACCTCAAATCAAAGAATTTGTGATGAATTAAAAATCCCCTTAGGGTCTGTCAGACGGATAATGCGAAAATTTGAAAAGAAGGGACTAATAACCAAGCAGCCACACATTGGCAAAGGACGCGAAAGGGGGATTCATGTGCTATTTACTCCAAAAGTGGACATCTCGGGTGGACACCTCAAACGAACACCTCGAATGGACACCTCAAACGAACACCTCGAATGGACACCTCAAACGAACACCTCGAATGGACACCTCATCTCACCCCTATCTAAAGAGAAGATAGATAGATTATATTCTCTATCTATCTCTCAACGCGACAAACTCCTCAGTTTTGAGGATCAAGCCTTTCGCTTCCAATTCCAAAATCTAGCCAAGATTGGTTTCGGAGTAGACCAACTCCGCCAGGTAGTGACAAAACTCGAAGTCGCTGGAAAACCTGTCGATCGACTCCATGTGTCGCTCGAACACGCAAACTACGAATGGGGAAGGCCTCAGCAATTGCCGCTGAGCGACGCCGCTGGAAATCCTATCCTGAAGCCTCTTGACTACGTGTTCGCTACTCTGGCCCGGACAGGGTATTACCGCCGGCCGGAGGGCTACATTAGCCCAGATGAGCAAGCAGAACTTGACCAGGAGGCTGAACTCCGCGCGTTGGCTAATGTTCGCGAGCGTGTAGAGCAAGCAAAGTTCGACGCATGGCTGACCAACTTGGCGGACGAAGAGCGCGAAAAGATACTGGAGATGCGGCCAGGCTACAGGACGGGAAAGCCAAAAGGCGTAACTGCGTCTACCGCTGAGCTGGCGTGGCTAAAATCACATTGGATCAAGACGCGGCAGACATAGGGCAACGGATTTCGCCCTAGACCGTTTGCGGGTGAGAGGGAGGAAGACATGCAATATGTGGATTTTTACTTTTGAACGAGGGGAAAACATCGCGAAAGAAGAAGATCAATTCCGGTTTGAGAAGGAATTGAACTCAACAAATGTAAGTCTCGTCCAGGAAGCATTCTCATCTTTCCATAGAATCCCCTTGTGTGTCTTCCTTTTCGCTACGATTCAGAAATTGCATCCTATTTTGCCGCACTCGATTGCCGTCGAGATAGATATTCTTGCCCCATTTAGCCTGTGCATATTTTATGGTGGCATCCTGCGCCACCTTGTCGTGCGCGCTAAAAAACACCTGCTCACCTGTGTCGCGAATAAGGCCGCCGCTGGCCAGGGAGAACAGGACCGTGCCTTTACCGTCTATGCGGTAGGAAAAGTCTTTGAATACGCTTGTGCTCCCGGAAGAAATCTCCATGGCGGCTAATTGGTGCATGCGCGCGATTGCGGCGAGTTCTTTCTTTTGCGTGGGCCTAATGGCGCTTGCTCCTTGGATTTTTTGTTGGCGTTCGAACCAGTGTTGTCTAATGGCTTGTCGTTGCTCGATTGGCTTTGGGTTGCTGTGTTCGTCCTGCTCGGCTTCCACCACCTCGTTGCGCGAACGTAACACCGCCAAGGCGACGGCGTTGCCGTGGGTTGCTTTGGTGCGTAGGAAGCCTGCCCAGGACGTAAAGGGAACCTCCTCGCAAATATCCTCCCGTCTTTTGGTCATCTTTTTTGCCAGTTTTTTTCTGGCCTCAGCCTCGAACTGCCGAGCCTGTCGTAAAAGCTGGGCTCGATCTTTCTTGGTAAGCGGCATAGCCTCAATCTCCCGACGTTTATGCTCCCATTCACGCGAAAGATGATCACCGGCGGAATCTCTCTGTTCTTTGAAGTTTGCCAGACCTGACTTTCGCTTGGTTATTCCAGCTTGATACTCGGCAAAGAGGTTGTCGCGCTCCGGATCGCGATGCAGGGGCTTGGCGTCGTAGGAGGCGGCGACTTGGATTGTCTCGACGTTTTTGTATGGCTCCTGATAAGGGCCGAAGCGTTTTTCCAAGCTTAACTTGCCCATGCTGCGGTCCAGACGGCTGGCCTTGATGGCGTAGCGGCCTTGGCTGGAGACGATGGCCATGCCGTTGCCGTGGGGCTTGATGAAGAGGCCGTGCTCGGCGAGGGCGCGGTGCAAGTCGCTCCAGGTTCTGGCATTTTCTTGCGCGGTCATGATAGCATCCTTACGCTCGCTACAATAGCCCTCAAACGATTGCTGGCCAGAATGCGCCTCTACGGTCGCGGCAGCGTCGCTCAGTGGCTGAGAGCCCCGCTCACGCGCTTCCAGGCGGCCATTGTCAACGCTCAGGGAAAAACGTTGCTCAAGCTCCCGACACAGACGATCTCGAATCAAATATGCCCGGTAGGGCTCCCGGCGTGTCAACTTTTCCGGGTGGATCATGTTGTAGGCGATGTGCATATGCAGGTTGTTCGTGTTCTTATGCACCCCGCAATGGCGTTGATGCTCTTCGAAGCCCAGGGCCTTAGCTAATTCCTGCTCGATCTCCTTCAGGACCTCGGGCGTCAATTTCGCCTCATCCTCGGGCCGGAAGCTCACGAGCAGATGGTAAGTTTTTTCCTTGGCGCTGCGCGTGTTCAGGTCTTGCGTGGCTCTGACCTCAATGACGCCCAGTTCGTAATCGTCCCCGGCACAGCATCCAGCGCACCAGGCCATGAGACACTTTTCGTCCTGTTTTCCGGCTGCCGCGATGTAGATGGCGAGCCGGCGGTAGTCGTCGTTTTCTGGCTTGCAGGTAATTTGTCGGCTTATCACAACGCCCCCTTCCGAAATTGGATGATTGCGGCTCTGAGTTCCCGTTGCCTGGCCTCGATCTCGCGCAGGATGCGCCGAGATTCAGGGCGCAGTTCTGGGGCTGAAGGGTCCGGCGTGGTCAGATAGAGCTTGAAGAGCCCGCCAAGCCGTCCAAGGTCAGCGTTGATTTTGAGCATGTCGCGCACGGCTTGTTGGTTCTCAAGGCTTGGGACGGGCGAACCGAGGCAGACGCGCTTAGCGAAGGTGGAGAGTGAGAGTCCGGTCTTGTCGGCGCTGGCCAAGATACTCTCCAATTCCTCAGGAGCGAGATAGACTTTCAGCGCGTATTTTTTCGACGGCATGGGAATGAAGTTAACCTCGTTTTTGAGCGTTGAGCCCCTGGCGAATAAGCAGCCCCGCAGGGCAGGCCGTGAAGAGGACCGCCGGAGGTGGGCCTACTTCACCCGTCCTGCCTTCCGACTCTATCGGACTTTATCAGACTACTCAAGCATTGTGGTGTGATTCTATTAAAGTATACTATAATACCATAAAGCCAGTTAAAATACAGAAAATTAGCAAATTCTGGTAACATCCGTTAAAATCTAATAAAATCTGGCAAAATTTGGCTGAAGTGCCCCTTCTGCCGTATATCAGACTTGCGTGGTATAATATTTGTTAATTGATTCAAAAAACGTCTGGTTTTCTTCAAAATATTTCAAAATAGCCAGGAATTCTTATCGTGCGGCGTTGAGAACTGCTTTCTTCATCGCGGGGTGGTGCAATTCTGAGGCGGCCCCGGTTTTCTTGGACACGGAATTGTAGCAGACTGAGTGTCCAAGGAAAACCGACAAATGGTAAAGGACAAAGGTGAATATGGGGAAGGGCCGGCCGCTGGAACGGAAAGAGGCCCAGGGAAGGGGTCATCACCGGCATGTATGAGAGAAGGCAAATTATTTGTCTGGGCTCTGCTCTGATAAATATTTAGCGCAAGCAATAAGATACGTCACATCTTCATCCAGGATAGAGGCGATACGCATAGCGTCCGAGAGCAAGACGCCTTGCGGGTTGCCTGTCTTCGACACCCGACCGCGGATGGCCGCCCACTTCGCGGCGGAAGATTTTGGGTGGGCTTCGGGCCAAACTTTTCGTGCAAATTCGCTCTTATTAAATCCTTTTTTTTCAGCGCGTTGGACCACGAGCTCCACGAAGATTCTCTCGAATTGCTCTGGATTGCTCATCGCTGTCTCCATTAATTATTTTAAAAAAAGGGTTGCAGCAGCTCAAAGTTTCTTATAGCTAGCCCGTTCCCAGGTCAATGATTTTACCTGTATCTTGATATCAATATTTGTGATGGATTTTTGGCTTTTCCATTTGGCTTTTAGATGGAAGAATTTTCATTAAATATTAGTGTATTGGAGGTGTGGATGACTTTGAAGACACGAACGCCGCGTAGTATGGCGCGGATTGAGCTGATCGCCAGCTCGGAAATGATCAAGAATATGCGAGATCGGGGTTACGATTTTAAGCGAATACATGCTTATCTCGTAGATGAAGGAAAAGTTACGATGGCTTACACAACATTTTGCTCATACGCGTCACGCATGTTTTGCAAGAAATTCAGCATGAATTTTATAGAACACTTAGG
>Ga0247841_10009217_pt1 | contig 13891 bp, 6 predicted proteins | sample LaCruzMarch2015__2_FD_192410 | JGI IMG/M metagenome (GOLD analysis project Ga0247841, IMG submission 192410) | Freshwater microbial communities from meromictic Lake La Cruz, Castile-La Mancha, Spain - LaCruzMarch2015_18m | ecosystem: Environmental > Aquatic > Freshwater > Lake | place: Spain...
GATGCCGCCCAAGGCAGTGAAAACCTTCAGCGTTGTGTTCGATGATCGTGCCTATGACGAATCGCACTGGTCGCGCTGGGCCGCCAAGCTGATGGGCACCGATCATCACGAATTCCATTTGAGCGTGGATGGCATGCTCGATGTGCTCGACCACGTGCTCGACAACATGGACGAGCCCATGGCCGATTCCTCGATCATTCCGACGCATGTGGTCTCGTCGTTGACGCGCCAGCATGTGACCGTGGCGCTGGCGGGCGACGGCGGCGACGAGGTTTTCGGTGGCTATCCGAAATATTTTGCGCAGCGCTGGGCGACGCTGCTGGCGCGCATGCCGCGCGGCCTGCGCACCTGGCTGCTCGAAAAACCATTGCGAATGCTGCCGTCGCCGGATGGCAGCGTGTTGTTCGGCCAGGGCAAAGTCGCCGCGTTCTTCCACTCGCTCGATGAACATCCGGCGTTGCGCAACCAATTCTGGGTCGCGCCCTTCCTGCCGGAACAATTCAAGGAGTTGATCGGCGCGCCCGTGGATGCGGCCGCGCTGGCGCCCGTGCTGCAGCGCGACACCGACTATTGCGGGCCGGACGACATTGTCAGCCGGACGATGCACCTCGATTTCACGCTGCTGATGCAGGATGATTTTAATGTCAAGGTGGATCGCGCCAGCATGCTGGCCTCGCTCGAAGTGCGCGAGCCGTTCATGGATACCGACGTGATCGAACTGGCCGCGCGCATCCCGTCACGCCTGCATGTGCCGACCATGCGGACGAAACACTTGCTGAAGCGCGTGGCCGAGATCTATTATCCGCGCGCGTTCATCCATCGCAAAAAATGGGGTTTCGGCATTCCGGTCAAGCGCTGGATCCGCGACAAGCTGCGCGCGCAATTTTCCGAGACGCTGTCGCGCGCAAATGTGCAAGCCGCCGGCCTGGTCTCGCCCGCGCTGTGCGAACGCCTGCTGCGCGAGCATCTGCAAGGCACGGCCAGCCACGCGGCACCCTTGTGGAATTTGTTCGTGCTGCACCGCTGGCACGCCCGCTGGCTGAAGGGCTGACGCGGCTTGGTTCGCACTTTAAAGAGAAGTGGCCACGAAGACGCGAAGGCACGAAGAAGAATTAATTGCATTATAGAAAAGGCATGAAGACGATTGTAGGATGGTGCGGGATGGTCTGGTTGGCTGCGGCGTGGGCCGGGGCGGCCACGCGCTATGTGGCATTGACCGGCACGCACAGTGCACCGTTTACCAACTGGGTGGCCGCGGCCACGAACATTCAAGACGCGGTTGACGTGTGCAGTGATGGCGATGAAGTCGTGGTCACCAATGGCGTGTATGCCACCGGCGGCGCGGAACAGGCAGGCATCAGCAATCGGGTGTGCATCACCAAAGCAATTGTGCTGCGCAGCGTCAATGGGCCGGCCGGCACAGCGATTGTCGGCAATCCAGATGAAAACGCCAGCAATGGTCCGGCAGCGGTACGGAGCGTGTATATGTCGGGTTCGGCGTTCGTATCCGGGTTCACCATTTCCAACGGATACGCGCAATATGCTGGCGGCGTGTGTATGTATGGCGCAATGCTCAGCAACTGTGTGGTCTCTTACAACTACGCGAGTTCGTTTGCTGGTGGTGTTTTCTGCGGGACCCAAGCAATGATATCCGCATGTGTCATCTACAGCAACTCGGCATGCGGATATGGTGGTGGAGCATTTTGTATGTCTACAGGTGCTGTGGTTGATTGCGTCATTGAAAACAATACCGCATATAGAGGCGGTGGCGCATGTTGTGTGTCTGGCGGGATTGTGAGCAATAGCACATTGCGTCGAAATACAGCTATTTCGGGTGCAGGTGGTGGTGTCTATTGTGATAGAGGCCGCGTGGTCATGTGTAAGATCAGGGACAACACAGGGCCAGGTGGCGGTGGCGTTTATTGCGTGGAGGGTACTATCTCGCAATGCGATATTGCCAGGAACAGAGCCAATATCGGTGGCGGTGTCCAGATGTCAAGCCATGCTGTTGTCGGCGCATCGGCGATACACGATAACATTGCCGAGTACGGTGGTGGCATTGCATCGCTGTACGCCAGTGTTGTTCAAAACTGCACGGTGACGGGCAACCGCGCGTGGTTTGGCGCAGGCATATATTTAGACTATGCATCTGCGGTAACCAACACGATTGTCTACCGCAACACCCCGCGCAATGTTGAAAACACTGGTGCCCTGCAGTCCTTTGATTATGTCTGCTGCCCCGAATTGCCGCATGGTGTGCGTGGCAACATAACGAATGACCCCTTGCTGCTGACCGCTGCGCATCTTGCCACCAACTCGCCCTGCCGTGGCGCGGGCCTTGCGCCGGGCCCGGGCCGCGACCTGGATGGCGAGTCATGGAAAACACCACCGGCGCTGGGCTGCGATGAAGTGTGGGACAATGCGCTCAGCGGCGCCCTGTCCGTCGCCATCGGCGGCGCCTTTACGGAAGTGGCGCCGCAGTGCCGCATGAGCTGCATTGCGGATATTGACGGCAAGGTCACGCAGTATCTGTGGCGCTTTGACGACGGGGATTGGGTCACAAACTGCCCGACGGTCACCCATGCATGGAATACGACGGGCATGCATGCTGTAATTCTGACGGCCTACAACACCAGTTATCCCGCCGGCGTGTCTGCCACCGCGCTGGTGGCGGTCATTGAACGCGGTTGTTTTGTCAATGCCTACAACCCGACGCCGGCATATCCGTACACCAATTGGGCAACGGCGGCAACGGTCATTCAAGATGCTGTTGATGCATGCATTCCAGGCAACGTGGTGTTAGTAAGTAATGGCAACTATGCGACCGGTGGTAGAACGTACTTTACCAGCGCTCTGTCCAATCGGGTGGTGATCACAAAGCCGCTCACGCTGCGCAGTGTCAATGGACCAGAGGTGACCAGCATCAGTGGTGAAGGCCGGCCAACCTATCCGACCAACGGCTTGGTGCGTTGTATTGCCGTCTATGCGGATGACACCATGGTGAGCGGCTTTACCTTGTCGAACGGCACGGCGGATTCTCAGGAATGGCTTGGCCCGACTGCGGTTCGTGGCGGTGGCGCACTGCTTAATGCGGCCAGCACGCTCGACAACTGCATCATTCAAAACTGTTTCGCGCAATATGGCGCCGGCGTGTGCGCCCTGTATCCTAGCACGATCAGCCGCTGCACAATTAGGGGTTGTTTTCCCTGGTCTGCCAAGTTTCCCGGGTTTGGCGCGGGCGTCTATTGTGAAGACGACGGCTTGATCATCAACAGTGTGCTCTATGGCAATTTTGGGGCACAAGGCAGCGCAGTATATTGCCAGCGTAATGGTACTATCAGCAGTTGTACGATAGCGTATAATGACGCGGCGAATAGCGCTGCCGTCTATTGCGGAGAATACGGCACGGCAATTAATTCCATCGTGTATTACAACAATAACATGCCCAATTCGGCTGATATTACTGGCACGGTTGAGTGTGTCTATTGCTGCAGCCCTGATCTGCTGGCCGGCACGAATGGCAATATCAGCGATCCGCCTGGATTTGCTATGGACTTTAGCTTTCGCCTTGCGGTCGGCTCGCCTTGCGTCAATGCCGGCACAAATTTGCCATGGATGTCTGGCGCGACAGATTGTGCCGGCAATCCGCGTTTGCATGGCGGGCGGGTTGATATGGGTGCCTATGAATCGGTGCCGGAAGTCAGCGGCATCGCCAGTGCGCTTCTGCTGCTGGGCTTGGTGCGTTGGATCAGAAAGCGGGTCGATAATTAGATTGTGATGTGCGCACAATCGACAAAAAATGTTGATTGCTCCTTGCCTCTTTTACTCCTTGTCAAGATTCTGCACGCGGCAACTCTGCTTGTTAAACTCCCCGCAAAACATTATAATCTAATTGATCTAATTCTTTAATCATTTGACTTGGGAGAGATAGATGAGAGGTACGTACCTTGCCGGCGCCATGGCTGCCGTACTCGCCATGACCGCCCATGCCCTGTATGTTGAGTCCATTCTTCTGGATCCGCGCTACTCGAACACGGCGAGCGAGTCAATCGCCTATATCACCAACCGCATGGTGGCCGATGGCGTCGAAAGCGCCTCGCTGGCCCTGGTTGACAGCAACCGCGTCGTCTGGTTTGGCTGTTTCGGCGATGAAAACCGCGAGCTGGGCATCCCCGTCTCGACGGCCACCGTCTTTCGCATCGGCTCGTGCTCGAAGGTGTTCACCACGCTTGCCGCACTCCAGGTGTGCGACCAAGGGGCGCTCAGCCTCACCACGACGGTGCGTCAGTGCCTGCCCGGCTTCTCGCTCCTGCCGCGCACCAACTATCCCTCCTCGGACACGATCACGCTGCGGCACCTGCTCAATCATCACTCGGGCATCCCGGGCGACCTGTACCGGCATGGCGATCTCATCGTCCCATTTGACGGGTTTCCATCAACGCTGCTGAGCTACCTGCCCACTACCTATCCCCTCTATCCGCCCGACTTGGTCAACAGTTATTGCAACACCGCCTTCACTATTGCCGGTCGTATCGTCGACCTTATGAACACCTCCGGCGTGTCGTTCGTCAGCTACTGCGACCAGAACATTTTCACGCCATTGGGCATGCGCTCGACGTCGTTCGCGTGGAACAGCCCCGGAATAACAAACCATCTTGCCGTGGTGCACGACGGCAGCACCGCCGTGCCCGCCGAGTATGTCAACGCCGAAGGCTCGGGCAGCATGTACTCGACGCCCGGCGACATGGCGCAGTTCCTGATGGCCATCCTGGCCGGCGGCGTGGGGCCCCACGGCCGCCTGCTCTCGTCCGCCGCGCTGGCTGCCATGCTCACCCCGCAGGGCACGAATCTCCCGCTGAATGTTGACAATTACTGGATCGCCGGCCTGGGCTGGGACTCCGTCGTCAATCCACGACTGGACTACGCCGGCCGCGTCTGTTTCAAGACCGGCGTCACGTCCCTCTTCAGCGCCTATATGGAGGCGCTGCGCGACCAGCAGCTTGCCGCGGCGTTCATCCATACCATTCCGTCCAGCAGTCTCTCCGTGGATGGCACGGACTATCTCCTCCGCCGCGCCGTGCGCGACAAGGCCGGCATACCCATCCCGCCCGACGCGGTGCCGGTAGACGCGCCGCCCACCCCGGCGCCACAAGCGCTCCTCGACGCAGCCGCGGGCACCTATGTTGACAACACCGTCTCGATCATTTCTGCAACGAACGGCACCCTTACCTGGCTCCAGAACGTCACCACGGCGCCCCTCGCCGTCACGGGTCTCGTCTACCGCACCAATGGCTGGTTCTCGATCCCCGCGTCGCAAGACACCGAGATTCGTTTCACCAACCTTGCCGGACGTTTCGTCATGATCCGGCGTGATCTGCAAGCCGACCGTTCCTTCATCCGTCAAACCATCGGCGGTGAGCGCGTGGTCACGCCACCAATCCCGGCGGCATGGAGCAACCGGCTCAACCGCGCATGGCCGCTCCTTGACGAGCATGCCGACTTGTATGCCTGTGTCGCCAGCAGCCCTTCCTTGCGCATGCAGTTGCGGTCGGCCGGCACTTGCCTCGTCCTGAGCGAGTTCTTGAATAACACCGGGCAGGTGCTCGTTCCCGAAAACGACACGCGGGCATTCATCGCCGGCATGGTCAAGCGTGTAGATGCCGCCCTGCAATACTACTCAACCAATGGGCTTGCCGTTGCCCAATTTGCCGGCAGTTATTATTTGGATCCCGACACCATTTCCGTAATGGATCTCAACAGCAGCACCAGCGGCGCCGTCGTGCTCGACTATGCGTCCGCGTTGTATGCCGTTGACCTTGCCAGCAATGCCATGTGCGAGGCGCTGGTGAGCATGGCGCCGTCCTCTTTTCAACTCGCCGTCCTCGACGATGCCTGCTTCCAAATTGGCGCGACCAACGCAAACGCCGTGCTGCCGTTCATCGCGCCGCATGCCGGGCGCTATTACCTGAAAGTGCAGGCAACCACCAGTGGGCCGCCCACGGGCTCGTTTGTTCTTGCGCTCCAGGTGCCCGAGCCCGGGGTCATGTTCGCACTATTTATTCCTGTAGCGGCCAGCCGCCTGCGCAGGCGCTTTTTCACAAACACTAACACAAGGAGATGCGAATGAAGACGATGCTATTGCTAATGCTGGTTGTTGCATGGATGCCGTTCCCGGCCTGGTCCGCGGCGGAGGTGGCGGGCATCACTGACGTTGCCACGTCTTTTGCCGATGTCTCTTCCGCCTTTGGTGAGATTGTCACCAATGCCAATGTTCCCGGATTGATTGGCATGCGACTCGATACCGACACGTTGAGCGCCGCCGGTGTTGCCGGCGTGCGCGTGCGCGGCCAGAGCAGCAATCGACTGCAGACCAACGACGTGATGCACTACGGCTCGATGTTCAAGGTGCAGTCAGCAACCTTGGGCGGCATCTTGGTGGATACCAATATCTTCACCTGGGACGCTTTGCTCCTCGATTATGTCACCCCGTCCCAGAAAACCGTGTTTGTTGCCACGGACGCCCGCTGGACCAACGTAAACCTGCGCCAGTTGCTGAGCATGTCATCCGGCATACAAGAAGGCTTGGTGCCGTATGATATGGATGCCTTGTATTCCTACACGACCAATCCCGCTGCCGGGCGGCAGTACTTGGCCAACGCGCTTTCGCATTCGCTGCTCGCCACGGATCCCGGCACGGCCTATTATTATTCGAATTTCGGCTATAGCATGGCGGGGCTGATGATCGAGGTTGCGTGGAACCGGTTCAGCGGGCAGTCCACCACCTATGAGCAGCTCATGCAGCAGAAACTGTATGGCCCGCTGGGCATCACCACCGCGACGTGTGGCGCCCCCGGCATGAGCACTACCACGCCCACCAATCTGCCGGCGGCGGATCCCAGTCCGGTGGCAATCGGGCATAATGCCATGACCAACGCGCCTGCGGCCGGCTACCCGAAAGGTGCGCCGGTCGGCCTGGGCTATGTGGATGCCGACAATCCACTCTTGATATCGCCCGCGGGCACGTGGGCCATGACCATGGACGACTACGCAAAGCTGGTCAAGGTGCACATGCAGACCAACCAGACCGCGTTGCTCGGCGGACTTGGACTGACAATCCAGACCATGATCGACATCCGCACCCCGGTCATCGTGTACCCGGGCAGCAACGCCTTCAGTTTTGCGCTCGGCTGGATTGTGGACAACGCGACCACCAGCCATCTCGTCTACACCGGCAGCAACGAACGCTGGGTCTCCTCGGTCGACATCCGGCTGGACAGCCAAGTTGCGGTGGTGGCCGCGTGCAACCAAGGCTACACCGAGGCAGCCGTGCGGGAGGCGCTGGCTGTATTGTCCGCTGTTCCCGAGCCGTCTGCAGGGATACTAGTGTTCCTGTGTGCCGGTGCAACAGTGCGGCGGTGGCGGAAAAGGTAAGGGAGCCGTTATTCCTTATGATGGGCTATTGGCAACCGACATACCGGAGAGACATATGCAGACGACGAAACGAATGCTAATCATTGCCGCCATGGCATTCCCGACATTCTCCGCCGTCACAGGGGCCGCTATCCAGGAAATGGAGACGCTGGATGTCTCGGCCTCCTTTGCTGAGATCGTTACCAACCGCAATCTGCCCGGCATGATGGGCATGCGGTTCGATGGCAGCACGCTGACCGCGTCCGGCATCGCCGGCGTCCGCGTGCGCGGCCAGAATGCCAATATGCTCCAAGCCACCGACATCATGCACTACGGCTCCATGTTCAAGGTGCAAACGGCAACCTTGGGCGGCATCATGGTTGATACCAATGCCATCACCTGGGGCGCCTTCCTGCTCGATTATGTCAGCCCGACCCAGAAAACCACTTTTATCGCCACGGACGCCCGCTGGACCAACGTGACCCTGCGCCAATTGCTCAGCATGTCGTCCGGCATCAAGGATGACGACGTGGCGCTTGACATGGCAACACTGTATTCCTACAATACCAATCCCGTCGCCGGGCGGCAGTACATGCTCGAGATATTGTCCCACGCGCAATTGTCCACGAATCCGGGTTCGGCCTATTCCTACTGCAATTTCGGCTATGCGATTGCGGGCCTGATTCTCGAGACGGCCTGGAACCGGTTCAGCGGCGAAACCAACACCTACGAACAACTCATGCAGCAGAAGTTGTTCGCGCCACTGGGCATCACCACCGCAACGCGGGGCGCGCCCGGCATGAGCAGCACCGTGCTGAGCAACCTGCCTGCCGCGGATCCCAGTCCCGTGGCAATCGGGCATAACGCCAGGACGAACGATCCCGCGGCTGGCTACCTGCTGGGCGCCCCGGTTGGCCTCGGCTACGTGGATGCCGACAATCCACTGACCACCATATCCGCAGGCGTCTGGGCCATGACCTTGGACGACTACGCCAAGCTGCTCCAGGTGCAGATGCAGACCAACCAGACCGCCGTGCTCGACAGTATCGGATTAAAGTTCCAGACCCTGTTGTACATCCGGACACCGGTCATCGTGCTGCCGACCATCAACACCTTTAGTTTCGCGCTTGGCTGGTTCGTGGAGAACACCACGACCAACCGGCTCGGTTACTCGGGCAGCAACGACCGGTGGGTATCCTCCGTGGACGTCCGGCTGGACAGCCAGCTCGCGGTCGTGGCGGCGTGCAACCAGGGAGGCACCGAGGCGGCCATGCGCGAAGCCCTTAACGTATTGGCAGCCGTGCCCGAGCCGGGCATGCTGGGCTTGTTGGTGCTCGCCTGTGCCGGCATGCGCAATCGACATACAATGGCGATTGGATAGCTGTTTTCAGTTTTCGGTTTGAAGTTTTCAGTTGTTGGTGCGCGGCGCGCTATGCGCAGGCAGCTGGCAGCGCGGGCAATTCCGTGCCAGTCGTGGTCGCGTTGCGGTGGGCATGGCGGGCCGGGACTACTCGCCGTACGTCGGATGGGCGCTTCTGCTCAGGTTGCCTTCGTCATAACTTAAATCCCTCTTGCATCTCTCCCGCCGCTGGCGGGCTTGGCAAAGCCAACCACCCAAAGGGAGACCATGCCGCGCCTGCGCAAGGGCTCCGTCCCCTGGCGGCGTTTGCGCCGTCCCGCCACATGGCAGGAAGGTTGGGGGTCGCAGCCGTCCCCCTTTGGAAAATGGGGTTGGGGGATTTCTTGCGTTTTTTCTTAGTGATCAAAGGCAAAGAAGTGTTAGAGACACTGAACTAGTTTCGTGCATCCAACGCTTCTTTACTCATGGTTCTGTCGAGGGAAACGGATTTGAGAACGGCGGGGTGCGCCATGCCGTTGTGATAGGGGTAGGGAGAGCGCATTAGGTTGCACTCCCCCTCACTCCGAGTCCCGCCGGTGGCGCATGCGCCGGTGGCGGGACTCTCCCGTCAGTGGTTTTCACATCGGGACTGGCAAGTCTGCGCGTGGGCTGCGGTCATGCTGAACAGCCCCAGTGCGGTGAAGTACTTGTTCGGCCAGCGTTGATGGTCTTGGCCACGTCCCCGGCCTTTGCCGTCCAGCGCGGGGAATGTCGTGTGGTAATTATGCTTGCGGATGATTGCTTTCTTGCGTGGCCAGTGTTTTCCGCATTCAAAATGGTACCCTAGGAAGTCGAAGCCGCCCGGTTCGCGCGCGTCAACACTGCGCGTCTTTTCCGGGTGCAGCGTCAGGCCGCGTGCCGCCAGTGGGTCGGCGAGCAACCGCACACTGCTTCGGCTTCGTTCCTGCTGCGGCAGAGGATCACCAGATCGTCCGCATAGCGCACAAGCTCGTAGCCTGCGGCGCTGCGCGCCTCGGTGTGCGCGCACGCGCTCCCATACCGCCGAATCGAGTTTGCCTGCCTGTGCCGGGCACCTGTCTGCGCCTGCTTGCGCGTCTGGCGCCGGCAAGTGCGGCACACACAGGCAGGTGGCAGACAGGTTATCCTACGAATCAACGGTTTGACTCCGGTTGCTCCTCACCCCGCCTTGCGGCGACGCAGTTACCGTTCTCTTCGGGCCGGAGAGCGCATATCCGACGCGGACTTTCACCGCGCTGACTTCGCACCATTGCAGGCGCACTAGCGCCCGCGTCCCGCGGGCATTGCTGCGCAGCGAGTCGCCGGAACTGGGCCCCTACCTGTCCTTGCCGTTGCGGCGCGGTTCTGCTATACTTTTGCGTCTGTAATCGAGTCCGTTGAATCGGTAACCCCGCATGGTATCCTTTGCGCATGGCAACGCACACCTACATTCCGCTGCATGAAGCGTGCCTCGCGCGTGTTGCCGCCATGCTTGCCACGCAGCATGGCGCGGGCCGCATCCTCGATTTGTCCAGCGTCATCGTGGTGCTGCCCGGTCGCCGGGCCGGCCGTCGTCTGCTTGAACTCTTGTGCGAACACGCGCACGCGCACGCCCTGGTTCTGGTGCCGCCCCAGACCGCCACGGTCGCCGCGTTCTGCAGCCGGCTGGTGGATCGTGCAAGCGCCGTGCTCCGTGCAACGCCGCTCGAACAGGTGTGCGCGTGGATGGAAGCCCTCGCCGCCGTACCCGCGGAGGTTCGCGCATTCTTTGCCCCCGCGGCCGGCGAGGAACAGCACGCGCCCGATTTGTTCAGTGTCGCCACCACGCTGACCGGCTTGCACGCTGAACTCGCGGGCGAGCGGATTGCCGCCAGCACGCTGGCCAGCCTGCCTTTTGATGACGAAAAAGAAGGGCTGCGTTGGCGCGCGTTCGCCACGCTGCAAGCGCACTATCGCCAGGTGCTCGATGCCCACCAGGTGCTCGACCCGTACGACGCAATCGAGCGCGCCCTCGCGGCCAATGCCACCAGCATCCTGCCCGGCGTGCGCGCCGTCTATTCCGTCGGTATTGCGGACTTTCATCAACAATACGCCGCCGCCCTCGCGGCCGTGGCAGACCGACTCACCATCGTCGCGCATGGCGATCCAACCTGGTTTGAGGAAAACGGCCGGCTCACGCCGGATTCCCCCCTGGACAAACTGACCTCCCGTCTGGATGAGCAGCAGATCCACGTGGCCGACAATGCAACGGCACAAGCCCACACGGCCGTCGCCGTGCTGGCCGGACTGAACGGCCAATACGGCCCGGCGGACATTACGATGGGCGTGCCCGACGTTGCAGTCGAACGCGCATTGCAACAAGCGCTGCAGGATGCCGGCATCACGGCCCATAGCGCCTTGGGCATTCCGTTCCGGCAGACCGAATTGGGCCGCTTGGTGGCCTGCCTGACGGCGTTGCTGGACACACAAGCCTATGCGACCTTCCTTGAATTCATCCGCCATCCCTTGGGCGAGGCGTGGCTGAGAACGCAAGCGGGCTGCACCGACACCGACGCGTGGTTTGCCGCCCTGCTGCTCCAGGCGGAGGCGTATGCACAAGACAACATCGTCGATATGATCACCGAAGACTGGCGCGCGCCACGCGGCAAATACGAGCCGGTGCGCCTGGCGCTCGATCATGTCAAAGAATTGCTGGCGGCATTCGCGGTGGAGCGCCCGCTGCACGAATGGCCGGAGGTGTGCAACCATGCCCTTGCCCGGCTCTTCAGCGCGGACGTGCCCGACCTGCAAATCAACCAGCACGATCTTGCGGCCATTCAGGCATGGTGTGCGCTGATGGACGCCATCCGGACGGCCCGGATCACGTGTGCCGGCGCACTCCCCGCGGTGCAGGCCCTGCGCTGGTTCATGGCCTTGCTGCGCCAGGAAGAAATCACCACGGACAGCGAGGCCATTGCCGTTGACCTCGTCGGCTGGCTGGAACTCGCGCTCGATGACGCACCCGTGATTATCGTCACCGGCCTGAACGAAGGGATCGTGCCCGGCCCCGGCACCAGCGATCCTTTTTTTCCCAACAACGCCCGCGCGCAACTGGGTTTGCAGCATGACGCCCGCCGGCTCAGGCGCGACCGCTATCTGCTTCGCGCGCTCGAACAGGGCGCCCGCGTCCTGCACGTCATCTGCGGCCGGCGCACCGGGCAAAACGACCCGCTGCTGCCCAGCCGCCTGCTGTTCGACGTCAGCGAGGCGCGGGCCGCGGCACTCGTCCAGCAATTCTATGGAACACCACCAGACCAATCTGCCACGCTGGACACCAAGGCGGTTGCGCCTGCCGCACTGGTGACGGCGCCACGCGCCGCGCCGCCCGTCATGTATGCGTTCGCGCCGCCCCAACCCGGCCCGCTGTCCCGGCCGCTCACGCGCGTTTCCGTCAGTGCCCTCGATGATTATCTCGCATGCCCCTACCGCTTCTATCTTGCCCGTGAAAACGTCGCGGAAGCGCCCATGGCCATGGGCGAACTCAACGCCGCGCAGGTGGGCACCCTCCTGCATGACACGCTGGCTGCATGGGGTGCGACGCAGGAAAATGTCATGGCCACGGATCCCCAGCTTATTCTCGATGCGTTGCTGCCCCTGTTTCACACGCGGGCCAACACCATGGTCGGCGCCGCACCCCATCCGGCCGTCAAGCTGCAGCTCGGATCATGCGTGCATCGGCTGACCGCGTTTGCGGAAAAGCAAGCCGAAGAAACGGCGCGCGGTTGGCACATTGACCCGGCTTGCCTCGAATATGCCATGGAACTCCCGCTCACCGTGGATGCCGCTCCACTCACCATCACGGGCCGTATTGACCGGATTGACCGCCGCGGCGATGCGTGCCGCATTCTTGATTACAAGACGGGCGCACCCCACCCACCCGAGCAACAACATCAAAGAAAAGATGAATGGGTGCAACTCCAATTGCCGCTGTACGCCATCTGGTATGCAACCACCCGCGGCGTGTCTCCGTCCGTCGGCTATTTCAACATTCCCGATACCCGTGACAACACCGGCGTGGTCACGGCTGCGTGGACTGCCGACGATTTCGCCGCCGCACTGGCTGCCACGCACCGCGCGATCCGGCGCATACATGCCGCCGAATTCCCCCGCACGGACAGAATGGCCACCTGCGCCTACTGCCCGTATACTCGCATTTGTCAACGACCGCGCGCGGATTGATGTTTTTTGACGAAGAGGCTAAAGAGGATAATGAGTGTAAAACTGACATTAGCATGAGCGCAACAATAATGCACATGCCCAATTTTCCTCTTTGTACATTTTCGGCTGCCCACCGATCCCGCCGGCGGCGGGATCGGTGGAAGCAGAGATTGAATGGATGGCCGGCGTGTTTTTCTCAATCTTATTCACCCACGACGCAAGGTCGTGGGGGTCTCCAGAAATGTCGATGTTGGAATGAGACGGTTTATAATGCAGGTTGTTTTTCACACGGAACCCTAGGATCAGGCCATGTTCTCTTCGCGTATTAGTAACTTTTTTAAGGCCGTATGAACCTGCCGCCTTTGCAGCACGAAGCCATTCTCGCCTCCGCCGGCTGCGGCAAAACCGAGGCGCTGAGCACCCGCTATATCGGCCTCCTGCTGCGCGGCGTGCCGCCCGACCGCATTCTGGCGCTGACGTTCACCCGCATTGCCGCCGGCGAAATCACCGAACGCATCATGCTGCGGCTCGCCACGGCCATGACCGATGCCGCCGCGCGCACCGCACTGCAGGATGCCCTGCGCGTTCCGCAGGTGCCCCGCGATGCCGTGGCGCAGGCGCTGGCCGCCATGCTCGCGCACTTGCATCGGCTGCGCATCGGCACGCTCGACAGCTTTTTTCTGGAAATTGTCCGGGCGTTCTCGCTCGAACTCGGCCTGCCCGTCCGCCTTGAAATTGTCGATGCCTGCCTGCACCAGCGCCTGCAGGATGCCGCCCTGCGCGCCATTTTCAACGCGGCCCGCGCCGGCGCCCGCGCGTTCCGCCAATTCGAGGAGATCTTCGCTCAACTTACGTTCGGCAAAGAAGTCGCCACCGTCACCGAACGCTTGCAGGACGCGGTCGCTCTGGGCTACAATTTGTTTCTCG
>Ga0247841_10009219_pt1 | contig 13888 bp, 15 predicted proteins | sample LaCruzMarch2015__2_FD_192410 | JGI IMG/M metagenome (GOLD analysis project Ga0247841, IMG submission 192410) | Freshwater microbial communities from meromictic Lake La Cruz, Castile-La Mancha, Spain - LaCruzMarch2015_18m | ecosystem: Environmental > Aquatic > Freshwater > Lake | place: Spain...
TACCTCAAAAAGCTTCTGTTCAACGAATGGCATCGCTAACAAATCGACTCTTGCGATCAGGAGCTGATATTTATGAAGTTAATACTGTGAGAAAGCATCTTTCTCAAGTCAAGGGAGGAGGACTAGCAAAATTCGCTTATCCGGCAAAAGTCATAAGCTTAATTTTTTCTGATGTTCCCGGCGATGATCTTTCTTTTATTGCTTCCGGCCCGACCGTTAAAGATGAAACTACGAAAAGTGATGCTCAGAGAATTATAAAAAAATACGACATTAGCACTAATTCTAAATTTTTTGAAACTCCAAAGGACAAAAAATATTTTGAAAATGTTACCAACATATTGTTGCTTTCCGGAAGATACGCGATTGAAGCAATGCAGAAAAGATGCCAAGAACTGAAAGTGCCTTGCACGGTTTATTCCTACGCTTTGAGAGGAGAAGCAAAAATTGTTGGTCGCAAGCTTTTACAAAGATTGCCTAAGTCAGGAATTATGGTCGCCTCAGGAGAAACAACAGTTAAAGTTGAAGGAAAAGGAAAGGGAGGAAGAAATGAAGAATTGGTTTTGGGCGCCTTGCCTTATTTAGAAAAAACTGTCTTTATCTCGTTAGCTTCTGATGGTTTAGATAATAGCGAGGCGGCAGGAGCAATCGGCGATGAAGATTCTTTGAAAAAATCTCAGGAAAAAAATCTTAATTGGCGGGAATATATTGATAATAATGATTCGTTTCACTTCTTTAAAAAACTGGATGACCTGATCATTACTGGTCCAACGGGGACAAATGTGTCCGATTTGATTGTAATATATAAAAAATAAATGCAAATTAACATAAATCCGAATGTTGAAATCAGAAATACGAAACAATATCTAAATCAAAAATTACAAATTCTAAACAGTTTAAATCATTAAATATTCAAATTTTGAATTTGTTTCGGGTTTCGTGCTTCGAATTTCGATATTTAAATCTATCTATTCAAACTTCGTAATTCTAAATTTTAAATTCTAATAACATGGAGGAAAAAAAAGACAAGTTTCTTATTTGGTTCAAAGACCTTTCGATTGAAGATACGCCTTTGGTTGGTGGAAAAAATGCTGCTTTAGGAGAAATGTACGGAAGCTTAACTAAATTAGGAATTAATATCCCTAATGGCTTTGCTCTAACTTCAAAGGCTTATTGGCATTTCCTTAATTCAAGCGGGATTAAAACTGAGATTGAAAATGTTTTAACAGGATTGGATCATAACGACATTCCTGATCTTCAAAGAAGGGGAGAGAAAATCAGGCAGATTATTTTGGACGCAGAGCTTCCACAAGATCTTAAGGACATCATCAAAGAAGCTTATCTTGAATTATCGAGTAATGGAGGAAAAGATGTTGCCGTTAGGTCGTCAGCAACAGCTGAAGATCTTCCAACGGCTTCGTTTGCTGGCCAACAAGAAACATTTTTGAATGTTAGGGGAGTTGAAGCAGTAGTCTACGCCACTAAAAGATGTATCGCTTCTTTATTCACCGATCGAGCAATCTCATACAGAGCCGATCAGGGATTTCCTCAAACTTCAGTGGCATTAAGTGTTGGTGTCCAAAAAATGATTCGTTCAGATAAAGGCGCATCTGGCGTTAATTTCACTATCGACCCAGAAACAGGACTTAAGAATATTATTTACATAACAAGCACTTGGGGTCTTGGAGAGACAATTGTTCAGGGACGAGTAGAAGGAGATCAATTCTATGTCTTTAAAGATGGCTTGAAAAAAGGATTCCGCGCTATTGTTTCTAAGAGAATGGGGTCAAAAGAAAGAAAACTTGTTTATGATGAGGGAGGAGGAAAACATACGAAAGAAGTTTCGGTAGAAAAATCAGATCGAGAAAAATTTACGCTTTCCGATGACGAAATTATTCAGCTCGCAAAATGGTCATTAATGATTGAGGAGCACTTTACTAAACACGCCAAAGAAGAACGACCAATGGATATTGAATGGGCAAAAGATGGTATTACTGGAGAAATTTTTATTGTTCAGGCTCGTCCTGAAACTGTTCAGTCGCAAAAAAATGCAAACAGTTTTTCAAATTATTATTTCCCGACACAACCACCAAAGAAAGATTTGATTGTTACAGGAGATGCTATTGGTAGCAAAATTACCAGCGGTAGTCCTCGCATCATTAAAGGTATTGAAGGAATTAACCAGTTCCGAAAAGGAGAAATTTTGGTTACCGAAATGACCGATCCAGATTGGGAGCCGATTATGAAAGAGGCTGCTGCGATCATTACCAATAAAGGTGGCCGCACTTCTCATGCAGCGATTGTTTCTCGCGAGCTTGGTATTCCAGCTGTTGTTGGAACAGGAAATGCCACAGAATTAATTAAAGATGGATCAGTGATTACGGTTGATTGTTCGAGTCCCGATATTGGAAAAATCTATAAAGGAAAGCACGAATTCAGCGAACAGACATACGAACTTAAGAAAATACCAAAAACAGAGACTAAGCTTATGTTGAATATTGGTTCGCCGGATCAAGCTTTGATTTATCACTCATTGCCAGTTCAAGGCGTAGGCTTAGCGCGAGAAGAATTTATCATTGCTTCAGAAATAAAAATTCATCCAATGGCATTAATCAGGTATGATAAAATAAAATCCGAAATTAAGGGGGTAAAATCAGACGTAAATGAAAAATACAAAGTCACCAAGACGACTCTTAAAAAAATCATTAAAGACATTGATGATCTGACGAAAGATTATGACGATAAAAAAGAATATTATATTAATAAGCTTACTTCAGGAGTCGCAAAAATCGGCGTTGCTTTCTGGCCAAGACCGGTAATTGTTAGATTTTCTGACTTCAAAACTAACGAATATCGCACATTGATTGGAGGAGAAATTTTTGAACCAGCTGAGGAAAATCCTATGATTGGCTGGCGTGGCGCCTCAAGATACTATTCTCCAAATTTTGAAGAGGCATTTGGTTTGGAAGTAAAAGCAATTAAAAGAGTTCGTGAAGAAATTGGACTAGACAATGTCAATGTTATGGTGCCATTTTGCCGTACGCCCGAAGAAGGAAGTAAGGTAGTTAAGCTTATTGAAAAATACGGCCTTGAGAGAAAAAATCTTAAGGTTTATGTCATGTGCGAAATACCTTCAAATGTTATTCAGGCTTATGAATTTCTTGAAATCTTTGATGGATTTTCTATCGGTTCAAACGACTTAGCGCAATTAACGCTTGGCATTGATCGAGACAATGCAACTCTTTCAGGAATTGCCAATGAAAATAATGATTCAGTCAAAGAATTAGTTCGCATCGCCATTTCTGTCGCCAGAGAACAAAAGAAATATTCCGGCATTTGCGGTCAAGCGCCGAGCGATTTTCCAGATTTTGCTGAATTTTTGGTAAAAAACAAAATTGAATCAATTTCTCTTAATCCCGATACGGTGGTACCCTTAATTGAAAAAGTGGCAAAGTGGGAAAAGAAATACTATTAGATAATATTCAATCGTCAATATTCAACTCATAAAAAAACCTATCGAAGTCGGACATCGATAAATTAAGTTTTATTAATTTAAACTATGGAAGAAGTAAAAATTTATAAATTGCCAGTAACAATTGATCTAATGAAGTCCGCTTGGGAAGATTACAAAAAAAACTGGCAAAGACTAATGCCCATTTCAGTTTTAGTTGTTGTTTTGGGACAACTTTTTGGTTTTCTCGATTTTTATTTTGTCCAAAATCTCATTCCCGCAGCTACTTACATTATTCAGGCAATTTTTTGGATTATTTCCAGTTTTCTTATGACTCTTGGCGCAGTTGTTATTATTAGAGTATTATCGGGCAAAAAAGAAAGTGTTGAAAAAATCATAAGAAAAGATCTTTCATTAATCACTTTATTGTTTTTGATGAAAATTGCCATGAATTTAATTTTCGTTGGAGCGCTTGTTCCATTAATTATTCCTGGTATTATTTTAGTGATTGCTTTCTCGTTTTTTTCCTTTGTTGTTATTCTAGAAAGAAAAAATTGGATAGAGGGATTACTCAGAAGCAGTGATATGACAAAAGGTTTTAGGTGGGAAATACTTGGCAGATATTTTATGTTCTTTTTATGGATGCTTTTGTTTAGTCTGCCATTCTTTATACTGTCAGAGTTTTTGTCTGCAATTTTTGGTATTTCTGAAGTAAGAACTATTGCGCCTATTATTGTTGCTTCTTTGATGTTTCCTTTCTCTATAGGATTTACTCAAAAAATATACGATGAATTTAGTAAGATAAAACCAAAGAGTCAATTCAAATCGTCTCAAAAAGGAAAGAATTGGTACACTTTTTTCTTGGTTTGGGGAATTGTATTGCTTCTCATTGTTGCTATCGGAAGATTTGCTTATCCTAACAAGAAAATCTTTGACGAAAATTTTCTAAGAGAAAAATTTAATATTGAATTTGACGAACCAATTGATAACATAAAATCTATTTAGTCGTATTGTTAGAAAAAAATGAAAAAGGTCTTACTTATTGTTTCAAAAGAAGATTTTAGAGATGAAGAATATTTTCAAACAAAGGAAGTTTTGGAAGATGAAGGTCTTTTCGTAGAAACCGCGAGCAATGCGCCCAATACAGCTTTTGGAGTTGACGGAGGAGAAGCCAGAATAGATATTGATTTAAGTGAAGTAGAGGCAAAAAATTTTGACGCTGTTGTTTTTATCGGAGGACCCGGCGCATTAAAACACCTCGACAACGAAACATCTTACAAAATTGCCACTGATGTTATTGATCTGGGTAATATTCTGACAGCTATTTGTATTGCTCCTGTTATTCTAGCAAAAGCAGGAATCCTTAAAGAAAAGCGTGCAACAGTTTGGTCATCAGAAATGGATAAGTCCGCCATTAAAATCATTGAAAAATGCGGCGCTATTTTTGTTGATGAAGAAATTGTTGAAGATGGAAATATTATTACCGCAAATGGTCCAGAGGCTTCTCAAGAATTCGGATCAGCAATTGTGGAAAAATTAGTCCAAATATGAAAATAAAAGATATAAAAATCAATATCATAAAAAATTCTCGCAATGAAGATGCGCTTGAAGTTGAATTATTGGGTGATGCAGGATTGTTAGTAAGCGCATCTGTTCCTCAGGGAGCAAGTACTGGAGAAAGGGAGGCAATATCTTTGTTAGCAGAAGAGGCTATTGAAAAAATCAATGGTATTGTCATTCCTGTAATCAAAGAAAAATCATTTGAATCACAAGACGAGTTCGATGATCTTTTATGTGAATTAGATGGCACAAATAACAAATCACGACTAGGCGCAAATGCTACTTTGGTTTTGTCTTTAGCATTTGCAAGATTATTGGCAAAATCTAATAATCAAGAACTTTATGAGTATATCGCAGAAATAACCCACTCAAAACCAAGTCTGCCAGCTTTTTATGTAAATATGATTGAGGGCGGAAAGCATGCAAAAAACAATCTCGATTGGCAGGAATATTTAATTGTCGCCAAAGATTCGTCCGCAGAAAATCAATTAAAAATGGCAAAAGATGTCTTCGAAAATATTGGAAACAGAGTAAAAACACTATCCAACAATATATCTTTTAGCGATGAAGGCGCTTATGATTTAAATTTTGAAAATAACACGGCTCCACTTGAATTAATTAATTTATCTATTAAAGAGCTTGACCTCGAAAGCAAAGTAATGATAGCCTTAGATATAGCGGCCGATAGTTTTTATAAAAAGATAATTAATGCTTATTCGATTAATGGTCAGCTAATGAGTATAGATGATCTGACTAATATGTATAATAATGTTGTAAATAAATATCCAGTTATTTCGATTGAAGATCCATACGAAGAGAATGACTTTGAACATTATGCGACATTAAATGTTTTGTTGAAAAATAGAAATATATTCATAATTGGTGATGATTTGACCACAACAAGTACAGCCTCTATAGAAAAAGCTATCTCAACAAACTCAATTAGCGGAGTCATTATTAAGCCAAATCAAATTGGCACATTAACAGAAACATTGGAAGCAATAAAAGTTGCCAAGGAAAATAATTTGAAAATTATTGTATCTCACAGATCAGGAGAAACAGAAGATAATTTTATTGCAGACCTTGCGTACGGTATCGGCGCCTACGGACTCAAAGCAGGGGCGCCATCACCAAAAGAAAGAATGGCAAAGTATAATCGTATTATTGAAATAGATAAAACTCGTAATAATTCATAAAAATGTTTCCCATAATTATTCCTCCTCAAGAAAATAACGAAAGTGATAGTGATCTTCAGAATCTCTGGACTTCTGAATCTAAAAATATCAACGAATCCATAAAAATAAAAAATTCGTTTGTTAGTATTATTATTTTTTTAGTAATACTTTTTTCATTTGTGTCTAAATTTAACATGCCTTTTATTTATATAGTTCTAATTGTCCTTGTCTTTGGAGTTCTCATCTCAATTAAGCAAATTAACCAATACGAAAGAGGAGTTAGATTTACCCTGGGAAAATACAGTGGCGTTATGAATCCTGGTTGGCGCTTTATTGTTCCAGTTTTCCAGTCATACCAAAAAGTTGATATAAGAATCAAGGCTGTGGATGTGCCAGATCAAGAAACTATCACCAAAGACAATATCTCGACAAAAGTCAATGCAGTAATTTATTATCGTGTTGCTTCAGCCGAAAAGGCGATTATAGAAGTTGAGAATTTTCGTTACGCGGTTTCACAATTAGCTCAAACAACAATGAGAAATGCTGTTGGCGAAGTTGAGCTCGATGAACTTTTATCACAGAGAGAGAAAGTCGCTGAAAGAATTAGGCTGATCGTAGATAAAGCATCTGATCCTTGGGGTATCGATGTTTCTTCAGTAGAACTTAAAGATGTTGTTCTCCCTGAAGAGATGAAACGAGTTATTGGAAAACAAGCAGAAGCAGAAAGAGAGAAAAGGTCTGTTATTATTAAAGCCGAAGGAGAGGTTGCGGCCGCCGAAAATATGGCAAAAGCTGCCAAAATTCTTTCTGGCTCAGATGGCGCCCTTCACTTAAGAACTCTAGCAACAATAAATGACCTGAGCTCTGATCAATCAAATACAGTTATTTTCGCAATTCCCCTTGAGGTCTTAAAAGCATTCTCTGGATATAAAAATAACTAACTAGTTATGAAAGCTATAATCCTTGCGGCAGGAAAAGGAGTGAGATTAAGGCCATATACTCATCTAACTCCAAAGCCACTTCTAAAAATAAACGGCAAGCGCATCATTGATTACACCCTGAGTATCCTTCCTGAAGAAGCAGATGAGATTATTATTGTTGTTGGGCACAGAAAATGGAGAATTAAACAACATTTGGGAAGTTCTTATAAAGGAAAAAAGATTACATACATCTCCCAGAGCGATAAAAGGGGTACAGCCCACGCCCTCTACCTTTGTAAGCCTTATTTAAGAAAAAAAGAAAGATTTTTAGTGATTTTCGGCGATGACATTTATACAGAAAGTGATCTTAAAAGATGTATCCAATATCCATTATCTATTTTGGCGGCTGAAGTTGAAAATCCTAGCGCTTTCGGAGTATTAAGGTTCAATCAAGATCGCCACCTCGAAGAAATTGTTGAAAAACCCAAGGACAATCCTCCGAGCAATTTAGTTGTTTGTGGTGTTTTTGTTCTTAGCTATAAAATTTTCAAATACCGAATGCAAGCAATCGATGATAAAGAGTTTGGCCTCCCTCAAACCATTATGAAAATGGCGAAAAAACATCCGATTAAGATAATCAAAGCTTCGTTTTGGTTGCCTATTGGGTATCCAAAAGATCTAAAAAAAGCTAAAGAATTTATGTTTGCTAAGGACAGTAGTGTTGTTTAGTCTATTCCTGAGAGCATTTGTTAATAAAAAATTATATTTTTATGTTTTTAAAAACAATAAGTGAGTTGTTTTTATTTTTTTTACTTGACATTTATTTTGTTATGATATATGATGTATTTAGTTCTTATTACTGCTAAATGAGGAGGGGAAAATGACCGCTAGGTCAAAGCCCATAGAAGTTTATCCAAGCGTCCAGAAAATCTATCAAGAGCGTCTCCCAGATAATGTGACCGCTATCCAAACAGCCATAGCTTTAGTGCGAAAAGAATTTGCAAGTAGTCGCAAACTTAAGTATTATGAGGTAATTATTGGTTTAGGATTGAGCGATTTGTCTGAATTCTATCGGTCATATCGTCTTTATATGGATCCTACAGGTACAGGAAAGCATCGTTTGTATGGATATCGCGGCAATACGATTATGACTATTCACTTCATCAGTCAAGATCAATCGAAAGCATTGGAAGAATACAGAAGAGGCGTGAGAGAGAAGAAGGAAATCATAAAAAGACAGAAAACTGATGATAGGCTTTGATTGCTCAGCGCCGCCCAAGGAAAAGGGCGGCTTTTTTTCTTGACATAAAACATAAACTAGAGATAACATAGAGATAGAGTAGCGTTTTTAAAATTTCCATGAAAACAAATCCTTCAGTTTTTCTCACTTGGCAAGGTTATTATGATTATAGTGTGGAAAATGTTGAAAAGTATGTTTTAAGAGAGCCTCGCCTTCCTGGTGTTTATAAAATTGCCGAACTTCAAGAATATAGCAGTTTAACGCCGTTTTTCGTCGGAAAAACCGACAATCTTTACAAAACATTAATGCATCACCTTAGCGACCTTGAAACCAACGCTTGTCTAAAAAAAGAGATGAAAGACAAAATCTGCTGTTTTAAGTTTTCCGCCTTGATGGATGAAAAAGAACAAAACGATGTTTTGTTCACAATGTTTGAGCATTACCATCCCATTTGTAATAACAAAAACGATATTTCTCCGGCTGACCTAGTTGAAATTAATTTTCAATAATGAGAAAAATAACTCCAAGAGAATACGCCGTTTTCAGCTTCATTAAACAATTTTTAGACGACTACGAAAAAAGTCCGACAAGACGGGAAATCGGAGAAGCTTTTTCTATAACAACTCAAGGCGCAGATTATTTTGTTCATCGGCTCATGAAAAGGGGAGTGGTTTCGCTCAGATCGGATAGTGTTAGAAATATCCGTCCAACTGAAAAATCATTGGGACGCCAACCGCATCTCTGGTAATTATAAAAGAAGAATCTATATACATTCTGATAATAAATGGCGATTATCAGTTTTTTGTTCTTTAAAATTTGACAAATAATAGTTCGTGTGATAAGCTCAAGAAAGTTCTCATAGCAAAACTAAGGGAGGTAAAATGTCTGAGCCAGATGGTCAGAAAGAAAAAGTCTTAGTGTTTATTGACCTTGCAAATTTCAATAAGGCACTACAGGAATTAGGAGTATCAATTGACTTTAAGGATTTTGCAAGAATTCTAAAAGGCGAGGGAGATTTCGTTGAAAATGGTTTGCGTCTTTATGAACAAGATGATCCCAATAAGCAGGGTTTTTTTTCAGTTCTTAGAAGATTCGGATATACCATTATTCCAACCAAAGAAATTAATGTTGACGATGCAATTCTAAGAGATATACACTCAATGGCTCATTTGGCTGATCGGATCGTTCTGGTCAGCGGCGATGAAGATTTTGCCGATACACTTCTCATGGATGGATCCGGAAAAAAACTTCAAGTTTTTTCCATTTCGACAATGGTGGCAGCAAGATATAGAAACAGGCCATTTGAATATATTGATCTTGCCGATTTAGTCGATCAGATCATTGATAAAACAAGGACTAATAAAAGATCTCGAAGAATAGATCTTGATCCTTCAGGTCAACCTCTTGAAATCGTTCTTGGAGACAACAGCACAATCACAATCGCTCTAAATCAAAGAAGTGCCAGCGTTCGGATTACTGGGAGCACTCTTCACAAGCACATGCCAGGCTGCCTATATGTCACAATTAAAGATATAAAGATATAAAGATATAAAGATATAAATCGACCCGAGAGTCGTTCAATCTAAATTGCTAGTTCAAGATAGTGTCCGCCCAAGAAAGAGCGGGCACTTTTTTAAATTGTTAATTCAAAATAGTATCCGCTCTTAAGGGCGGATAATTTTTATTATTTTTGACATTTTAACGTAAAAAGTCAATAAAACTATTGACTTTTTCATTAAGGTATGCTATACTGATAATAAGTACAAGTGATTGGGGTTGTCCCAGTCACAACCAATTCAAGGGAGGAAAGAACATGTGTCCAATCAGTCCTAGCGCGGAATTCAAGATCGTTCATCCTGAAGCTCCCGTGGCCGAAAGCAAGACGGGCCCAATGGTGGCATGTGAAGTTGCTGCAGGAGATGTCTTCGAGCGTTTCAATCTTCCCACCTTCTTCAAGGTAGGAGATGACGGCCCGCTCACGCTGGGGTTCGGCAAGTTCAACAAGGATGGTGCCGGACGCGATCACCAGTTCAAGATCACAGTCTTGAATCCTGGAGAAACACCGGAAGAACTGAGATCCATGATCGACGACTGGTACCGCCTCGGAAACCTGGCGAAAACTTCGTCGAAAGATCAGAAGTCGGAAGATCAGAGGAAGGAAGCACAGAACACGCTCGGTAAGCTCAAGGCGCGTTTCCTCGCGATCCTCAGTCGACCGGCGATGGTCGAGTTCCGAACCCAGAACCTCGCGATTCTTCACCCCATCGAGCCCGGAACGGAGGTGTGCGGATCGTTCCTGATCTACACGACCTTCGAAGCCGATGATGAGATCGAGATCCCGGAGAACGAAGGTGTTCTCCATGGCAAGTTCAAGGAAAACGGTCATGTGATTGCGGTTCTGATCACGACCGATCAGAAGATCATGCTCTGGACTCCGAGGGGATATAACATCCCAGTCCCCTGGGATGCCCCCGCCGGGACGGCCACCAGAAGGGCGGTTTTCTCGGACGATGCCGAACACAACAGTGAACCTGCCCCCAATGGCGAGTTCATCGATGTAGCACCCAGCTCGGAAGGCGAGCATCAGCGTCGTCCTCGTAGCGGCAGAAAGCCCGCTGCGGTCGGCGCCGGAACCGGAAGAGGTAAGGGGTCCAGGAGAGTGAACCCCAACGATGTGGAAGACGAGTAGTCGTCTTCTCGAGCCCGGCTAGAAGAGTAGCTGGGCTCATTTTTTTTACTCCTCTTTAAAAAAAGAAAAATATGCTTTAAAATGAGTAGTTATATGGGTAAATTTCTAAAAGCTATTAAAGATTATTATCGCCTGCATCGAAAAAATATTTTAATCATATTTTTTTCTTCTGTTTTGGGAGCAATTCTTTTTGTTTCTGTTTTTTTGTATGTTGATTATAGAGATTTAGTAAGAGATATCCTTCGTTTTTCTTGGTGGAAATTTTTGGTATTTTTTGCCGTATCAATCTTTGCTTTTATTGCTGTAACTTACCGTTGGGCTTTAATTGTCAGAACTTACGGTTTTAAGATTCCTTTTTGGCGTCTTTTCCGTTATCGTCTCGCCGGCTTTACTTTTTCCTATATGACGCCTCTTAATGAATTTGGTGGAGCGCCTTTTAGGGCCTATTTACTCGCCCGCGAAAATATTCCTTTCAACTCTGGTCTTTTAACAATTATTCTTGAAAATTTTGTAGAAGTTTTTACCCAATCGTTTGTTGTAACTTTCTTTATCGCTATTTTCTTATCAAGTCTAGGATTATCAACTAAGGCCTTGTGGTTACTAGTAATAGCTATTGTTGTTTTTATCGCTTTTGTTGTTTTTGTTTACTACAGGCTCAGAAATGGCAAGCCTCTTATTACTCCATTATTAAAAGCTTTAAAATTAAAAAAACTTTATAAAAAAACAATTGAACCGGAACAGTATTTTCTAGAATTCTTTACCAAGCATAAAAAAATATTTTTTAAGACTATTGGTATGTCGCTTTTGATTTTTATTATTTCGGTTGGTGAAATTTGGTTTTTACTTTATTTGATGGGATTAAATTTGGGACTATTCAATACATTTTTTGCTAAAATTATTTTAAATCTTACCAATACAATTCCTGTGCCGGCAGCACTAGGTGTTTCTGAATGGGCGCAAACTGGATTTTTCGAAACTATCTTACACAATAAATCAGCTGGATTAACATTTAGTATGATTTTTAGAGCAAAAAATATATTTTATTCACTCATAGGATTTGTTTTTCTTGTATATCTATGGCAAAAAAGAGTAAAATTAGACAAGAAGCTTAAGAATCTCCTTAAAATCAAGTAATGATTTTGCAATTTATTTTAAAGATATTAATCTTGTGGTTTATTTAAATAAAAAATCTAATGTCAAAATTACCCGAAAAATTTTTAGGAAGCCTCAAAACTGCCATAAAGGGCATTGTTCGTGTTTATAAAACTGAACTTAGTTTTCGAATCCAGTTTTGGTTTGGCATTATTGTGATGACTCAGATTTTTTACTGGCCGATCGGAGAAATAAAGCGCCTTATTTTGTTTCTTCTTATTTTTCTTATTTGGGTCTTAGAAATCCTTAACACTACTTTTGAAAAGCTTTTTGATGAAATTGAAAAACGTTACCACGAAAGAATAGGTTACTTAAAAGACATCTTGGCTGGTGGAGTTTTAATCATGACCATTGGATCAGTACTGATTGGTTTGCTTGTTTTTTGGCCATATATTATTGATGTAGCGTTGTTATCTATTATAGAATCGATTTTGATTATTATTTTTCTTTATTTGGCAAGAGAAGTAAAAAAGATTACAAAAAAATAATTTTTTGCAATTTGAAGACAAAGAAACACTGTGAAGTGTTTCTTTTGTTTACAGTCTATGGTCTATAGTTTATGGTTTAAAGTCCCAACTGATCCTTTATTTCTATCATCGCATCAATACTTAATCCCATTAATTCCTCCATTGATAATCCGATCAGTTCTTGAGATTGAGAAATGATTTCTCGATTAACGCCCTTGGCAAATGCTGGTTCCTTAAATTTTTTAAGCACAGATAATATTTTTACGCCCGAAAGTTTTTCAGGATTTACCAAGGCACAAGCTGTGATTAAACCAGTCAATTCTTCAGCACAAAAAAGTGCTTTTTCCATCAAGGTTTCGAGTGATAGTCCCAAGGTATGATTGTGAACTTTGATGGCTCTGATGATTTCTGGATCATATCCTTCTTTTTCCAATATTTCCGCCGCTTTTTGAGCATGCTGTTCAGGGTGGTCTTTTGTAATTTCCCAATCCATATCATGCAATAAACCGGCCAACATCCATTTTTCTAATCTTTCTTCTTCGCCAAAATGCTGGCAGAGTTTTTTCATAACCGCTTCAACGGCTAAACCGTGGCGAAACAAATTTTCATTTTTTATGTATTTTTTAAGAAGTTCTAATGATTTTTCTCGAGACATAGTAATAAGATAGTCATTCTGAGTGAAACGAAGAATCCCGAGATTCTTCACTACGTTCAGAATGACAATAAATTATAAGAATTAAGGATAACATTTTAGGTTAATCACCGCAATAAAAAACCGCCCCGACATATCGAGGCGATTAAACTTTTTAGTTACTCGTGTACCGTTATACCCAATTCTTTAGCAAGATCTTCGGCTTTTTTAAGTCGATTCCTTTGTAGTTTTATCCAATGCGGCAAAAAATCTTTAAATGAGATTACCTCATAACCCAAGTCCTCTCTTCTGTTAAATTTATCTTCGGGATAATCTATTTTTACTTCACCTTCAATGCGATCTAAAACCTCAAAGGCTTTTTTAAGATCTTCTCCGCCAAGCGCTGATGTGTCAACGAAAAAATCCCCCACTCCATTATCCATTTTTCCCTCCTATTTTCTACTAAGAACAACTCCTCCCTTGAATTCCGTTTTGAAGTGCACCACCTGGTGATATAGAATAATCACCATATGGAACAGAAACAATATTCACAGATTAAAAAAGCAGAACGGCTTGAAATAGCAATTTTGCTTAAGAAGCAATATT
>Ga0247841_10009220_pt1 | contig 13888 bp, 23 predicted proteins | sample LaCruzMarch2015__2_FD_192410 | JGI IMG/M metagenome (GOLD analysis project Ga0247841, IMG submission 192410) | Freshwater microbial communities from meromictic Lake La Cruz, Castile-La Mancha, Spain - LaCruzMarch2015_18m | ecosystem: Environmental > Aquatic > Freshwater > Lake | place: Spain...
AAACCGCCGATGCCGGATACCTGACCCGCAAACTTGTGGATGTGGCGCAGGATGTGCGGATCATCGAGCAGGATTGCAACACGCTTAACGGTATTGAGGTCAAGGGAATCGGCGAAGGAGATGAGAACCTGGTTTCGCTGGCCGACCGAATCAAGGGCAGGACGGCGTTGAACGACATTGTGAATCCCGTCACGGGCGAAGTGATTGTCCCCGCTTCCGGGCTCATTGATGAGGCCAAGGCCGAGGCGGTCATGAATGCCGACATTGAGAAGGTTCGTATCCGCAGTGTCCTTACGTGCGAGACCCGGCGGGGAATTTGCGCCAAGTGCTACGGCCGGGACTTGTCCAACGGAAGACCGGTTGAAATGGGAGCGGCAGTGGGCATCATTGCCGCCCAGTCCATCGGTGAGCCTGGCACCCAGCTGACGATGCGTACTTTCCATATCGGTGGTACCGCGAGCTCTGTGTTCAAGCAGCCGCATGTGATTTCCAAGCATGACGGTGTCATTCAGTACACCAATATGCGCACTGTAGTGAACGGTCAGGGTGATTTTGTTGTCCTGAACAAGAACGGTTCAGTAGCGGTGTTTGATGATTCCGGACGTGAGGTTGAGCGCCATTCGATTGCGATCGGCGCGATCATTTCGGTTGCGGATGGCGGCCGCGTGAAAAAGGCCCAGAGTTTCATCGAGTGGGATCCCTATAGCGTGCCGATTCTGGCAGAGAAGCCAGGGTCTGTGCGATTCCAGGGTTTTATCGAGAATGTGACTGTCAAGAAAGAGGTGGATCAGTCCACTGGCTTGATGGGCACCGTTGTCCTGGAACACAAGGAAGATCTCCATCCCCAGATTCTCGTTACGTTCGGCAGCGGCGAGCAGCCGATGATTTATAACATTCCGGCCGGCGCCCATGTCATGGTGAAGGACGGGAAAAAGGTCGCGGCAGGCGAGGTTCTCGCCAAGACTCCACGCAAGGAGTCCAAGACCAAGGATATCACCGGTGGTCTGCCCCGTGTGGCGGAACTCTTTGAAGCGCGTCGCCCGAAAGATGCGGCGGAAATTGCAAAGATTGACGGTGTTGTGGACTTCGGCGCAAACCAGCGCGGTCGACGCTGTCTCCTGATCCGCGATTCCGTAACGGGTGACGAGGAGCAACATCTGATCCCGATGGGCAAGCATATCGTCGTGTACAAGGGCGACTATGTCTCCAAGGGACAGCAGTTGACGGAAGGGCCGATTGTTCCTCAGGAAATTCTCGAGATCTGTGGACCGCAGGAGCTTCAGGAATACTTGGTAAATCAAGTTCAGGAAGTTTATCGCCTGCAGGGTGTGGAGATCAATGATAAGCACATCGAGATCATTGTCAGACAGATGCTGCGCAAGGTTCGCATTACGGATGCAGCGACACTGATTTCCTCTGGGGCGAGCAGGTCGAGAAGCAGTCTTTCCAGGAAGTGAACTTGAAGGCCCAGGCTGAAGGCAAGCGTCCTGCTGAAGCATCTCCGGCCTTGCTTGGAATCACTAAGGCTGCACTTGAGACTGAGAGCTTCATCTCGGCAGCGTCTTTCCAGGATACGACGCGCGTGTTGACTGAGGCGGCGACTCTGGGACGCGTGGATACGCTCTACGGATTTAAGGAAAATGTTATCATGGGTCACTTGATCCCGGGCGGGACGGGTTTCCCGATGTTCCGGAACATCAAGCTGGTGCCTTTGGCGGAGCCGATTCCCGAGGAGGAGTTCCGTCAAGAGAGCGAAGCGACGAAACGTGCCCAGGAGTTACTGGGATAAAGACTTGACAAGGACACAGGCGTTCTGGCAAGTTGTCACGCTTTGCGTTTGAAAAGGGAAGAATTATGCCAACGATCAACCAATTGGTGAAAAACGGGCGCAAGCAGGTCCGTTATAAGAGTAAGTCGCCGGCGCTGAAGAATTGTCCTCAGCGGCGCGGCGTGTGTCTGTCGGTGAAGACGCAGACACCGAAAAAGCCGAACTCTGCGCTCCGCAAGGTCGCGCGTGTCCGGTTAACGAATGGCGAGGAAGTGACCGCCTATATTCCGGGCGAAGGGCACAATCTTCAGGAGCACAGTGTTGTGCTTGTGCGTGGCGGTCGCGTGAAGGACCTGCCTGGTGTTCGCTACCACATCGTGCGTGGGACGCTGGACACCTTGGGCGTGGAGGGGCGGCACCGGGGCCGTTCCAAGTATGGCGTCAAAACACCGAAGCAGGCGTAGGACGGCGCAAGATCATGGGACGAAGACGAAGAGCAGTACGGCGGGCGGTCCAGTCGGATCCGAAGTATAACAGCGAACTGGTCGGCCGGCTGGTGAACCACCTTATGAAGGTGGGAAAGAAATCGGTATCGGTAAACATTGTTTACGATGCCCTGAAGGTGATTCAGGAAAAGCATCCGGATGGCGATCCTCTTGAGGTGATCCTTCGGGCGATTGATAACGTGAAGCCGAAAGTGGAGGTGAAGTCGCGCCGGGTTGGCGGCGCCACCTATCAGGTTCCGGTAGAAGTTACGCCTGAGCGTCAGGGAGCCCTGGCGATGCGGTGGCTGATTCAATATGCGAAGACCCGTAAGGGTGTCCCGATGCGACGTGCGCTGGCCCAGGAGATTCTGGATGCCTACGCCGAGCAGGGAAACGCCATCAAGAAGCGTGATGATACGCACAAGATGGCGCAGGCGAACAAAGCATTCGCGCATTATCGTTGGTAAAAGAGGCTTTTTAGCCAATTCCCGTCGTCCGACTGGGCGGCGGGAGTTGTTTGTTTGTGGATTAAAATGGAAACGGTCTTGGAACAGAATTTAAAAGGCAGTAACTCGGGACAGGAGCGGCAGCGTGAGGCTGCTGATCGCGTTCGTCCCTTAGTCGCTGTACGCAACATCGGCATCATTGCCCACATTGACGCGGGCAAGACGACGACGAGCGAAAGGATTCTGTTTTATGCTGGCCGCGTGCATCGGATGGGCGAGGTCCATGAGGGTACTGCCACGATGGATTGGATGCCGCAGGAGAAGGAACGCGGGATTACCATCACGAGTGCAGCGACGACTTGTTTCTGGCGCGACCACCAGATTAATCTTATTGATACCCCGGGACATGTTGACTTCACCGTCGAGGTGGAGCGTTCCCTTCGGGTTTTGGATGGCGCTGTCGTGGTATTCTGCGGTGTTGGCGGAGTTCAGCCCCAGTCCGAGACGGTCTGGCATCAGGCGGATCGGTATCATGTTCCGCGGGTCGCTTTTGTGAATAAGATGGACCGCATCGGTGCTAATTTCAATGGTGTGGTTGATCAGATCCGAACGCGGCTTGGCGCCGTGCCCGTGCCGATCCAGATTCCCTGGGGAGCGGAAGAGAATTTCAAGGGGATTGTCGATCTTTTGACCATGGAGACTTTTGTTTATGATGAGTCCTCCATGGGTTCCGATGTTCGATCAGTACCGATTCCAGATGAACTCCGGATTGAGGCAGAGAAAGCGCGTGCAGTGCTGATTGAAGTGTTGTCCGAGAGGGATGAGAAGATCCTTGAGTCCTACTTGGAGAATCCCGATATTCCTGCGGAAGTTCTGCGCGCAGGGCTTCGCCGCGCCACGGTGGCCCAGACGATCACTCCGGTGCTGTGCGGTTCGTCGCTGCGAAACAAGGGGGTTCAGCAGTTGCTTGACGCCGTGGTGGATTTCCTGCCATCTCCCTTGGATGTGCCGCCGGTTCAGGGCGAGCATCCGAAGACCCGCGAGGTGATCACCCGCGAGGCAGATGATTTTGCGGCCCCGAGTGCGCTTGTGTTCAAGTTGATGAACGATCCCTACATGGGGCGTCTTGCCTTCATTCGAGTATACTCCGGACAAGTCAAGAAAGGGCAGAACCTTTTCAATACCCGTACCCGCAAACGTGACCGGGTTATGAAGCTTGTGCTTCTGCACGCTGATGACAGACAGGAAGTCGACGTTCTTCATGCCGGGGAAATTGGTGCCGTTTTAGGGCTCAAGCAGGTGACCACTGGTGATACGCTCTGTGCCGAGAATATGCCCATTGAGCTTGAGCGTATTCGTTTCCCGGAACCCGTAATCTCAATGGCTGTTGAGCCCAAGTCGCAGGCGGATCGCGAAAAACTTGTTGAGGCTTTGGCTGCCCTGTCCGCCGAAGACCCCACCTGTGTCGTCTCCATTGATGCTGACACCGGCCAGACGCTGTTGAGCGGAATGGGCGAGCTTCACCTGGAGATTTTGAAGGACCGCATGTTCCGCGAGTTTAAGGTTCAGGCTAATGCTGGGCGTCCGATGGTGGCCTACCGCGAGACGGTGACCGCTACGGGTCGAGGAAAGTCCTGTTTTGACCGCGAGATTGCCGGTCAGCGCCAGTATGCTGAAGTGGAATTACAGATGGAGCCGGCCGCCCGTGGTGTCGGGATCCATATTGAATTTAATGTGCCTGCGTCACGTATTCCCTCGGAGTTCCGGGAATCGATAGAATGTGGAATCCGTGACGGGTTGATGACGGGGATCCTGGCGAATTATCCCATGGTGGATGTCCGGGTTCTTGTGGCAGGCGGTTCTTTCCGCGAGCAGGAATCCACTGAAGTGGCATTCCGGACGGCGGGAGTGATGGCATTGCGGGAGGCGGCGAAAGCGGCCAAACCGGCAATCCTGGAGCCCATTATGTCGCTGGAGATCATTCTTCCGGCGGAGCATCTGGGTGATGTGCTGAATGATGTGAATGCCCGGCGCGGCCATGTTCAGGACATGGTGGCGAAGGAAACCGTGCAGGTAATCCATGCTCGGGTTCCACTGGCGGAACTATTCGGGTACTCAACCGCCATCCGGTCTTTGACTCGGGGGCGGGCGAGCTACACGATGGAACCGGCCTGTTTTGACGTGGTGCCGGAGGCGATACAACAGCAACTTCTGGAACGGTGAGTGAACGATGGAAAAGCAACGCATACGTATACGTTTGAAGGCCTACGACTATCGGGTGTTGGACCAGTCTGTGTCTGACATTGTGGAGACGGCAAAAAGGACGGGAGCCCGCGTGGTGGGTCCCATTCCGATGCCCACGCGCATTGAAAGTTACAGTGTTAACCGGAGTGTGCATGCCGACAAGAAGTCGATGGAACAGTTCGAGGTCCGGACTCATAAGCGGATTTTGGACATTGTGGAACCGACGGCTAGAACCGTGGATGAGCTGAAGAAGCTCAACATGCCGGCCGGTGTGGATATAACGATCAAGATTTAAGCAGGTCACCATGCAAGGGATACTTGGAAGAAAAATTGGAATGACCCGTGTTTTTGGCGCCGAAGGGTGCCAGACGCCGGTCACAGTAATTGAAGTCGGGCCATGCGTGGTCGTCCAGCGAAAGACGAAGAGCCAGGATGGCTATGATGCGTTGAAGCTGGGCTTCGTTGAGGTGAAAGCCTCCCGCGCAAGCAAGCCTCACGCCGGTCAATTTAAGGCGGCAAACACGACCCCGAAACGGTTTCTTCGCGAATTCGCGGTGGGTTCCGATGAGGCGCTGAAGACAGGGGATGCCGTTACGGCATCGGTCTTGGATGGTGTTGAATATGTGGACGTGATTGGCGTCACCAAGGGTCAGGGGTTCGCGGGTGTTGTCCGGCGGTTCCGTATGGCGGGTGGTCCGATGACGCACGGTGGCCATTCAAAGCGCCGTATCGGTTCCATTGGTTGCCGCTCGTACCCCGGGCGAGTTCATAAGGGGAAGCACATGCCGGGACATATGGGTAATGTGCAGGTTACGACCCAGAATTTAAAGGTTGTCCAGCTCCGCGCCGGCGAGAATCTGCTCCTGGTTAACGGGGCGGTTCCTGGACCGGCAGGTGCGCTGGTTGAGATACGCAAGGCATTGAAGAAGACGAAGGCGGGGCAGGGTAAATGAGCAAGCTTTCTGTCTATGACATGAAGGGTACCTCGTTGGCGAAAGTTGACTTTCCCGATGAGTTGATGACAAGCAGGGGCCAGCAGGCAGTCCAGGACGTTATCGTGGCCTACCAGGCGGGCATTCGTGCAGGTACGGCCTCCACCCTCGGTAAGGGGGCGGTGGCTGGCAGCAACAAGAAGCCGTGGAAGCAGAAAGGTACTGGGCGTGCCCGTGCCGGTTTCCGGCAGTCTCCCGTGTGGCGTGGCGGTGGCGTGGCTCATGGTCCGCATCCGCGCAGCTATGCGAAAGGGGTTAACGCGAAGGTTGCCCGTCTGGCATTTCGCCGGGCATTCAGCGACCTGATTCGCGAGGATCGCCTCCGTGTTCTTGATCAGCTTGCGGTGTCAGAACCGAAAACCAAGGCGGCCGCGGCTCTTCTCAAGGCGTTGGGTCTTGCCAAGGGGGCCCTGATTGTGGTTGATAAGCTCGACAAGAATGTACTCTGTGCGTTCCGTAACCTGCCCAATGTCGAGGCAGTGGCGGCCCGCGACGTCAGCACCTTTCAGCTGGTTCGTTATCCGGTGACGGTGGTAACTCGCTCGGCGATGGATCTACTGAAGGCGCGGATTGAGGGCGAGACGGGGAGGAAATCATGAAGACTGGACTTTCAGCGGTTCGCGGACTGCACATCACTGAAAAGGGTACGCTTCTGGCCGGCCAGAACAAGTACCTCTTCAAGGTGGATCCCACTGCCAACAAGCTCGAGATCAAGAAGGCAATCGAAGAGTTCTTCAAGGTCAAGGTGGTTAAGGTCAACACCATGAATTATGACGGCAAGAAGCGCCGTCAGCGCACGGCCCATTTCGGCAAGACGCCCGACTGGAAACGTGCCGTGGTGACGTTGAAGGATGGCGACAAGATAGATTTCGAATAGGACACACGACATGGCGCTTAAAACCTACAAACCCACGACGCCGAGTCTGCGACATACGCAGTTGCCGTCGTTCGATGAGATTACACGAAGCAAGCCTGAACGCTCGCTCACGAAGTCACAAAAGACGAAAGCCGGCCGGAATTCAGCGGGCCGCATTACTATACGCCACCGTGGCGGTGGTCACCGGCACCATTACCGGATCATTGATTTCAAGCGGAACAAGGTGGGGATTCCCGCCAAGGTTCAGGCGATTGAGTATGATCCGAACCGTTCGGCTCGAATCGCATTGTTAGCTTACAAGGACGGCGAGAAGCGGTATATCCTTGCGCCGGTTGGTCTGATGGTTGGCGCGACAGTGATGTCGGGTCCCGAGGCTGAGCCGGTTACCGGGAATGCGATGCCTCTCGCCAAGATTCCTCTCGGACTCCCGATTCATGCCATTGAGATGACGGCGGGATGCGGCGCGCAGATGGTTCGGAGCGCGGGGCAGACGGCCCAATTGATGTCACGAGAAGGGCTGTACGCCAATGTCAAGTTGCCGTCCGGTGAAATTCGTCGGTTCAGTGTTAATTGCCAGGCGACCATCGGTCAGGTTGGGAATTTGGAACATGACAGCATTAAGCTGGGCAAGGCTGGGCGCAAGCGTTGGAAGGGGATTCGTCCTACCGTTCGCGGTGTGGCGATGAACCCGGTTGACCACCCGATGGGTGGCGGTGAAGGTCGCACGTCCGGCGGTGGTCATCCTGTGACTCCGTGGGGTCAGTTGACAAAGGGCAAGAAGACCCGTGCGGGACGGAAGACCTCGAGCAAATTTATTGTTAGTCGGAGAAAATAAGCCATGGGCCGTTCACTAAAAAAAGGGCCGTATGTTGATGAGAAGTTGCTGGATCGCGTGGAGAAGATGAACCGCGCTGGCGAGAAACGCGTTGTCAAGACGTGGTCGCGCCGATCCATGATTGTGCCTGAATTTGTCGGGCACACCCTTGCCGTGCATAACGGCAAGCAGCATGTTCCGGTGTATATAACGGAGCATATGGTGAGTCACCGGTTGGGCGAGTTTGCGCCGACGCGTATTTTCCGAAAACACGGGACTCATACCGACAAGACGGTGGCGTTGAAGTAGTCGCATGCGGGGAAGCCTGTGCAGTCTGGTCGTTGCGGGAGTAGTCCTGCTTGTGGCTGGCTTGGAAACAGTAGCGGCGGAGGATGACTCCGCGCTTCTCAGGAGGCAGGTTAATTACCTGACTGAAGCGCTGGCCCGGACGAAGGCGGAAGTGGATGGATTGAACGCCCGGCTTGATAATCGGGCGAACGACGCGGCAGGCGGGGGCGGTGAAAAGCTCTCGGAAGCCGAGTTGTTGAGGGATAAAAAGTACAAGATTTTGGATGTAAACAAAGAGCTGGGCATGGTGGTTCTCGATGGTGGACGGCGGGACGGCATAGTGCCGGGATTGCAGTTCGCTGTGATTCAAGGGGACAGAGCCATGGCCACGGTACGTGTGGTGGAAGTGCGGATGGCAGTTTCTGGAGCTGTTCTCCAGAATGCAGATTTGGCATTTCCCAGAGTCGGGGACCGGGCGATTGTGGTGACCGGCTCCAGGAAGTAGGAGCGAGGCAATGGAAGTCAAAGCAGTGACTAAATATGTGCGCCTGTCGCCGCGGAAAGCGCGGGATATGGCTAGGGCCATTCAGGGTCTTCCGGTGGCCGATGCGATCAAGAAGGTTGAATTCAGCGAGCGCAAAGCGGCGCGGCAGCTGGAGAAGACCATTCGGTCTGCGGTGGCGAATGCGGAAAACAACGCGAAGCTCTCGGCGGATGACTTGAGGGTCAAAGAGGCGACGATCGGCGAAGGGCCGGCGATGAAGCGCTTTTGGGCGCGGTCGCGCGGCATGGTGAGCAGGATCCGGAAACGGACCAGCCATATCACGATCATTTTGTCGGACGGGAAGTGACCGGCGGAAGCCGGGATGACGCGAAAGGAGAATTGTTTTGGGACAAAAAATCAATCCGATTGGACTGAGGATTGCGGTCAGCAAGGCTTGGAAGTCCCGCTGGTTTGCCGATAAAAGGACCTGCGGCACCTTGCTGATGGAGGATCTAAAGATCCGTGATCTCATCAAGAAGCGCCTGGATGCTGCGGCGGTGGCGGATATCATTATTGAGCGGTATGCGAACCGGGTGCGTTGCACGATTTGCACGGCTCGGCCGGGTATCGTGATTGGCCGCAAGGGGCAGGATCTTGATCGTATTCGCGAGGAAATCGCCAAGTTGACGGGCAAGGAAATCTATCTGGAGATCAGGGAGATTCGGAGTCCGGACACCAATGCGCAACTGGTGGCCGAGAGCGTTGCCCTTCAGATGGAACGGCGGGTTTCATTCCGCCGCGCCATGAAGCGCGCGATCAAGATGGGTATGGAGCTTGGCGTCAAGGGAATCCGTATCAAATGTGCGGGGCGACTGGGTGGTTCCGAGCTGGCTCGCGTGGAGTGGTATAAGGAGGGAACGATTCCCCTGCATACGCTTCGTGCGAACATTGACTACGGATTCGCTGAAGCGAAGACTACCGCTGGAAAGATCGGCGTCAAAGTTTGGATTTGCAAGGAAAAGGAAGAGCCTGAAAAGGCAGTAAGGGGACGATCCAATGCCGCTTATGCCTAAACGAGTGAAGCACCGGTCGGTGCATCGCGGATCCCGGAGTGGAGATGCTCAGACGGGGAATACGCTTGCCTTTGGAGAGTATGGTTTGAAGGCCTTGGAACGAGCATGGGTCAAGGCGACCCAGATCGAGGCGTGCCGTGTTGCAATGAATCGCAACATGAAACGGCGCGGCAAGGTTTGGCTACGGATTTTCCCGGACAGGCCGATCAGCAAGAAACCGCTTGAAACGCGGTCCGGCAAGGGCAAGGGTCCGCTGGACTGTTGGGTAGCGGTAATTCGGCCCGGGGCGATGCTGTTCGAGGTGGACGGTGTTACCGAGCAGCTGGCACGGGAGTCATTTCGTCTCGCGGCGGCGAAGTTGCCGATTCGGACGATGTTTGTGAAACGGCACCAGTAACAGGTGCCAAAAGGACAGGGGTGCGGACGCCATGAAGGCCGCTAAACTGAGAGAGCTGAACAAAGAGGAACTTGTGCAACAGAACTCCGACATGGAGAAAGAGTTGCGCACGTTGAACATTCGTAAATCGGCGAGCCAGATCGAGCAGCCGTCACGGATTCGCGGTTTGCGGCGGGATATTGCCCGCGCACAGACCGTGATGTCCGAGCGGCGTCGCCAGCAAGGTTGAGAATTATGGCAGACACTGAAACCAAGCGGGGACTTCGAAAGGAACGTACAGGCGTGGTCGTGAGCGCTGCGATGCAGAAGACCATCGTGGTGCGGGTTGAGCGAAAAACGCGACATCCTCTGTACGGCAAGGAAATCCGTCAGTTGAAAAAATACTATGCGCATGACGAGGATAGCGCAGCCAAGGTCGGCGATCGCGTGAAGATCGTTGAATCGCGTCCATTAAGCAAGCTCAAGCGGTGGCGCCTGGTTGAGGTCTTGGAAACGGCGAAACGCCAGTAAGCGGGAATATCGACCATGATTCAGGAAGAAACAAATCTTGATGTGGCGGACAACACCGGCGCGCGCAGCGTGCGATGTTTCCGTCTGATCGGGCAGCGCAAGACGTATGCCCACATCGGCGACCTCATTCGCGTGGCGGTGAAAGAAGCCCAGCCGACGGGAATGGTGAAAAAAGGCCAAGTGTGCCGCGCGATCATTGTGCGGACCAAGCAGCCGATTCACCGTCCTGACGGTTCGGCCGTCCGGTTTGACACGAACGCGGTGGTGCTCGTGGACGAGAAGCTCAACCCGCTCGGGACGCGAATTTTCGGCCCGGTGGCCCGCGAGCTTCGGGACAAGAACTACATGAAGATCGTCTCGTTGGCCCCAGAGGTTTTGTAGGAAAAGGAAAGTATGAATATCCGGCGAAACGATATCGTGGTGGCCGTTCGCGGCCGTGACAAAGGCAAGCAGGGTAAAGTGCTTCAAGTGATCGTAGAGAAGCGCCGTGCCGTGGTGGAAGGTCTCAATCTGGTGACGAAGCATCTTCGGAAGTCTCAAGACAATCCTAAGGGCGGCATCATCAAGAAGGAATCCTCTATTGCGATGGCGAACCTCATGCTCTACTGCCCTCAGTGCAAGAAAGCGGTCCGTGTGAAGCGCGTGACCGAGGGTGACAAGCGAGTTCGCAAATGTAAAAAATGCGGGCATGCCTTCGAGGCGTAAGGTGAGATATGGTACTTAAGGAAAAATATAAAACAGAAATCGTTCCGGCATTGATGAAATCGCTGGGATGTAAGAACGTCATGGACGTTCCGCGTCTCCTGAAGGTCACCCTCAATATGGGGTTTAATTCCTCCATGGACAAAGACCAGATCAAGCAGATCTCGGAAGACTTGGGCAGGATCACGGGGCAGAAGGCTGTGATCACTAAGGCCCGCAAGAGTATTTCGAACTTCAAGTTGCGCCAGGGTATGCCCGTGGGTGCGAAGGTGACCCTTCGCGGCGAGCGGATGTATGATTTTCTGGAACGCCTGATTCACGCTGCCCTGCCTCGCATCCGCGATTTCCGTGGATTGCCGATCAGGGGATTTGACGGGCGGGGGAGTTACACCTTCGGTCTGCAGGAGCAGACTATTTTCCCGGAAATTGATCCGGACAGTGTCAAGAAGGTGCAGGGAATGAACGTGACAATTGTCACATCGGCGTCAACGGACGCGCGGGCGCGTGAACTGCTCGCGATGGTCGGTATTCCGTTTGCGAAGCCGAATAAGTAAAACACGGCAGGGAGGACGTTCTTTTGGCTAAAATATCACAGGAAGTCAAGGCGAGCCGCACGCCGAAATTTAGTACACGCCGCTATAACCGCTGCAAACGTTGCGGTCGGCGACATGCGTATATGCGCAAGTTCTCGGTATGCCGTATCTGCTTCCGGGAATTGGCCTCCGTTGGGTTAATCCCCGGCGTCACGAAGGCAAGCTGGTAAAAGGGAGAGCCTATGAGTTTGTCGGATCCAATTAGTGACATGTTGAACCGTATCAGGAACGCTTCCGATGCGGGCTTGAAAACAACAGACATCGGCCATTCTAGGATGAAGAGCGAGATCGCCGTCATTCTCAAGAAGGAAGGCTATATTCGTGAAGTGTCCGTCGAGGGCGAGGGCACAATGAAGATATTGCGCGTAGCATTGAAGTATGATGGCAGCCGGAAGCCGACGATCCGAGGATTGCGCCGGATCAGTAAGCCAGGGCTGAGGCGCTATGTGGGGTTCGACAAGATCCCGCTGGTTCTGGGCGGCATGGGGATCTCAATTTTGAGCACTCCGGCTGGCCTCATGACGGATACTGAAGCGCGAAAGAATCGCGTTGGAGGAGAGTTGCTCTGCCAGGTCTGGTAAATCCAGGCCGGTTTCGGTGGGTGGAGCGACCCCATGGCCCGGAAGGGCAAGGGTAAACAGGTTTAAACAGGGGAACAGAATGTCAAGAATCGGTAAGAAACCAATAACCATCCCGAAGGGTGTGACCGTTCAAGCGGGCGCAACCACGGTGTCGGCCAAGGGTCCCAAGGGGGAACTGGCGCTGACGCTGCCCCCAACCATCAAGGCGGAAGTCAAGGACGGGGAGGTGCTGGTCACCTGTTCCGAAGACACGGCGACGGGACGCAGTCGGCACGGCCTGACCCGTAGCCTCATTGCCAATATGGTGACGGGTCTGGACAAGGGCTATTCAATCGAGTTGGAACTGCAGGGCGTCGGTTTTCGTGCCGCGGTTCAGGGATCCAAGCTGACGATGAACCTCGGCTATTCCAGTCCGGTGTTGTTTGAGGCGCCCAAGGGGATTACGATCGCAGTCAAGGATACCTTCATCACGGTGAGTGGATCGGACAAGCAAATGGTTGGCGATGTTGCTGCCAGGATCCGGTCTTACTATCCGCCGGAACCCTATAAGGGCAAGGGTGTCCGTTACAAGGGCGAGCACGTCAAGCGTAAAGCCGGAAAGACGGTGGCCTAACCTATGAAAACAGTCGACAGAAAAGAGAATCGCACGCGGAGGCATGCGCGGATCCGGAAGCAGATTTCCGGGTCGGCGGAACGCGTCCGGCTGTGTGTGATGGTATCGAACAAACACATTTATGCTCAGCTTGTGGATGACGACAAGGCGGCAACGCTGGCGTCGGTATCCTCCTCCGGCAAGGACGGCGTGGGCCGGAAGAATGCCGAAGGAGCCAAGTTGATTGGCCAGAGGCTGGCTGAGATCGCGAAGGAGATCGGCGTAAAGAATATCGTGTTTGACCGGGGCGGATACAAGTATCACGGCCGGGTCAAGGCGATAGCCGAGGCCGTGCGTGAAGCAGGGTTTAAATTCTAGGCCCGACAGCTATGAAAGAGCAGAACGTGACTAAAGAACGATCAATGGCGGATAGAGATTCGGCGTCCACTTCGGATGTCGAGGAGCGGGTTGTGTTCGTCAACCGCTGCGCGAAAGTTGTAAAGGGCGGACGCCGTTTCAGCTTCAGCGCGATTGTGGTGGTTGGTAACCGCAACGGCATGGTGGGCTACGGCTTTGGAAAAGCCAATGAGGTGGCTGATGCCATCCGCAAGGGCGGCGATATCGCCCGGCGGAACATGTTTCCTGTAACCTTGAAAGACCGGACGATCCCCCATGAGGTGACCGGCCAGTGCGACGGGGGTTATGTGCTCCTCAAGCCGGCGTCGCCCGGAACCGGCGTTATTGCCGGCGGGGGAATGCGAGCCGTTCTTGAACTTTCAGGTGTGCATGACATTCTTGGGAAATCCTTGGGCAGCGGAAACAAGGTCAATGTGGTCAAGGCCACCATTGATGCCTTGGAGAATTTGCGGTCCCGTGAGGAGATCATGGCCGGACGCCAAGCCTGATCGCTAACCAGTTGATGACGGAAGTGGAAGAAATACGATGAAACTGCATTCACTTAAAAATACGGTTGGCGCGCGCAAGACGCGCAAGCGTCTGGGACGGGGAACCGGTTCCGGGCTGGGTAAAACATCAGGCCGGG
>Ga0247841_10009221_pt1 | contig 13887 bp, 12 predicted proteins | sample LaCruzMarch2015__2_FD_192410 | JGI IMG/M metagenome (GOLD analysis project Ga0247841, IMG submission 192410) | Freshwater microbial communities from meromictic Lake La Cruz, Castile-La Mancha, Spain - LaCruzMarch2015_18m | ecosystem: Environmental > Aquatic > Freshwater > Lake | place: Spain...
AATATTCACAGTATCAACAAAAAGAAAAGGTTGCTCCAAAAGAAAAAGAACTACTGCTAACTGTAGCATAAAAATAGGACATTTCTACTTTGGTAACAATACGACATTTCTAATTTGGCTTGACATCTCCGAGGTTTTTTATTGACCATAATATTATGCCGTGTTAAAATCAGTGAAGCCATAACTTACGGAGCACGAAGTGCGACGTAAGTTATGAGGCTGAACTGACCCAGCACCAATTTGTTAAAAATATGTATATTTTATTAACCCTATTAATTAAATCAAATTGGTGCTGGGTTTAATTCGCACATTAACTTACGTTCACTCACTACGTTCGTTCCGTAAGTTAAGTGCTCATTAAATGAAAGAATTTAAAATTACTTTTTTGCCGGAACATAAATCTGTTTATATAGATAGAGGAACAGACCTTTTGACAGCTGCATTAAAGACAGGTATACATATATATAATAGCTGTGGGGGGGAAGGTGTGTGCGGCAGATGTAGGGTTATAGTTAAAAAAGGTGATTATATAACTGAAGATAGCGGAAGGATTTCTGAAAAGGAGCGGGGTGAGAGGTATGTGCTTGCCTGCAGGACTACTCCTGAGTCTGATATGGAAGTCCTGGTTCCTGAGGAATCAATGCTCGGAGACCTTGAAATACTTACAGAAGAAATAAAAGCAAAACGCCTGGCAGGCCTTTATACGCCTGTTGAAGAAATAGAAGAAGAACATCATAAGGCCAGGATTAAAGCCTTTAAACACAGGCCTTTATCCACCAAACTTTTTTTAAAACTTCCAAAGCCAACCATAGACGATAATTCCGGAGACAGCGACAGACTATTAGGAGAAATAAAAAAGCATTATAAAGAAATCAGTATAATACAAAATGGCCTTGCAAATATCAGAAGGCTTCCGCATTTACTTAGAGATAGCAACTGGGAAGTTACTGTTACCCTTGCCAATAGGAACAAATCTACGGAGGTTGTTTTAATTGAGCCAGGCGATAAGACTGATGAAAATTTCGGAGTAGCTGTTGATATCGGCACAACCACTATTGTGGCATACCTTGTAGACCTTAATTCTGAAAAGGTTATCAGTTCAAAGGCAAGTTATAATCCTCAGGTGGACTTTGGAGAAGATGTGATTTCCAGGATTATATTTGCCCAGCATGAAAAGGGCCTGGAAAAATTACACCATGCTGTTATTGACACGGTTAATATGCTTATAGACAGTCTGATAAAAGAGGCAAAATTTACTCTTGATGATATAATAGCTGTTGTGTGCGCAGGTAATACAACAATGACGCACCTCTTGTTGAAAATAGACCCTGCAAATATCAGAAAAGACCCTTATATACCTGTTATAAATTTCGTGCCCGTAATAAGAGCCAGCGAGAGTGGCGTTAAAATAAATCCGCGTGGTTTATTGGCATGCCTTCCCTGTATAGGAAGTTATATAGGCGGGGATATAGCGGCAGGGGTTCTTGCCGCTGGCATGGATAATGCGAAAGACCTGTCGCTTTTTATAGATTTGGGCACAAACGGCGAGGTTGTTCTAGGCAATAAAGAATGGCTTATGGCTTGTTCTACGTCTGCAGGCCCATGTTTTGAAGGAGGCGGGCTTAAGTCAGGCATCAGGGCAATGAAAGGCGCTATCCAGAATATTTCTATTAAAAATAATTCTATAAAAATAGAAACTATAGGAAATCAAGCGCCAAAAGGTATATGCGGGTCAGGTATAGTTGATATTATCAGCGAGTTTTTAAAAAATAAAATTATTGACCGGTCCGGAAGGATAAAGGAAAACAATTTCTGCAGAGTCAGGGATGTGGACAATGTTAAAGAATTGGTGCTAGTGGATGCAAAGGATTCAGCCACGCTCAAGGAGATCACTGTAGATGAAAATGATATAAAAAATCTGATTCATTCAAAAGGCGCGATTTATACAGGGATAGAAGTGCTTTTGAAAGAAGCTGGGTTTCAGAAATCAGATATAAAGCATGTGTTTATCGCAGGCGGGCTTGGCACTGCCTTAAATATACGTTCCGCGATAAATATAGGGCTTTTACCTGATTTACCGGAGAAGAGTTTTATTTTTCTTGGGAATACTTCAGTGTCAGGGGCGAAGATGTGCCTTTTGTCCAGCCAGGCAATGGAAAGGGTTGAAGAGATCGCGAATAAAATGGCTTATCTGGACCTGAGCACAAGCCCGCTTTTTATGAATAACTACAGCGCGGCATTATTTCTGCCGCATACTGATATAGAATCATTTCCCAGCGTAAAGAAAATCTTAACCTAACTTTACAAATAGTGCCAGGCACTAATTGTCAAGTTAGGGTTGGGGAGAAGGGAAGAGAAAAAAAGCATGGCGTTTATAATAGCAGTAGCTGGCAAGGGCGGGGTTGGGAAGACTACGATCAGCGCGATGCTGGTGCAGTATCTGATGAAGATAGATAAACCTGTATTGGCGGTTGACGCAGATCCTAATTCAAACCTGAATGTGGCTTTGGGCATGAAATACGAAGAAACCATTGCCGATGTCAGGGAGGAAGTAAAAAAACAGACGCCTGACAGTTTTTCTAAAAGCGAGTTCTTTGGCTTGAGGCTGGAAGAAACTCTTGTAGAAGCAGGTGGTTTTGATCTTCTTGTTATGGGCAGGCCTGAAGGCCCTGGCTGCTATTGCGCGGTAAATAATATATTAAGAGACTATCTCGCTAAAATATCTAAAAAATACAAGTTTGTTGTTATTGACAATGAAGCTGGAATGGAGCATCTTTCGAGGCGCACGGCAGCTGATATAGATCTGCTTTTACTTGTCAGCGACCCTACGATGGTAGGGATTAATTCAGCAATAAACGCATTTAATACTGCCAAAAGCGCGGGTGTAAAGATAAAAGATATAGAGTTGATTATAAATAAATCAACCCCTTCGACAGGTTCAGGGTTGATACTGAGCGGTTGCCCTAAAGAGCACGGTAACATAGCCGAAGTATCAAAAGGCGGCATGGAAGAAGATAAATTGAAATTAATAAAAAACGCAGGTTTGAAAATAGGCGGGTATATTGGTTTTCAGGAAGACATAGAGAAAAATAGCGAATCAGGAAATCCTGTAAAGAATCCTTCAGGCGAAGTCGAGAAAAGCATAGATGCGATTTTAGGATTAGTTAAAATATCAAGGGAGAGATAATGGAAAGATTAATCGAAAGATGGCAGGATAAAATCAGCGAAGTCGTAATTGGCTCAAAAAAACCAATAAAGATAGGCGGCGAGACAGGCATCTATTTCATAGACGGTGAAGATAAATGCCCGAATTCTCCTCGCGTAGCAATGGAGGTGTGGGATATGGAGCCGGAAGCATGGCCAGATGCATTGAAATCAAATTTCGGAAAAGCCCTTAAAGATCCCGCAGAGTGGGCAAAAATATGCGTGGATAAATTTTCCGCTGACCTTATATGCATGAGGCTTGCGAGTATCCATCCTGACCTGAAAAATGCTTCAGCAGAAGATGCCGGCAAGGCGCTTGAAAAAGTCCTGAAAGCAGTTTCAGTGCCATTAGTGGTAATTGGCTGTTCTTCTCCTGAAAAAGATAACGAAGTCATGGCACATTGCGCAAATGTGGCAAAAGGGGAAAACTGCCTGTTTGGAATCGCCACGCAGGATAATTATAAAACATTGACTGCTGCATGCTTAAGCTCAGGGCATTCTATAATTTCAGAAGCCCCTATAGATATAAATATTGCGAAACAACTGAACATACTCATCTGCGATATGCTGTTTCCTGTTGATAAAATAGTGATACACCACGCAACTGGCGCTTTGGGCTATGGCCTTGAATACACTTATTCCATAATGGAAAGAACAAGGCTTGCGGGACTTTCAGGAGACAAGATGTTATCCATGCCAATGATAAGCTTTGCAGGCCAGGAGGCATGGCGCACAAAAGAAGCAAAGACAGGCGTTAAAGACACAGGGGTGTTATGGGAAATAGCAACAAGTGCAGCATATTTAAATTCAGGTGCTGATATACTGGTCATGAACCATCCAAAGGCAGTTGAGGAAATAAAGAGAAGCATAAAAGAACTGAAAGGAAATAGCCAATAACCAAATTACAAACACCAAATAATGACTAATAACCAATAACCAAATTCCAAACATCAGATAATAACCAATACCCAATAATCAAACACTAAGGTTTGGTTATTGGTAAATTGATGATTGGAATTTATTTGGTTATTGGGATTTGATTATTGGTAATTAACTTGATAAAGGGCAGAATAGCCAATAACCAAATTCCAAACATCAGATAATAACCAATACCCAATAATCAAACACTAAGGTTTGGTTATTGGTAAATTGATGATTGGAATTTATTTGGTTATTGGGATTTGATTATTGGTAATTTTAAAATATAAGGGGCTAAAAACAAATGTTCTTAATTGGCGAACGCATCAACGGGATGTTTAAGGATGTAGCAAAAGCAATAAAAGAAAAAGACAAATCTATTATACAAGGCCTTGCGATTAAGCAGATTTCATGCGGGGCGAATGCGCTTGATGTTAATGTAGGCCCAGCTTCAGCCAATCCCAAAGAAACTATGGAATGGCTTGTTAAAACTATTAAAGAGGTTACAGATATAACTCTGGCAATAGACACTACAAAGCAGGATGTAATGGAACTAGGCCTCAGCTTGTGCAAATCAAAATCAATAATAAATTCTGTAAATGCGAATGAAGAAAAAATGAAAAATCTATTCGGGCTTGCCAAAAAATATAACGCGTCTATTATCGGCCTTACGATGGATAAATCAGGCATTCCAAAAGATAGCGAAGGGAGAATGGAGCTAGCAATGAAATTAGTCGCCTCCGGCATGGAAAATGGAATTGATACAAATGAACTTTATCTAGACGCTGTTATATTGCCTGTAAATGTTGCGCAGACGCACGCCAAAGAGGTTCTTAAGACCATAAGGAATTCGAAGATGTTGTCTGATCCGCCTCCAAAGACAGTGCTTGGCCTGTCGAATGTATCTCAGGGCTCCTCAGTTGAATATAAAAGTTTAATTAACAGGACCTTTTTAACAATGGCTGTAGCGAGTGGCCTGGATGCTGCAATACTCGATGTAACTGATAAAGAATTAATGGACAGCCTGATCACAGCAGAGCTTCTGATGGAAAGACAGCTATACTGCGATTCGTATCTGGAAGCTTACAGAAAGAGAGGATAAATCGTTTAGCGGTTAGCGTAGAGCGTATAGAGAATAGAAAAACTATACGCTAAACGCTATCCGCTATACGCTAAAACAAAAATGGCAGTTATTACGAAAAAGATTCACCTCAGCACCAAAGGCGATACAGATATAATAAATATTACAGATAAAGTCCTGTCTATTGTTTCCAGATCTGATTTAAAAGATGGCTCTGTAACTGTATTTGTCCCAGGCGCGACAGCTGGCATTACAACGGTTGAATATGAGCCAGGGTTGGTCCAGGATCTTAAAACTTATTTTGAAAAAATAGCTCCGAAATCAGGAATTTACCAGCATAATACGAAATGGGGAGATGGGAATGGCTATGCTCATGTAAGGGCATCTTTTTTAGGCCCTGGCATAACAGTACCCATTGTTAATAACCAAATGCAGTTGGGAAAATGGCAGCAGATAATATTTATTGATTTTGATAATAGGCCGAGAGAGCGAGAAATAATAGTGCAAATAATAGGAGAATAGCTTTGTGCGTTGTCCGTATTGCGTTATGCGTCTTGCGCAATACATGTGACGCACGACGCATAACGAAACTATGAAACCTGTATTACAAGTAGCCCTAGACTTTGTGGATTTGCCCCGCGCAATGAAATGCGCCAGGGAGGCTGTCAACGGAGGAGCTGACTGGCTGGAAGCAGGCACGCCTTTAATAAAAAGCGAAGGCTTGAACGCTGTCAGGGAATTGCGTAAGCAATTCCCTGATAAGACAATTGTAGCTGATATGAAAATAATGGACGCAGGACGCACAGAGGTAGAGATTGCCTCAAAATCCGGCGCAAATATTGTATGCGTATTAGGTGCGGCAAGCGATGCGACAATAAAAGAATGCGTGGAGGCGGCGCATAATTACGGGGCAAAAATACAGGCTGACATGATCGCAATAAAAGACGCCAAGAAAAGGGCAATTGAAGTGGCGAGATTAGGGGTTGACTATATTGGCATACATTGCTCTATTGACGACCAGATGGCTGCCAGAAATCCTTTTAGCGAACTAAAGGATATTGCAAAACACCTGTCCATTCCAATAGCAGTGGCAGGCGGGATAAATTCTGAGACAGTTTCTGACGCTGTTAAATCAGGCGCAAGTATAGTCATAGTAGGCGGAGCTATCAATAAATCAAGAGACGCAAAAAAAGCAACAGAAGAAATAATGCGCTCCATGGCCAAGCTTCAGAAAATAAAAACGGACCTTTTTAAAAGAGGCACTGAAAAAGATATTGCAAAGATCCTGATGAAGATATCAACTTCGAATATTTCTGACGCAATGCACAGGCAGGGAGCTTTAAAAGACATAGTAAGCGTTAATCCTGGTTTGAAGATGTGCGGCCAGGCTTTAACAGTAAGGACGTATCCTGGAGATTGGGCAAAACCCGTAGAGGCAATTGATATGGCAGGCGAGGGGCAGGTTATAGTTATTGACGCCGGAGGCGTGGGGCCTGCCATATGGGGAGAACTGGCTACTCACGGAGCTATTCAGAAAAAGATAGCAGGTGTTGTAATAGACGGGGCCATAAGAGATGTCAAAGAAATAAGAGCTCTTAAATTCCCGGCATTTGCAAAAATAATTTTTCCTTCAGCCGGAGAACCAAAGGGGTTCGGAGAAATAGGTGTGAGCGTAAATGCAGGAGGCGTAAAGATATTCAGCGGAGACTGGGTGCTGGGAGATGACGACGGCGTAGTGGTAATCCCGAAGGATAAAGCAGTGGAATTTGCAAATAGGGCTATGAGCGTGATGGAAACAGAAAACAGGCTTCGAAAAGAAATAGACGAAGGTTCCACGTTGTCGAAGGTAACAGAATTACTTAAGTGGGAAAAGAGATAGCTCAGAATATGAATTCCTTAACCAATTTTTCAGATTGCTTTTGCAATCTGAAAAATTCAGCGGCGGCTATCCATTGGAGAAAAAATAATGCAGAGAAGGATATTTGTGGCAGCTACCAGGCAGAATGATGGAAAGACCACTATTTCTTTAGGCCTTATCAGAGCGTTTAAAAAAAGATTTAATAGGGTAGGTTTTATAAAGCCTGTTGGCCAGAGATATGTGTTTGAGCACGGATATAAGGTGGATGAAGATTCTGTGCTTATAGAAAAAGTCTGCGGTATGAGGTGTTCGATAAAAGATATGAGCCCTGTAGCAATAGACAAGGGATTTACAGAAAATTATATAAAAAGAGGCGATCACAGAAAACTGGTGGACAGCATAATATCCTCTTTTGAGCGCATAGCCAGAGGAAAAGATCTTGTCGTTATAGAAGGCACAGGCCACGCAGGCGTGGGCTCTGTATTTGATCTTTCCAATGCGAGGGTGGCGAACCTTCTGGATGCCAAGGTGATACTAGTGACAGCTGGCGGGATAGGCAAACCAATAGATGAAATAGAACTAAACATGGCATTGTTTGAAAAAGAAGGGGTGGATGTTATAGGCGTTATAATTAACAAGGTCCTTGTGTCAAAATATAAAAAAGTAAACAACATGCTTAATATAGGCTTTAAGAGAAGAGGCATTGATGTGTTTGGCGTGATCCCTTATACGCCAAATCTTTCAAATCCCACTATCCAGAATATCATAGAAGAAACTAACCTGAAGCTTGTATCCACAAAGGTAGGGCTCGCCAATGTTGTGCGCAATATTTTTATAGGCGCAATGGAACCTCATGACGCGCTTGATTTTATAGAAACAGACTCCCTTTTAATAACCCCTGGCGATAGGGAGGATATAATAATGACAGTATTGATGGCGCATCTTTTAAAAAAGCCAAAAAGAAAGATCTCTATATCAGGCATTATATTGACAGGAGGAATAATCCCTAATGAAAAGATAATGAGGCTGATAGAAAGCGCGGAAATCCCGGTGCTTTTGAGCGCAGAGCATACATATAAAGCTGCCTCAGAAATACACGACCTTGTTGTCAAGATAGGGCCTCAAGACAAAGGAAAAACCAAGATAGCTGAAAGCTTGGTAAAGAATTACGTGGATGTGAATAAGATATTAGAAAAGATGAAATGAAAAGTTTCTCACCGCATAATAACAATAAACAGGGCGGTCCGGAATCAAATTTTATTTCACAAAGTAAGCAGCGAAAGACAAGGATCCCTCGTCCCGAGACGCCAGCAAGTAAAAATGATGCGGCGCGGGGGACTCGCCTCGGTGCCGAGTGCTTTGATAGCTGGCACCTCGGCGCGAGGCGGGATTCCCGCCCTTTTGGCGGGTATGCTACGAAGACTCGCTAAAAGGGCGGGGCTTCACAAAATTTGGCCCCTCGCGACGCAGAGTCAACATAGGATCACTCGGGATCAAATTTTGTTTCACAAAATTTGGGAGGTCTAAATGTTTGGAATAGGCATGCCGGAATTGATTTTAATATTAATTATATGCCTTTTGGTATTCGGGGCCAGCAAATTACCAGAGATAGGAAGAAATCTGGGAAAAGCAATAGGCGAATTCAAAAAAGGCATGAAGGATGACGAGACACCTTCGAAAAAAGACTAATAGAGATTTCGTAAAAGCCTTTTCGGAATCAAGCAAAAATAAACACCAGTTGGTATTTTTGCTTGATAGCATAGGAAATTATATCAAATAAGATCCTTCGGCTGTTGGCCTCAGGATCAAGCAAAATTGCGCTTCGCATGGCAATTTTGCTTGACACCTACAGGTATTTTATATAAAATCTATACATATTTAAGGTTCTTCGCCCCGATAAATTGGGGTTCGAGATCAAGCTTTGCTTTGCAAATGTCCCTCGCGACACGATGAAAATAGATAAGGTCACTCGGGATCAAATTTGTTTTGCAAATTTGAGGGGGTGAAAACGAATGTCGAGAATAGATATAGCTCCAGGAGAGTCTCTGGAAAAAGCATTGAGGCGTTTTAAGAAAAAAATAGAACGCGACGGTTTATTAAAGTTGTTGAAAGCCCGCAAGCATTATGAAAAGCCGAGCGCAAAAAGAAGAAGAAAACAGCGCTCGCCTAAGTCAATCAGCAGGTATTGATTTAAACACGAATTTCCACGAATCAAAAAGCGAATTGCTACGAATAAAAACACGGTATTAATACGTGGTAATTCGATCAAAATTCGTGGTAATTTGTGTTAAAAAACTTTTTTGTAATACTTTATGTCCAAGATGATAAAAAAAATTATTTTATTTTCTGTCTTGGCATTTTTTGTTTTAGGCGCTTTTATCTGTGCGCCTTTAAATGCCCAGGATAATATAATGCTGGACAATGGCCTTAGGGCAATTGTAAAAGAAGACCATAGAAACCCTATAGTGGTCATATCTATTTTTATTGATTCAGGGTCTGCGTCTGAAGGAGAATATAGCGGGACAGGCATAAGCCATCTTATAGAGCATATGCTTTTTAAGGGAACCCAAAAATATCCAGTTGGGTCCATAGAAGATATATTAAATAAATATGGAGGCAGTATAGAAGGATATACATCATATGATTATACAGGTTACAGCGTAACTATTCTTAAAGACCATTTAGACATAGCGCTGGATATACTGAAAGAAATGATTACAGAACCAGCCTTTGACCATGTAGAGATGAAAAAAGAAATGTCTGTCATAGAAAGAGAAATGGACATGAATAAAGACGACCCTGCCAGAAGGATTTCCAGAATGATGTTTGAGGCAGCATTTTTAAAGCATCCTTACCGCCTGTCTCCAATAGGTTATAAAGAAAATTTTAAAAGGCTGACCAGGCCTGACCTGATAAAATTTTTCAAGGCTGCATATGTCCCTGAGAAAATTACGATAGCGGTTGTAGGGGATATAGACAGGCAAAATGTGCTGGATAAGATAGACATGTCTTTTGGAAAGATGGCGCGTGGCAATAATACGGTTATTATAAGGCCGGAAGAACCACCTCAGGTAACAGAAAGACTGTTGGAAAAACGCGCTGATATAGACGGCGCATATATGAATATAAGTTTTCATTCCACAGATTTGCTAAATAATGACCTATACGCGATGGATCTCTTATCTTTTATTTTGGGCCAGGGAGAAAGTTCTGTATTGAACGAAAGCTTGAGAATGAAAGGTCAAATGGTTCTTTCTGTTTCCGCGTATAATTATACTCCTAAAGACCCAGGCCTTTTTATTATTTCAAGCATATTAAAAGAGGAAAATATAAATAGGGCAATAGGCGCTGTGCTTAATCAGATAGAAAATTTGAAACAAAATGGTGTCAGCGAAGATGATCTTCTAAAAGCAAAAAATAATTTTATAGCTGATTACGTATACCAGAAAGAAACTATAGAATCCCAGGCCAATGATATGGCGCAGAGCCAGATATTGACAGGCAGCCCTGATTTTTTCAAGCAGTACATAGAAAATATAAAAGCTGTAAAAATAGAGGATATAAAACTAGCGGCTTCAAAATATCTCAACGCTCAGAATATGACTGTTACAGTGTTGAGCAAGTCAGGCAATGCGTTAAAAAGAGAAAATGAATCAGGCCTGGAAAAAAAGGCCGCGGATATTAAAAAGATCTTGCTTTCTAATAATATTCCAGTGATCTTGTCTGAGAATCACAGCTTGCCTATAATAGCGGTGTCTATTGTATTTAAAGGCGGAGTCAGGGCTGAAAACGAGGATAATAACGGCATATCAATGCTTACCAGTCAGATGTTTTTAGACGGGACAAGCTACATGTCAAGAGCTGATGTAGCCAGATTTTATGAATCAAGGGCAATTGCTTTAAATACGTATTCTGGCAACAATAGCATTGGCATTAACCTTACGTGCCTAAGAGAACACATTGAAGACGCTTTGAAACTTGCGTATGATGTTTGCGCCAATTCTTCTTTTCCTGATGAGGAATTCAAAAGGGAAAAAAATGAAATTCAGGAAGCGATAGAAATGCAGGATAACGAAATAATGAATCATGGCCACAGGTTGTTGAAAGGACTTCTTTTTAAAATCCATCCATACAGATTTCAGACAATAGGCACCGCTTCAAGCGTTGATAAAATCACAAGAGATGCTGTAAGGGATTTTTATAAAAGTGTTGTCTCTGCGGGAAATATGGTAATAGGCGTGTCAGGGGATTTTAAAAGCGAAGAGATTGCGAATTTGATAGAAAAGTATTTTTCAAAAATAAATGCAGGGAACAGTTTCAAACCGTTCCCTGCTCCTCAAAAAGAACCTGTTATAGAAAAAATAAGAGAAAGCGCGATAAATGTAGATAAAGGCCAGTCGCTTATACTTGTGGGATTTAGCGGAATAGGCATTAATGATAAAGATAGATATATCGTTGATATACTTGCAAATATACTCTCAAGTCCTTCTGGCGTATTATTTAAAAGCATAAGAGAGAAAAATGGCCTCACTTATGCAGTTGGAGCTTCTAATATATTGGGCATAGACCCGGGGTATCTCGCTGTGTATGCGCTAACCTCAAAAGAAAACATACAGAAAGCCAAGAGCAGGATATTTAAGGAGCTGGATCTTTTAGCAAAAAATAGCGTAAAAAAAGAAGACATAGAAAAATCAAAAAACTATTTAAAAGCAATGCGTAAAGTCAGCATGCAGACAAACTTAAGTTTTATTTTTAGCGTAGTAATGGATGAGCTTTACGGGCTCGGGTATGATGACTATAAGAATTTTGATAAAAATATAGATTCTGTTACTGCTGAAGATGTCAAGCGAACGGCGAAAAGGATTTTAACCCTTGATAAATGCGCCATTGTAATACTGCAGGGAAAATAATTGCAGGGAACGGTTTGAAACCGTTCCCTGCCCAATGATATATGATACGAAGACCTGTTGTGGCTGGACAATTTTATCCTCAAACCGAAGCAAGCCTTAGAAAAATGTTATTTAGTTTAATAGAGCCTGTTTCAGAAAAACAGGATGCAATAGGTGTAATAATGCCGCATGCAGGCTATGTGTATTCAGGCCTTGTAGCAGGCCTTACCATATCAAAGGTGGATATTAAAAAGACCGTGATTATTTTAGGCACAAATCACACTGGCTCTGGAGAAAAATTCAGCATTATGACTAGTGGCAGCTGGGCAACTCCTCTTGGAGAGGTTAAAATAGATTCTGAAATTGCAGGCTCTATTTTAAAAGAAGGCCTTCTTTTAAGAGAAGATGCGCTGGCTCATTTACAGGAGCATTCTATAGAGGTTGAGGTGCCATTTTTGCAGTATTTAAAAAACGATATCAAGATTGTCCCTATAGTCATATCTCCACAGGCAAAATTATCAGAATGCCAGAGGCTTGGAGAGGACATAGCGAATGGTTTTAAAAAAATAGGAAGGACAGGCCTTTTTATGGCTTCCACTGATATGACTCATTATGAATCAGAAGATAACGCAAAGGAAAAGGACAGGCTGGCTATAGACGCTATTTTGAATATGGATGAGGAAAAATTATTTAATGTAGTTAAAGAGAAAGGTTTATCCATGTGCGGGCTTCCAGCTGTTTGTGTTCTTGTAGGCGTATGCAAAAATTTAGGCGCGAAAAAAGCAGGGCTTGTAAAATACCAGACAAGCGGAGACGTTTCAGGCGACTATAGTTCTGTAGTCGGATATGCTGGGATGATTATATGGTGAAAAACAAAATATCTATTATATTGCGTTTTGTTATAAGTTTCGGGCTGCTTATTCTTTTAATATGGATAATGAGAAAAGACTCCAAAGAAATCCTGGATATTCTTAAAGGGTCTAATAAATGGCTTATTTTGCTGGCAATCCTTATTAATGTGTTTCTTTCTATAGCGGTTGCTTACAGGTTGAAATTACTTATGTCAGGGCAGAAGGTTTTGATCTCTACAAAATCCGCTGTTTACCTCACATTCATAGGGTATTTCTTCAATAATTTTTTACCGACTGCAATAGGCGGTGATATAGCAAAAGCATATTATGCGTCTAAAAAAACCAATAATAAGGTTGCTTCTTATGCTGCTGTACTGGCCGACAGGCTTATGGGCTTCGTAGCTACTTTATTAATAGTCCTTATAAGTATCCTTTTTATAGGTAATAGCCTGGATAATAAATTTATCGTATGGATGGTTCCCTGCATATTTATTTTTACTGTAGCTATAATGATGTGTCTGTTTAAGAAAAATAGCAGGGTAGAAAAAGCCCATTCAGACAAAAAGGGGATATTTTGTAAAATAAAAGAAAAGTTGTTGAAATTATACGACGCTATAAATCTTTATAGAAACAGCCCTATGCTTCTAGTGAAGGCAATAATATTATCTATTGGGCTTCAAGCTGTGTCCGTATTCAGCGTATATCTGCTTGTGCTATCTATAGGCGGAGATATTCCTTTATTCAGGTTGTTTTTGATTATCCCGCTTGTGTGGGCTGTAAGCATGCTGCCTTCATTAAATGGTCTTGGCGTAAGAGAAGGGGCTTTTGTGTATTTTTTAAAAGGTTATATTGGGCCTGAAAAGGCATTCGCAATATCTCTTTTATGGCTTGGCTTGATTATGTTATACAGCATTGCAGGAGGTTTATTTCAACTGCTGCATCCTGTAAAAATCTCAAATAAAGCGTTGCGGTAATATGTCAACACAAAAATGAGAAGAATTTTTCGATACGTTAGAGACAGTTGTTCTTAAAACCGGCCATGATAGAACATGGCTTAAATAAAAATCGTCGATCCTAACGAGTTTA
>Ga0247841_10009222_pt1 | contig 13887 bp, 10 predicted proteins | sample LaCruzMarch2015__2_FD_192410 | JGI IMG/M metagenome (GOLD analysis project Ga0247841, IMG submission 192410) | Freshwater microbial communities from meromictic Lake La Cruz, Castile-La Mancha, Spain - LaCruzMarch2015_18m | ecosystem: Environmental > Aquatic > Freshwater > Lake | place: Spain...
ACGAACATGTTCAGCGTCATGTGCTCGACCATGTGGATGCTGAACATCGCCGAGCCGTAGGCCCGGACACCCGAACCGGTCGCGAACACCAGAGCCACGCATCCGGCCAACCAGGACACCGTGCGTCCGACCGGCCACCGGTCGCCGCGGCGGCGCAGACGAACCGCGCCGGCGAGGTAAACGGCGGCCAGCAGCAGTCCGCCGACACTGAGGAAGGTGTCGAAACGCCAGAACGTCAGCATCCGCAGCGGACTCGGTGCGCCGGGAAATTCATAGCCGAGCACTAGCAGGAGTTGGGAAACGGTCGAACCACTGCCGGTCCTCAGGACACGGGTGTTGGTCGCAAATTCGTAGTAGCAGCACACCGCCGACCAAAACGGGAGTAGCCGGGGTGCGATCTGGACCGCCATGGCCGAGACCGCGGCCAGCGCCGTCATCGCCGTCAGTGCACTGAATGCCGACGGGCGCCCGCGCCAGTCGAAGATGAGGCCCGCAAGCAGTGCGGCCGCCGCCACTAGCCCCAGCCGGCCGTATCCGGAGCCCAGCGGCGGCCCAGCCAGCAGCACCATCAAGACCGCCCAGAAGGCTAGTGCCACTACGCCGGCGATCACTGTGATCACTTGCTCGGCTCGACCGACGGCCTCGCTCGGTCTGGCCAAAGCCGAGGTGACTTTCAACCCGACCAAGACCGAGATCGCAACCGTGAACACAATGACCGAACTCGTGGCGTAATCATGGTCGGGCCCGTAGCCGGCGTTGCCGTTGACCGGGAATGCCACCACACCGATGATCGCCGGAATCAACAGCGGCACATGCCAATCCCAGCGCAATGTGAGCCGCAGACCGAGCGCGGTCACCGCTGCGCAGATGGCGACCATCACCCATGCCCGTACGTACGCCGAGGCGCTCAGCACATCGCCGATAGAGCCGATGCGGTCACTGCTGAACAGCAGCGGAAATGAGAGGCCGGCGTCTGCGGCGATCTGCACGAATACCATGACCAACGCCGTCACGAGCCACACCACGGACATCCGTTCGACCACCCGGTGAGCCCGCAACGCCGCGGGGTCGATGACGCCACGACCGTCCGGCCGTGCAGTGATGAGGATCAGCACCAGACCACCCAGGCACACAGCCCCGGCAAGGGTGGCGGTGAAACTGCCGAGCGCCTGCGCGGCTGCCGTCGATGGCGTGGGGGCGGGAAAAGTGAGCGCGTACCCCGCGACGGCGGCCGCCGCCGCGGCATAGCCGGCCAATAACAACCGGCCCACCGCCCGTGACCGGCGGGTATCAGGGTGCGTCGCGGTCATGGTTTCCCCCTTCCGAGTGGACCAGCGGACGGTTCCACACAAACGAAGCTTCCGCCGCCGACCCCGGATCCCTTTCGGGCCCCATCAACCGCCATCGCTCGCCGTAAGTCGCTCGCCGCCGTTGCGTCCATACCGTGAAGCAGGGCGGCTTCTCCGCCGAAACACATCGGCTAGTCAGTCGTTCTTCTAGCGGCCCGTCCCCGGCATTCCTGCCATCGGTGGCATTTGGCCGAGCAGCGGCAGCGGCGTGGCGGCCACATTCGCGGGGTCGACCGCCCCCCTGAAGCAGCCGACCGAGTAGGGATACTCGCTGTTGAGCACGTAGTGATAGATGTTTTGGATCTTGCCGTTCCAGAGCACCGGAGCCGTCCTGCCATGGCACTCATCGAGCTGGGCGTTGGTGATCTCCTTGCCATCGGCGCCGCGGGGCCCGTAGATACCGAATCCATCGAGGGCGTAGCCGAGCAACGGTGACTGCCCTTTGGTGCCTTGATTGGGGAAACATTTCCACGAGTAGCCATGGAGATGGTATTGCTGGCTGTAGGGATGGCCGCCGCACTGATCCAATGGCAGGATACTTAGCGGGTTGTACCAAGTAACGTTGTCAGGGGAAGCTATTTCCACGTGCCATACAGTTCCCGTCAGCGTCACTCCGACGATCAGGTATTTGATCGATTGAGGCGTGGCGAGGTACTTGGGCGCCATGGGAACTCTGATATTAAGGTTGTACGGCGAAATGCTGATGGTCGCGGAACTCGAATAGTTTTGTCCGAAACCGGGCGTTCCCGGCGTGCCGTTAGCGCCGCCCAGTGCTCCGAGATAGTACGGATAAGCAGCAGTGCCCGGTGGCGGTCCGAAAGTTCCCATCGGGGTGGACGGCAGTCCGTTGCCTTTGAAGGTGCGATAGGTTTTATCCGTGGTCACGGCGAAGACGCTGCCGCGCGGATCGATATCCTTAGCGGAGACAGTTCCCGTCACGAGGGGTATTTTCGGGAGCATAATCGTGTTGTTTGCAGAGTTAATCCAGGACTCTGTGCTGGTTGACAACGTGGTGCTCTGAGCGACGACTTGTTGAAAAATTTGCCCGCCGACATAGACCCTGCCTTTGGAACCAGGCGGCGGTACTTCAAGAATCCTAAAATCGGATCGGGAATTCACCATGGTGTTCGGCACTGTGGCGGAAGCCGGCGATGCGACCGATGTGGCACCCACCAACATTCCGGTGCAGAGCGCGCCGATCACACTTTTCTTGCGGATCGAGCCTTTTTTGCGTTTCGGCATTGCGTTCCCTTTCCGGTTGACGTTATTGATGAGGCGGTTGCGCGCGGTCATGCGCTGATCACTGACACCGTGCCGTTGCTGAAGTTGGTGATGTAGACGTTGCCGGCGTTGTCGCCGGTCGGGCTGACTGCGACTCCGTAGGCGAAGGCACCGAGGTCGATGGTGTTGACGACCACCCCGGCGGGGTTGATCACCGACACGGTGCCGGCGTCGCCGTTGGCGACGTAGACATATCCGGCGGTGGCGCCGGTCGTGCTGACCGCCACCCCTTGCGGGTTGGGGCCGACCGCGATGGTGTCGACGACCCGCCCGGCGGGATTGATCACCGACACGGTGCCCGCCCCGCTGTTGGCGACGTAGACGAAGCCGGCGTTGTCGCCGGTGGAGCTGACCGCCACCCCGTTCGGGTCGGTCCCGACCGTGATGGTGTTAACGACTTGCCCGAGGGGGTTGATCACCGATACCGTGCCGGCGGTGTTATTGGTGACGAAGACCGAGCCGGCGCTGGGCCCGGTGGAACTGACCGCCACCCCACTGGGGTTGTTGCCGACCGCGATGGTGTTGATCACAACGCCCGCCGGGTTGATCACCGACACCGTGCCGGCGTCGTTGTTGGCGACGTAGACGAAGCCCGCGGTGGGCCCGGTGGAACTGACCGCCACCGCACTCGGGCCGGCACCGACGTTGATCGTGCTGATCAAGGTGCCGTCGGAGTCCAGCCACGACACGGTGTTGTCACCGCTGTTGGCGACGTAGATGTTGCCGACGGTCGTCCCCGTCGGGCTGACCGCCACCCCGTTCGGGCCGTTACCGACCGTGATGGTGTCGACCAACGCCCCGGCGGGGGTGATGTAGGGCAATGTCCCGAGAAAGTTCGTGATGTAGACATCACCGGCGTTGCTGGCGCCGGCACCGGCCGCGCCCGCACCGCCGAGGAAGCCGCCGACGGCGATGCTGGACACCGTGAAGGTGGAACCCGCCGACCCGTTGGCACCGTCGCGCGCACCGAACGCATCACCGGCACCGCCGGTCCCGCCCGTTCCGACAACCCGCGTGACGTCAGCGGCGCTGGTGCCGGCCGCGCCAGCGTTGCCGCCGTTACCGCCGACACCGCCGACGCCGAAAGTATTGGCGCCTCCGCCGGCCCCGCCGGCCCCGCCGGTACTCACCGACGTTGAGGCGCCGTCGGTGTAGACGCTGCTGCTGCCGCCGTAACCGCCGGCCCCGCCATTCGACCCATAACCACCCTGCCCACCGGCCCCGGCGGTGGCGTTGCCGCCATCACCGCCGTCGGCCGAGCCCGTGTAGGCGTTGCCGCCGAAACCACCGGCACCACCGTTGGCGAGGGTGTTACCTCTACCGCCGTCTCCGCCCGTGCCGCCGGTCGCCGTACTAGTGCCGTAGGCCTTCGCGGTACCACCGGCGCCGCCGACTCCCCCGACACGTCCGAATTGATTGGCCCGGCTGCCGACGCCACCGTTACCGGCCACCGCGCTGGCACCCTCGTAGGCCACCGCCGCGCCACCGGCACCGCCGGCACCGCCGCGGCCGGCGAACCGAGCAATCCCCCCGTCACCGCCGACACCACCGGTCGCGGTGCTACTGACCAGCGAGGTAGCCGCGCCACCCGAACCACCCGCGCCGCCCAGACCACCGATCGAACCCCGACCGCCATCACCGCCGTCACCCGCGGTCGCCGACCCGTTGGCGCTCGCCGTACCACCGAGCCCACCGGCACCGCCCGCACCACCGGTGAACAAGGTCCCGATGATGCCGCTGCTGCCACCGTTTCCACCGCTACCGGCGGCCGCCACACCGTCGCCCAGATTGATCGCACCGTTCCCACCGAACGGGAAGTTCGCGTCCCCGCCCGCCCCACCGATGCCGATCAACAGCACCGAGCCACCGCGCCCACCCGAACCGCCGGTCGCCGCACCCGAGCCTGCAGTACCCAAACCATCGTTGCCGATATTGGCCGAGGCACCCATGCCGCCGACCCCGCCGGCCCCACCGGGACCGATGGTGGCATCACCACCGACGCCACCGTTACCCGCGGTCGCCGCGCCGAACGTGCTAAACACTGAGCCTGCGAACGCGTCGCCGCCGGCTCCGCCGGCGCCGACCAGCAGACCGCCCCGGCCGCCGGTGCCGCCGTTGCCGCCCGTGGCTGAGCCCACCGCCCCCGTCACGCTGCCGTCCCAGTTCTGGGTGGCCGAACCGCCCTCACCAGCGGCGCCGCCGTCGCCGAACAAGTATGCACGGCCGCCGTTACCGCCGTTGCCGCCCAACGCATTTCCATTGACCGCGAACGACACATAGCCGCCCACGCCGCCGGCGCCACCGGTGCCGAAGATCAGGCCCGCATTGCCGCCGTCGCCGCCATGAGCGGCGGTCGCCCCGGACACTGTCGCGCTGCCATTGTCGGCACCGCCGTATCCGCCCGCACCGCCGATACCCCACAGCAACCCGCCGTTGCCACCAGTGCCACCGGAGGTCGCCGCCGAGATCAAGGCCCCGGTATCACTGTCGTACACGGCATCGGCACCATTGCCGCCGGACCCGCCGGGGCCGATCAACAGAGCATTACCGCCGCTGCCGGTGGTGCACGCGGCACCACTGCACGTTGAGGAGCCGGCCCCGCCATTGCCGGGGAGGAATACGGTGCCGAAGAACAACCCGGCGTTACCGCCGTTGCCACCGTTGTACCCATTACCGCCGGCCCCAAGCAACAGGCCGCCGCGGCCGCCATCGCACACCGTCGACCCCACGCACTGCGTATCAAATGAGGAGTAGGAGTAGCCATTACCGACCAGCAAGCCCGCGTTCGGACTGCCGGTGGTGCCGTTCGATACAAAAATTCCGTAAACGGCCTTCAAAATCTGGCCCGGCTGCCACACCGCCGCGGCCGACGCCGATGGCGCACCAGCCGCGGTTGCCGGTGCGACAGCACTTGCCACAACTGATCGGACACTTGCTTTTTCACCAACTGCGGCAGAGCGCGCCGACCCTGCCGGTACCACCACCCCGGGCTGGGCGGGCCCGGCCCGTTGCGCGGAACGCAGTGCCGCCGCTGCCCTCGGAGTGCCAGTCTGAATACCCGCAGTGCGGGTGCCAGCTCGTGCGCCCGCAGCAGCCGCGGGTATCCGCTTCGGCCCCGAAACGGCCGCCCTACGGTGCGACGCGGTTGAGCGCCCCTCCGCGCGTGCCGAAGCAGGACTAGAGACGTGGGTATCGGTACTGGTGTCCGCGGCGGCAACACCCGACCCGCCGGTCAAGGCCGCACCGGCCAACGCCGCCCCCACCCCTAGGCCGACAGCACCGGCCCCGAGCCAGGAATAGGGAGCAATCCGACGAGCCTTTGCCCGGCCCCAACCCTTCCGGGACCCGGCCGCAGTCAGCTGAGTCGCCGCCATCAATTGCTCTGTCATCGGTTCTGACGTGACGATGCTTGATTGATCCATCGGTGCAGCCCTCCCAACGAACGCGACTTCAACACTTTTATGCTCATCAACCTAGAGACGGATCGGATCTCGGCCAATTACCAAGCAAAATGCGGCAAGCCCTCCCAATTCGCGATTCTTGTTTGTGGTGCAAGCACAAAATCCGCAATCAGAAAGCGCATCGGTCAACTACACTGCGGCACATGGAGGGTAGGGACGTCGGCGTCGGCACTGAAGACGCCCGCGCGACGTTGATCGCCCGGTTCAGGGACCGTGAAACGGCGGACGCGGAGGCTTATCTTGGGCTGCTCGCCGAGCCTGCCCAGGATGTGCCCTTGGAACCCAAACTCCTCGAACTCCTGCGCACGGCCCTCCTGGACAACATGCGGGATTTCCTCGCGTACCTGAGCCATGACATCGACATCACAAAAGTTGCTGCACCGCTGATGACTCTCGAATACGTCCGGCGTCTCGCCCAGAACGGCATCGGAGTCGGCGGCTTCACCACCGCTATGCGAACTATGCATAAGCAGTTTTTGGGTCGATTGATCAGCGAGATCCGTGAATCCGGACTTACCAGGGAGACAGCGCTTGAGGTGTTCGACTTCTTCGTCGACCGGTCCTTCGGCTACATGGATCGGATCACCGAACAGGTAAGGGAGACAAACGAAGCCGAGCGGGAGCTTTGGCTTGAGCGCCACAGCACCGCTCGGGTTCTGGTAGTCCGGCAATTACTCGCCGGCGATGAGCAGATCGACGTCGACGTCGCGACTTCCCGCATGGGTCACCCGCTAGACGGCACTCACCTGGCGATGATCTTGTGGACCACCGAACCCAGCGTCCACGAGTCGGACATGCTGCGCTTGGAACAGTTCGGCCTCAAGGTCGCCGAAGCGCTCAAGATCGGCTGTCCCCTCTTCATCGCCGCCGACCCGAGTACCGGCTGGGCATGGTTGCCGCTGCAGTCCGGTAACGCCGACCCGATCGCGGTGATTCGTCAGCTCGTCCCCACCGAACACGGCGCAATCTGCGTTGCCCTGGGAACGATCGAGCCGGGAGTCGCCGGATTCCGCGAATCTCATCGGCGTGCGCAGGACGCTCGAAAGGTGGCTGTTGCCGGCCCCACATCTCGCAGCGTCGTGGCCGCCACCGACCCGGAGGTGAGAGTGGCCGCACTGATGGTCGACGACCTGGCCCGCACGCGCGAATGGGTGCAGAGCACCCTCGGACCCCTGGCAAGCAACACTACTGGCGATGCGAAATTGCGCAAGACGCTGCGGATATTCCTGCGTGCGGGATCAAGCCACACCGCTACCGCGGAACACCTTGCCGTGCATCGCAATACGGTGGGCTATCGGGTCAACAAGGCAGTACAACGGCGCGGGCGGCCAATCACCGATGACCAGATCGAGGTAGAGATGGCGCTACTGGCATGCGATCAGTTCCACGCGGCAGTCCTTCGAGAAAGTGCGGAGGTCACACCGGGAACAGCCGACATACTCGATTACCGCTGACAAGACACAAAGCAGGCCAGGCCTTTCGGCCTGGCCTGCTTCTGGTGGAGCTGCCGGGAATCGAACCCGGGTCCTACGGCATTCCCTCAAGACTTCTCCGTGCGCAGTTCGCTATGCCTCTACTTGGATCTCCTGCTCACGCGAACAAGTCAGGATGACGATCCCAGTCACTGTTTGATGTCCCGCTAGATCCCGTGACCGGACTTAACGGTTTGTCCCTCTTGCTGATGCCAGGGTCCGGGCCGAGGGCGCTCCCGGTCTGACAGACACACCGTCGCTTAGGCAGCGAGGGCGTAGTCGCGCTGATTGGAATCGGCGCTTAATTGGTTGCAACGACGCTTACGGTGGTCTCTTGCCTGCACCGGCACGCTTCCCTTGATTCGATGCGCGAAGTCGAAACCGTTCAGCCCCTCGCACCCTGGCCGAAATTCGACCAGAATTCAGAGTCTACGCCAGCCGCCCGACAGAACCGAGGCCCCAAGACATGAAGCAAGACCTGCGTGGCGAGAAATCGCTGGAAGCCTGGGGTTTCGTCCGCAAAGTCCTCGATGACCTGACCGCCCAGATCACCGCCGATGCCCGTGACGAGCGTGAACTGCTCGAAGGCCTGCGCCTGCTCAACCGGGTCAGCGCGCTGTGCACCGAACTGACGGTCGACACCGATCCCGACCACCCCCATTTCGTCTCGATGTGCACCCCATTCCGGTTCGTCGGCGGCCCCAACCCGCACGGGGCCTACTGGCTGGCCATGATCGCCGGGGATCGCGCCTACCGGCTGACCGGCACCCGCGGCACCTCGACCTACCTGGGCCTGCAGGTGCTGGCCGGCACCGGGTTGAACCCGCGGCGGATGAGCAATTATCTCGGCGACCGTGATCTGGTGCTGGACGCCACCGGCGGCTTCGATGTCATGTTCGCCGCCACTCGGCCCAACGACGCCGAACTGGCCGGCGCGCAGTGGGTCCAGATCCCCGACGACGCCTCCTCGATCGTGATCCGCGATTACGTCGCCGACCCGGACACGCAAGTCCCGGCCACCTTGCACATCGCCCGCCTCGGCGAGCCGATTCCACCGCCGGTGCTGACCGACGAGTTGCTAGCCGATCAACTGACCGCGATGGGCTGGACGATGGTCAAACTCACCACGCTGCACCGCACCGTGCGACCCGACCTGCTCGAGACCCCGAACATCCTGATCACCTCAGGTTCGGAAAGCCTGGGTGGGGAGAACACCACACCCGACAATCTCTACATGCTCGGCCTGTTCGACCTGCAACCCGATCAGACATTGCAACTCCAGTTCCGGCCGCCCGAAACCCGCTACTGGTCAGTCACCCTGGAGAACATTTGGCACGAGTGCCTGGAGCCCCTGGTGCGCCACAGCTCGGTGACCAACCGGGGTATCGAACCCGAGGCCGACGGCACGGTGCGTCTGTCCATCGGTGCGCACGACGACGGGCATGGACACTGGCTCGATACCGGCGGCCGCACAAGGGGTTTCGTCACCGTCCGCTGGCTGGACAATCCACAGGCGCCCGAGGTCGAGGTTCGGGTTCTGGACGGGAAGGCGATCTGATGAGCAATGCCATCGCCGACAGGCTCGATCCGGACCGGTTGATCGAGCAGGCCTGCGAGTTGGCCGGCAGCGATGACTTCGGTGAGGCCGACGGCTGGCGGGAGAATCTGTCCCGGCTCGTCGACGATCTGGTCGCAGAGGCTGATCTGTCCCCCATCGGGGTGGAGGTCGCCGCGGCCGACGTGATCCTGCCGCTGCGCAACCGCCTCCAGATCACCAAGTGGCGCAAAGACAATCCTGCGGTCGCCGGCCAGCGGATCGAGCGCCCCATCATCATCATCGGCCAGCCCCGCACCGGCACCACGATCCTCTACGACCTGCTGGCTCAGGATCCCGAATTACGTGCGCCGCTGACCTGGGAGGTCGACCACCCCTTTCCCGTTCCCCAGCCTGCTACCTACGACACCGATCCGCGCATCGCCGAGACCCAGGCTCAGTTGGAGATGAGCGAGCAACTCATCCCCGGTTTCATGAAGTTCCACCCGATGGACGCACTCGTCGGCCAGGAGTGTGTGCGGATCTTCGCCGGCACCTTCTGCAGCATGATCTTCACCGTGCAGTACCGGCTGCCCAACTACCAGCGGTGGTTGATGTACGAGGCCGATCACTCCCCCACCTACCGGTACCACCGAAAGTTTCTGCAGCACTTGCAGTCCGGCGTACCCGGACAGTGGCTGCTGAAGACCCCGGCACATCTGTGGCAGCTGACCGACCTGTTGGCGGAATACCCCGACGCACTGCTGGTCCAGACCCACCGCGACCCGCTGGTGGTGATGAGCTCGACGAGTGCGCTGATGTGTCACCTTCGCCGGCTCGCCAGCGATAACCCGACGATCCCGGAAGCCGCCGAACAGTGCAGCGAGGAAATCGTGCTCGGGCTCAACCGGGAACTGCAGTGGTTCGACGACGGAGCGGTCGATACCGGCCGGATCATCAATGTCCAATTCGCCGACTTCATGCGTGACCCTTTCACGACGATCCGCACGATCTACGGACAGCTCGGTAGGGAGTTGTCGCCGACGGCGGAAACCTTGATGCGCGAACATCTTTCGGCCCACCCCGGCGACGGCGGCGGCAACCGCTACACCTGGGCTGATACCGGCCTGGATGCTGCGGAACTTCGCGAGAAGGTATGGGCGTACCAGGAACGCTTCGACGTGCCCAGTGAACAACTGCGCTAGCCGGCAATCAATCGTGTAGAAATATGATCGATACCGTGATCACGGCGAGCGGTCAGGATCCTTATCGGCTCCTGCCCAAGTTTCCGATTCGGCAAGCCAATCACCACGGGTGGTTTCGTCGGAGTTTGCGATCGCAGCCGCAACCGCCGACAGCCGACGACGGCGATCGTCAGTGTTCCGATCAGTTTGGGTCACAACAAGACGATAGCGCTAAATCACGTAAGCGAGGTTCTCCACGATCCGCTTTCCCACCACGGCGTCACCGGAGTAGTCGATGGCAGCGGGCCGGTAAGTGACCAGGCCGCGTCCGCCGGCCAGTCGGGTGAACTGCAGCCCGTCGAGGGTGACGACGGTGGTCGGTTCGGCGCCGCCGAAGTCCTCGACGAGGGCCGCTCGGCCGTCGACGGCGACGCGGATATCCCGCGACAACGGTCCGGTCAGCTTCAGCAGCACCCGCGAGCCGTCCGGAGCCTGTCCCTTCTTTCCCACCACGAAGCTCATGCTCGCGGCCATCTCATCGAGTGACTGCCGCGCGTCCGCACCGGACAACTGCGCCGCACTCGGTTCGCGGCCCAGCGCGGCGCGAATGTCCTGCTCGTGCATCCAGCAGTCGAAGGCCCGGATCCGCATAAAACGTCCGTAACTGTCGGGTCCGGCTGGTGTCTGCGTCGGGGCATTCCATTCCTCGATCGGGATCGCGGTCAGTCCCGCGCGCCGCTGTGCGGTCACGTCGCGGAAACGCTCCAACAACGCAGCGCCGGTTTCACCGCGCAGGGATCGCACCCACGGCTCGTTCATGGCGCCGACGAAGTTGCGGACGTGCTCCAGCGTCTCCAGATCAACGTCGGGTTCCGGGGTGGCCAAGCCCAGCAACATGGACTCGGTACCCACCATGTGCGCGACGACAGCATGGACATCCCAACCGGGCAATGCCGTAGCCGTGCGCCACTCGTCCTCGCTCAGACCGGCCAGCAGTGCGGCGATGGAGTCCCAGGAGGCGAACAAACCCTCCAGCACGTCGTCTTTATCCAACACGGTCACAGGACGCTCGGAGCTACTCACCCACCGATGCTAACGCAGCGAGGCCGGCCCTCCCGGGGCCATCAGAACTTGCCCTTGGCGCGCCGTCCGAGTTCGCGAACTACCTCACGCTGAGCATCGCGGCGGGCGAGGTCCTGGCGTTTGTCGTGCGCCTGCTTACCGCGGGCCAGCGCCAACTCCACCTTGACCTTGCCATCGAGGAAGTACATCGACAGCGGCACCAGGGTCAGGTTGCCGTCACGGATCTTGCCGACCAGGATGTCGATCTGGCGGCGGTGCAGCAGCAGTTTTCGGTTGCGACGCGGGGTGTGGTTGGTCCAGGTGCCGTGGTGGTATTCCGCGATATGCAGATTGCGCAGCCAGATTTCGCCGTCGTCGACCGTGGCGAACGCATCGGCCATCGAGGCTTGGCCCTCGCGCAGACTCTTCACCTCGGTACCGACCAGCACCACACCGGCTTCGAAAACCTCGAGAATCGCATAGTTGTGCCGGGCTTTGCGGTTGGAGGCGACGATCTTTTTTGCGCCGGCGCCGGCGACCTTCTTCGCGGCCGCCGCCAGTTTGCGCTCCGCCGATGCCTTTGCCACGCCTAGTCCCGCACGTACAGCCGTAGCGTCACATAGGCGGTGAGAGCCGCCATCGCCACACCGACGCCGAACATGATCGGCGCAATATAGAGAATGTCGGCGTAGTCGATGCGGGCGATGAGGTTGGCTTGATAGAACTGGTCGAGCGCTCTGTTCAGGAACAGCGCGCGCACCACGATCAGGCCGAGGATGGCCAACACCACGCCGATCGTCGCGGCCAGCACCGCTTCCAACAGGAACGGCAGCTGGGTGTACCACCGGGTGGCGCCCACCATCCGCATGATGCCGATCTCGGTGCGCCGGGTGTAAGCCGCGACCTGAACCATGTTGGCAATCAACAGGATCGCACTGATCGCCTGCACCACCGCGATCGCGAATGCCGCACGCGACAGACCGTCGAGAACCGCGAAGAGTCGATCGATCAGTTCCTTTTGGTTCAGAACGTTGAGCACACCGGGCTGACCCCGCATCGCGGCATCGAAGTCTTGGTGCTGCTCAGGGTTGTTGAGCTTGACGATGAACGACGCCGGAAAGGAATCCTTGCTGGCGACGTCCTTGTACTCAGGGAACTTGGTGACAGCATCGGTGTAGGCGTCGTCGCGGTTCAGGAAGCGCACGCTCTTGACGTCGTCGCGGGCTTCAATCTGGGAACGCAGCGCCTTACAGGCATCGCCGTCACAGGTGGGGTCGTTGGCCGAGACGTCGTTATTGAGGAACACCTGGCTCTCGACCCGGTCGAGGTAGATGGTGCGGGACTGATTGGCAAGCTGGATCACCAGCAGGCCGCCACCAAAGAGCCCAATGGAGATCGCGGTGGTGAGGATCATCGCGATGGTCATGGTGATGTTGCGGCGCAGGCCGCTGTAGACCTCGTTGACCAGAAAGCCGGCGCGCATTCAGCGATCCATTCCGTAGACGCCGCGCTGCTCGTCGCGGACCAGCCGGCCCAGCGAGAGCTCCACCACGCGCTGACGCATGGAGTCGACGATGTGGTGGTCGTGGGTGGCCATCAGCACGGTGGTGCCGGTCCGATTGATCCGGTCCAGCAGATCCATGATCTCCCGGCTGGTCTCGGGGTCGAGGTTGCCGGTCGGCTCGTCGGCGAGCAGCACCAGCGGTCGGTTGACGAACGCGCGGGCGATCGCGACCCGCTGCTGCTCGCCACCGGACATCTCGGTGGGCAGACGGTTGGCCTTGCCCGACAGCCCCACCATCTCGAGCACCTCGGGCACCACCTTCTTGATGACATCAGACTGTTTACCGATGACCTCCAGGGCGAAGGCGACGTTCTCGAACGCCGTCTTTTGCTGCAGCAGCCGGAAGTCCTGGAACACGCAGCCGATGACCTGGCGCAGCTTGGGGATATGCCGGCCCGACAGTTTGTTGACGTGGAATTTCGAGACCTGGACCTCACCTGAGGTCGGGGACTCCTCGGCCAGCAACAACCGCATGAATGTGGACTTACCCGAGCCCGACGGCCCGATCAGGAAGACGAACTCACCCTTGTCGATGTGGACGCTGACGTTGTCCAGGGCCGGGCGGCCCGACGACTTGTACTGCTTGGAGACATGGTCGAGGGTGATCATCACGGCTCGTCAGTGTAGCCGGAGGGGACGCAACATTACGGCGTTGCCGGAGTGGCCGGAGTGGCCGGGGTGGGCGCGGTAGCCGGCGGCACTGTGGTCTGGGGCCCCGGGATCGGCGGCGGCGGAGCCGTCGGCACCCCAGGTCCGGGGGCCTCCGATGGCTCCGGCGGTGGCAGAACGCCGCCTCCCGGCCCGTCCGGGGTGGCCGTCGGCTCGGTTCCGGTTCCCGGAGTGGGTGCGGCGGGTACCTCCCCCACGGACGTCGGAGTCGTCGTCGTTGGGGGTGTCGTGGTCGGCGTCGTCAGCAGGGTCGTCGTCGGCGCCGGGGGCCGCTGCTGGACATCAGTGCGGGGGGCCCCGGTGTAGGCGGG
>Ga0247841_10009226_pt1 | contig 13881 bp, 12 predicted proteins | sample LaCruzMarch2015__2_FD_192410 | JGI IMG/M metagenome (GOLD analysis project Ga0247841, IMG submission 192410) | Freshwater microbial communities from meromictic Lake La Cruz, Castile-La Mancha, Spain - LaCruzMarch2015_18m | ecosystem: Environmental > Aquatic > Freshwater > Lake | place: Spain...
TCAATTCCTGTCCAACCCGACAAAAATAATTGCACAAAATGGAAAAATTACCGGGGTCGAATGCATAAAGATGCAGTTAGGGCAGTTAGATAAAAGCGGCAGAAGGAAACCTGCTCCGATAACAGGATCAGAATTTATTATAAGTCTTGATAATCTGATAGTTGCCATAGGGGAGGAGCCTGATCTTGATTTCCTTAGTGACGCTCCGCTCTTAGAGGTGTCAGAATGGAGTACAATTGTTGTAAATCCTGAAACAATGGCTACAAATATACCGGGTGTATTTGCAGGAGGAGATGTCATAACAGGCCCAAATACTGTTATACAGGCAATGGCGGATGGCAAAACTGCTGCGGAAATGATAAATAAATATTTACGGGGCGAAAGTCTTGTCAGAGAATATGGTGTCACCAAACCATCAATATATTATCCTCCCATAGATTTATCAGGCCAGAAAGCAGCTGATCAGACAAGACCTTTAATACCGTGTCTTCCCCTTAAAAACAGAATAAAAAATTTCAGGGAAGTCAGTCTCAATATTACAGAAGAAGCAGCAATAAAGGAAGCAAGACGCTGTCTGAGATGTGACCTTGAAACTGAAGACGGCAAAAAAGCAGTTAAGACATAAATTGATATTATCAGGGTGTAAAATAACAGAAAATATACAGGCAATGGCACAAAATGATAAAGATAAAAACATAAAGATAGATATAAATGGAAAATCTTATTTAGGCTGCTCCGGAAGAACAATTTTGGAGACTGCAATTGAGAATGATATTTTTATTGCCAATCTATGCTACGATCCAAGGCTAAAACCACAGGGTGCGTGCCGCCTGTGTCTGGTTGAAGTGGAAGGAATGCCAGAGGCGGTGCCCTCATGTATTATAAAAATTACCGACGGCATGAGAATAGTTACAAATTCTCCTCATATAAATGAGCTTGTCAGAATTAATCTGGAGCTTATTATTTCTGATCACCCCATGGACTGCATGACCTGCGAGTCCTGCGGTAATTGCTCGCTCCAGGATCTGGCTTACAAATATGATGTAAAAGAGCCGGTATTTAAAGGTCAGAAGCATGAAAAAAAGATACTCGATGATAATCCCTTTATATTCAGGGATAATGAAAAATGCATGCTTTGCGGAAGATGCATTAGAATGTGCGACAGCGTGGTAGGTGCCAATGCAATAGGATATGCCGGAAGAGGTTTTGAATGTGAGGTGGTACCCGCTTTTGACGAGTCTCTTAAAGAAACAGACTGTGTTTTTTGCGGAAACTGTGTGTCAACATGTCCCGTCGGTGCTCTTCAGGAAAAGCCTTATTTAAAAAAATCAAGATCCTGGGAGACATCAGTAGTTAAAACTGTCTGCCCCTATTGCGGGGTTGGATGTGTCATAAATTTGCACATTAAGGATAACAGGATTGCAAGGGTTTCGTCGGATATTGGTGAAAATTTAAATCAGGGAAACTTATGCGTAAAAGGAAGATTCGGTCTGGATTTTGTTAATAGTGATAAAAGGCTTACAAAGCCACTTTTTAAAGATAATGAGGGCGGATTTAAAGAAACCGACTGGACTGCAGCAATTGATCTGGTCGCCAGGAAACTGAAGGAAATAAAGAATAAATATGGACCTGACTCAATAGCTTTACTGAGCTCTGCCAAATGCACAAATGAGGAAAATTTTTTATTCTCCAAATTTGCAAGGGCAGTTATCGGAACTAACAATATAGATCACTGTGCAAGGCTTTGCCATGCATCTACAGTAACAGGGCTTATTCCTACATTTGGAAGCGGTGCCATGACTAATTCCATAGATGACATTAAATATTCGGATGCATCTATAATAATAGGATCAAATACAACAGAAGCACATCCGGTAATAGGATATGAGATAATCAAAAGCATACAGGAACATGGGCTGAAGCTTATTGTTATTGATCCCCGGGAAATACCAATTACAAAATATGCAACTGTTCATCTAAGGCAGCGCCCAGGAACCGACATAGCTATTCTGCTTGGCATAATGAATATAATTTATAACAATAATCTGCAGGATAATGAATTTATTGCAAACAGAACTGAAGGCTTTGACAAATTAAAAGAGATTTTTCAGTCATACACTCCTAAAAGAGTTGAGGAAATTTCAGGAGTTGACCAAAATGACTTGATTAAAGCAGCAATAATTTATGGCTCTGCAAATAATGCCTCAATTTTTTATTCAATGGGAATTACACAGCATTCCTGTGGAACTGACAATGTTATTGCTGTTGCCAATCTTGCAATGATGACTGGTAATATAGGCAGGAAGGGCACAGGAGTCAACCCTCTAAGGGGGCAAAACAATGTACAGGGTTCATGTGATATGGGAGCACTTCCAAATTACCTGAGTGGCTATCAGACAGTTGAGGACAATGCCCTGCGAGAGAAATTTGAAAAAAGATGGGACAAAATTTTACCATCCAAGACAGGTCTTACTGTAACCGAAATTATAGAAGGGGCATCTTCGGGTAAAATTAAAGCTCTGTATATAATGGGAGAAAATCCCATGATAAGCGATCCTGACATTTTGCATGTTGCAAAAGCACTTAAAAACCTTGAGTTTATTGTAGTTCAGGACATTTTTTTAACTGAAACTTGTGAATTTGCTGATGTTGTCCTCCCGAGTGCCTGTTTTGCGGAGAAGGATGGTACATTTACCAATACTGAAAGAAGAATTCAAAGAGTAAGAAAGGCAATAAACCCTCCTGGTCAGGCAAAAGAAGACTGGATAATAATCAGTATGATCTCAGAAGCAATGGGTTACACTATGAACTACAGAGATTCTGGCGAGATAATGGATGAGATTGAAGAACTTACACCTATATATGGTATGGTCAGCTATGAGCGTTTGGAAAGCGGTACGCTTCAGTGGCCCTGCAGAAATCCGGATGACAACGGAACAAAAATACTTCATGCAGACAAGTTTACCCGAGGTAAAGGTCAGTTTATCCCTGTCCAGTTCAGCCCTCCTGCTGAAGTCCCAGATAAAAAATATCCCCTTGTCTTAACGACAGGAAGAGTGCTTTATCAGTTTCATACACGAACAATGACAGGGAAAGCAGAAGGCTTAAACGAAATGGCTCCCATGAGTATAGTACATATAAATATCGAAGACGCCAGAGAGCTTGACATTAAAAGCGGGGAAAAAATTCTGGTAGAATCAAGAAGAGGTTCCATAATTTCCAGTGCTGTCGTAAATTCAAAAATTAAAAAAGGTGTTGTCTTTATTCCATTCCATTTTGCTGATTCTCCTGCCAACAGGCTTACAAATCCAGTCGTTGATCCAAAAGCCAAAATACCTGAATTTAAAGCATGTGCCGTAAAAATTTCAAAAACATTATAAGCGGGGCTCTGCAGCAGCATATTATATTTGATTCCTTAATCATTAATTGGTTTATGGCAAATAATTAATAGAAGCCAGTAACTGTTCAGGGTGCTAATAAGACAATGCAGGTTATGTTAGGTAAGTTGTTGTTAAGACTTGCTTCAGTCAGGTTGTCTTAATATGGTATGGAGAGCGTCTGAACTGTTATAAAAACTATTAAGTTGAAAACATTTTTACCTCAATTTAAAATATTAATTTAATAGAAGCCGGGTTATTTACCAGAAACTATTTAGATTATTTCCGGCAATGTGCGGGTAAAGCTGTGGAAATAGGAAAGAAAGTAAAAATTGAAAAAATAAGAACTTCTGCTGGTAGCGAAATACTTCAGGACATAATACCTGCTGAATTGTTTTTAACTATAGTCTTAAATAATAATACAGTTTCAATTATTTCTTGCTCACCCCAAAATCTCATTGAGCTCACCATAGGCTACCTTATAAATAATGGATATATTGAAAAATATTCTGATATAAATATTATAAATTTTTGCGAGGACTTACTTGTCAAAAAAAAGAGCGGAACCACTTTAAATGCCAGAGTAGATGTAAATTGTAAAAAAATTAACCTGGACAATTTAAAATATCCCAAATTTGTTTCTCCTGCCTGTGGAAGCGCAGATGAATTTATGCTGCAAAAAAACCTGCCTCGAATTAAAAGTGAAATCAGAGTCAGTCCGGAGGTTATTTTAAAATTAAATATTGAAACCCTGAATCGTCAGAAATACAAAAAAGAATTCGGAGGCCTGCACAGCGCAGCATTATTTGACAAAGATGGAAATAGTTTAATTCTGATGGAGGATATCGGAAGACACAACTGCATAGATAAAATTACAGGCCACATGCTGATTCGCAAAATAGAATTTTCTGATAAAATTATATTTACAACCGGCAGGCTGAGTCTGGATGTAGTCTATAAAATTTGCAGAATGTCTGTCCCTGTAATTGTTACTAATTCCTCAATTACTTTTAGTGCAGTCGTGCTTGCAAAAAAAATGAACCTTACTGCAATAGGCTATGCAAGAAGCGGAAGATTTAATATTTATTCTAATGCCGGCAGAATAGTTAAAGAATAAGAGAAAGCCTTATAACAAAGTCTGGCGGCTTATGTTGAATGATTGGCTAAAAATGTTAAATTGTGTAAATTTTTAACTTGATTTAAACAAATAATCCACTGATAAGTTGGCTTTTTGACAGGAACTGTTTATATGGTTTACCATTATTAATCCACAAAATGGCCAAATTTATGAAATTTTTAAATCTGCTTTAATTAAATAATTCATCATAAACTGAGTATTAACCGGAAAGTCTGCATAAATTGTATTGTTTAACATGTGCTTGATAAATAATGATATTATAATATTAAATTTAAAAATATCAGACAGCAAAGCGAGCAGTAATTTAGTTATGAATTTAACTGGAGTTTTATTGGCAGGAGGCAAAAGCAGCAGGCTGGGTTTTAATAAAATAGAAGTACGAATTGATAAAGTTCCTTTATTTATTGATCAGATTTTTAAACTCAGTTTTTTTTGCAGCGAAATTTTAATAAGCGCCTCAGAAAATAATTACAAATTTATTAGCGATGAACTGGCTTCAATAGATGACTATTATAATCATTATTACCGTTTTTGTAATTTAAAAGAAATACCCCCAATCAGAATCATCCAGGATAAAGAAAGGCAGGAAAACTCTCCCAAAAGTCTTGGACCCCTTGGCGGAATAGAAAGCGGACTTGAATATGCCAAAAATATATATAGCCTGGTAACTGCATTTGATATGCCTTTTATCTCTTATAATCTTATTTATTTACTTGATGAAACCAGAAGCAGCCAGAGCGGGTTAAAAGATGCTTTTATTATTAAGACCGAAAAGGGCTATGAATCACTTTGTGGTATATATTCAAAAAACTGCTTAAGCGTAATTAAAAAAAATATTGAAAGAAAAGAATATAAAATATCAGAAATTTTCCACAGTATAGACACGAAGTTCATTTTAATAGACAAATTAAATATTAAGTCAGATAAAAATAACCTCAGTTTTTATAAATTAAATAATCAGATCATAGACAGCCTTAACTTTTTTAACATTAATACTATTGATGACTATGAGTATTTTATAAAGGTATGGGATTTGCAGGTGTGCCTGTTTAAAAAATTTTCAAAGAAGGCAAATTCTAATTTTAGCGATGATTTGATTAATTTGTATTACGAGAAGTGGAAATATTTTTTTTACAGGAAATAATTTTGTTCTATGTATGATCTTGTAGGCGCTCCATATGCCAGATTAAGACATCCTGGCCAAAGTCAGCCATGTGACTAAACTATCTTTAATAATCTTCTTTATGCTGCTGATATCCAAATGATTAAATTATTTAAGCACCTATTTTATACTTTTATTATATTGTCAAAGAGATTTTATTAAAGGGTTTTTAAACTTATCTCTTAAACAGTTCATTTTATGCAATAATAATTAATAATAATGGTAACAGGGCCGCATATTTTTTACTGTATTATCTTTTATTTAATTATTTTTGAAGTATAATAACTAAAGATTTAAGGCAATTTATTTTTATCAGGCAAAGCTGTAAACTTAAAATAATATCTTTTTAATAGTTGTGTTTATATAAACAACTTTAGCTTAAGTAATAATTTAAGCTCTTAATATTAAATATAGAAAAAGACAGATATTTTTATAATGCAGCTAACCGGACAGGCACAATTTAATGTAAACTACATAACACTTGCGGTCTTTTTTTTCGTCAGTATCCTGTTTGTTCCACTTGTAGTTTTTGTAACCAAGTTTTTGGCTCCCCATAATCCAAGCTATGAAAAAAATCTGATTTATGAATGTGGCGTTCCTCCCCGGGGTGGAATATTTACCCATTATTATATGAGATATTATATATTTGCATTCCTGTTTGTCCTTTTTGACGTGGAGGTTGTTTTCCTTTATCCCTGGGCTGTGCTGTTTAGGAGTCTTGGATTTGCGGGGCTGGTTGAAGTTTTTATATTTGTTGTTATTCTCCTTCTGGGACTGGCATATGTATGGAAAAAAGGAATACTTAAATGGGATTAGAGAGAAAAAAGACACTGGAAGACAAGCTATATCTAAAGGACAAGTTCTGCAAGCCCAATATTCTGACACTTTCATATGACAAAGTGATGAATGCTGCGCGTTCAAGATCAGTATGGTATCTTACTTTTGGAATTGCATGCTGCGCCATAGAGATGATGGCTGCCGGTGGATCCCACTATGATTTGGACAGATTCGGAATGTTTTTCAGGGCAACACCCCGCCAGGCTGATCTTATAATTATTTCAGGGACCATTACCAGAAAATATGCTCCTGTTGTCCAGAGAATATATATGCAGATGGCCGAACCCAGATATGTGCTTGCGATGGGTTCATGCGCCATTACAGGCGGACCTTTTTATGATTCATACAATGTTGTCCAGGGCGTAGACAAGATTATTCCGGTTGATGTATATGTCCAGGGCTGTCCGGCAAGGCCGGAAGCGCTCTACGATGGTCTTCTTAAGTTTAAGGAAATAATAAACAGGGATACAATTGTCAGGAAACCTGTAATTGTGGAATAAGTAAATATTTTTTGCCAGACTGGTTAAATAATAAAGGAAAGCATAAATTGGAAATAAAAAATTACGTTTACAAAGTTGTTGATAATGAAAAATTACTGATCCTTCTTAAAAATAAATTTAGATCTGTCAATATGTCAGGTGATAATTTCAGTTTTAATTTTGACCAGATTTATTGTGATTTACCAAAAGAACTGATCAGAAAATGCATCAGTCTTTTAAAAAGAGACAGGGATCTGGATTTTGATTATATAAAGTGCATTACCGGAGTGGATTATATTGATTATCTTGAAGTAATCTACAGCCTTTATTCATTTGAAAACAACTATACTGTAAATATTAAAGCAAAAATCAGCGCTAATATCCCGGAGATTGATTCAATAACCGGCATTTTTATGAGCGCAGACTGGTTCGAAAGGGAAATTTGGGAATTTTTTGGAATTAATTTCAGGGGCCATCAGAATTTAAAAACACTTCTTCTTCCTGGGGATGTTAATTACCATCCGCTCTTAAAAAGTTTTGAGATAAAATGGGAAGAAAGGCTATATGTACGTCCTACAGTTTTTGAATAGACTTTACTGAAATTCAGATTGGCTAACCATATAAGATAAACCTAAAAATAAAGAGACGCGAAATTGGAAGAAAGACTATATATTCGGCAGACATTATTTTAAATAAACTTTGCAGGTAATAAAGGCAACAGATGTAAATAATTATGGAAGATAAAACAAAAAATACAGATACCGGTATTGATGAAATATCAGAGATAAATGAACCTGGTGGTTTTCCAAAGGATTATATGGAAATCAACTTCGGGCCCCATCATCCTTCAACTCACGGAGTTTTCAGGTTTATTGCCAGGCTTGACGGCGAGAGGATTCTTGAAGTTGAGCCGATAGTGGGGTATCTGCACAGAGGTATTGAAAAAATTGCAGAGAACAGAACTTATGTTCAGTTTAAGCCTCTGGTAGACAGACTTGATTATACGGGTGCCATGAATAATGAGTTCGGATACTGTCTGGCTATAGAGAAATTAATGGAACTGGAGGTTCCCTTAAAAGCACAGGCAATAAGAGTAATATGCGCAGAACTTAACAGGATATGCGCTCATGAGATTTTCTTTGGTGCAATGGGTCTTGAAGTAGGAGCCTTTACGCCCTTCCTTTTTGGATTTCGTGACAGAGAGTACGCAATGCATCTTTTGGAAATGCTTGCCGGGGGAAGGCTTACTTTTAATTATTTTACAATTGGCGGTGTGAGGCAGGATATTCCCGCTGGATTTTATAAGGAAGCAAGACTATTTTTAAAACTATTTAAAAAAAATCTTGCTGAATATCACGAACTTTTCAGTGGAAATGAAATATTTATCAAAAGAACAAAAAATATCGGGATCATATCAAGGGAAGATGCAATCGAATGGTCTATGAGCGGCCCCACACTAAGAGGATCAGGGGCGCAGTTTGATATCAGAAAAGCAGAGCCTTACAGCGGATATGAAAAATATGACTGGGAAGTTCCTGTGGGGGCCAATGGAGATGTTTACGATCGATACTGGGTAAGAATGAAAGAAATGGCTCAGTCTGCAAAAATAATAGAGCAGGCTCTTGAAGCAGTTCCAAGCGGCGATTTTCAGGCTAAAACAGCAAGAGCAATAAAACCACCTGCAGGGGAATTATATTTAAGAGTTGAAGGCACAAAAGGAGAAGTAGGTTTTTATGTCATTAGCGACGGTACTGATAAACCTTACAGGATGAAAATAAGAACTCCGTCGTTTAATCATCTTAATGCTTTAAACTATGTATTAAAAAACAACTATATAGCAGATTTTCCGGTAATACTTGGAAGCTTTGACACTGTTATGGGAAGCGTTGACAGGTAGGGACAGATATGGTCTGGTGGCTGATTTTTCTTTGGGCATTATTAAAACTGATTATTGCATTTTTATTTATTTTCCTTACCGCACTTGTTCTTATATATATGCTAAGGAAAGTAATGGGCCATATGCAGTACAGAATGGGTCCTAAACATCATGGACCACATGGAATATGGCAGACTGTTTTTGATGCTATCAAACTTCTTGGCAAAGAAGATATAATCCCAAACGGTATTGATAAATATGTTTATTTATTTGCTCCGATAATTGCGTTTGTACCTTCACTGACAATATTTGCTTTTTTACCATTTGCTCCAAAAGTATGGGCAACTCAGTTTGAAATCAGCCTGTTTTTTATTTTTGCCCTTCTGGGTTTTTCAACTATTTCGCTGCTAATGGCAGGATGGGGTTCAAATAACAAATATTCACTCATTGGCGGCATCAGGGGAGCAGCTCAGCTTATTTCATATGAGATTCCTCTTATTTTATCTACAATTGGTGTTGTAATTATGGCAGGGAGCATGAATCTTGTTGATATTGTAAATGCCCAGGTTAAAATCTGGTATATTGTTCCTCAGATAGCAGGATTTATTATATTTTTTATATGCGGGCTTGCAGAGATAAATCATACACCTTTTGACATGCCCGAAGCTGAATCAGAGATAGTTTCCGGTTTTAACACGGAATACAGCGGTTTTAGATTTGCAGCTTTTTTTCTGGCGGAGTTTGTGAACCTGTTTATTATCTGTGCACTTGCTGTTTTGCTGTTTTTGGGTGGATGGAAACCGTTTACGAATCCAATAGCCGGGACGATATGCTTTCTTGTAAAGACTTATGTCCTTATATTTGTCTCTATGTGGGTAAGGTCAACCTTTCCAAGATTTCGTCTTGATCAGTTTATGGATTTTGGATGGAAATTTATGCTTCCAATTTCACTTGCAAATATTTTTATTACCGGTGCTGTTGTTTTGATTGTAGATAAAATAAGATAGTTTTTAAGTTTAACTTTAAAAAAATACTATTAAAGGGGACAGGAAATCAACTTTACAGGCAAAGGATTAATGTTAGGGTTAAAGGTTACGCTAAAAGCTTTTTTTAGAAAACCTGTAACCGTAATGTATCCATACGAAAAGCTTCCTGTGCCCAAAAGAGGTCAGGGACTGATAAGGCTAAGAATGACACAGCTCCAGCCTTACCCAAGATACAAGTGCACCGGATGCGGGATATGCGAAAAGAACTGCCCTCAGCACTGTATTGAAGTAACCAAGACGGAAGGCGACAGGCAGCCTGAAATATATACTGTTGATTATGGACTTTGCATGTTTTGCCGAATATGTATTGATGTCTGTCCTTTTGATGCGCTTGAGCAGACACAGGAATATGAATTCGCAGGTGAGGAAAGATCTGATTTTATCAGGCCAAAAGAGAAATTAATGATGAAAACAGTATTTGCTTATTCAGAAACAGATGAAAGTATCAGATAAAATTTCCTGAATGCTTTACTGAATATGGATAAGAGTAAAAAATTAAAGTCAGTGATTTTTAAGAAGGAAGGGAGTTTAAAATAATAAGTTTAATTGTGTTTGCCGGTGTCAGTCTGGTGCTTGTTTTTTCTGCTTTGATGGTTGTTTTTGCAAAGCATATTATTCACTCTGCGCTCTGGCTGGCTCTGACGCTTTTATGTGTTGCGACATATTTTATTCTTCTTAAAGCTGAATATCTGGCTGTTGTCCAGCTCATGGTGTACATAGGTGCAGTAGTTGTTCTGATTTTGTTTGCTCTAATGCTTACACGAATGCGTATCGGGGAAACGACTAATATTGTGAACAGCCAGGTCTGGGCTGCAGGGATTGTTTCTGTATTACTGTTCTGGGCTCTGGGTATAATTATTTATATGACAAGAAAAGGTTTCACATGGAGCAGCTCTGACAAAATACCCGTTCTTTCTGTAAAAAATCTGGGATCCCTGCTGTTTTCTAAATATGTTCTTCCTTTTGAAATTGTTTCACTTTTAATTCTTGGAGCCCTTATTGGTTCCGTTGTCCTGGCCATGAAAGAAAAAGAAGCCGGGCACGACCAGCCAAAAGAGGAGGGAAAATAAAATGAGCCTCGGTTTATTTAAAATATTTATATCCAATTTTGATATAAAGCTCTGGTATTTTATTCTTGTTTCAGCGATTTTATTCTGCATCGGAATATTCGGTGTTTTGACAAGACGCAATCTTGTACAGATACTGATGTCTGTAGAGCTTATATTAAATGCTGCGATGATTAATTTTGTTGCTTTTTCAGCCTATCAGAAACCTGAAAGCCAGTTGGGGACAGTGTTTGCGATTTTTATTATTATAGTAGCAGCATGCGAAGTCGGAATAGGGCTTGCAGTCATACTCTCAGTTTACAGGAGTAAAAGTACGACAGATGTTTCAAAAATAAATATTTTAAAATGGTAAAAATTGTTTTTTAAAAATATCAGGATTATTTTTTAGGATTTAAATCCTAAAAAAAGAAAAATAAAAGGCAGGCATTTTTGGATAAGATTATTTGGATAATACCGGTTATACCCGTTTTCGGGTTTGTATTAACACTATTTTTTGGGAAAAGATTTCCAAAGGCTGCCTCTGTTTTTACTACCATAATTTTGGGATCATGTGTTTTATTGTCTCTTGCCAGTATCTTTATTTTTAACAGCAGGGGACCCCTTGAAATAACAAATATTTTGTATGTTACGGGAAAATATTCCATAACGATGGGATTTGCTGCTGACGGTCTTACTGTGATGATGCTAAATATCGTAAGCATTGTATCTTTTCTAGTTCACCTGTATTCCATAGGATACATGCAAAGCGACAGCAGATTCTGGATGTTTTTTATGTATCTGCAGCTTTTTAGCGCATCAATGTTTGGGCTGGTTCTATCAAACAATTATATTCAGCTGTATATTTTTTGGGAGCTTGTAGGTCTTTGCTCATACCTTCTTATAGGTTTCTGGTATGAAAAAAGATCTGCTGCAAATGCCGCCAAAAAGGCTTTTCTGACAACAAAAATTGGTGATGTTGGAATGCTTGTTGGTATATTTTTACTTTTCTTTAACAGTGGCAGCACTGTCTTCAAAGATGTATTTAAGTTTGCTGCCGGCAGCGGTGTATCTCAGGGGCTTCTGACTGCATCGGCAATTCTTTTATTTTGCGGCGCTATAGGCAAGTCTGCCCAGTTCCCGCTTCACATCTGGCTGCCGGACGCCATGGAAGGGCCTACTCCTGTTTCGGCACTGATACATGCTGCTACTATGGTAGCTGCAGGTGTTTATCTTGTAGGCAGAAGTTTTCCAATTTTTTCGCTTTCAGCTGTCGCAATGCAGGTTGTCGCTTTTGTCGGGGCATTTACTGCAATTTTTGCAGCAACTATTGCTATTACGCAAAATGACATTAAAAAAGTCCTCGCATATTCTACGATAAGCCAGCTTGGCTATATGATGTTTGCGCTGGGTATGGGTGCTTACGTGGCAGGAATGTTTCACCTTATGACTCATGCATTTTTTAAAGCCCTTCTTTTTCTTGGTTCGGGAAGTGTCATACACGCAACGGGCACTCAGGATATAAGGGAAATGGGAGGTTTGTTTAAAAAGATGAAAGTAACAGCTATAACTTTTATTATAGGGACCCTTGCCTTGTCAGGATTTCCTCTGACAGCAGGATTTTTTAGCAAGGACTATATTCTTGGATTTGCTTATTCGCAAAACAAATATGTATTTTTTATAATAGGCATAATAACTGCTTTTTTTACTGCTTTTTATATGTTCAGAGTTATTTTTGTCGTTTTTTTTGGAAAGCCCAGAAAAGAGGGTATTCAAGCTCACGAATCTCCAAAAGTCATGACCATACCCCTTATAGTACTGGCGGCTCTCTCTGTTATTACAGGTTATTTTGGTGCATGGTTTATTCCTGAAAGATTCAGTATCGACAAATTTATTTCATTTTTTGGTTTCGAAGGAATGGAGCCGCTGCACGTTATTCCAATGCTTATAGCGGTTGCCGTTGGGCTTCTAGGTATTTTTGCAGCATTTATTCTGTACCTTAAAAAACCAATGACTGGCAGAAATATTAACAGATGGATTATTCCCTTACACAGGCTGGTTAATAATAAATATTATATAGACGAAATATATAGTTTTATTTTTATCAGACCACTTCTCAGGCTTGCAGGATTTGTCAATATTGTCGATAAAGTGGTTATAGATGGTTTTGTAAATCTGACTGGGAAGTTTACAATTGTTTTCTCAAAACTGGTGAATGTTTTTGACACAAGGGCAGTGGACGGTGCAGTCAACAGGGTAGCAGACTCAGTATACCTGGGAGGCAGTAAATTAAGGAAGCTTCAGACCGGAGATACTTCCACCTACCTTTCAATTATGTTTGGTGCAGTGGCAGTTTTTGTTGTCAGTCTTTTGATCAGTATAATTTTTATAAAATAAAAAAAGGAATTTTTTTAATATATATTTTTGGGAAGGAAAAGTTTCATATGACTTTACGAACGGAGGCGGTTAATGAGTTTTAATATATTGTCTGTTTTGGTATTTTTACCTGTATTGGGCTTAATAATAATTATGCTTCTTCCAAAGTCAGCTGCCCCAAAGGCAAAGATAGTCGCACTGGTGTTTACACTATTTACGGTGGCAATAACTTTATATATCTGGAACATATTTGACAAAACCAACGGTGGAATGCAATTTGTCGAAAAATATTACTGGATAAAGGGTGTTAATATTTATTACAGTCTTGGTATTGATGGCATAAGCCTTCCGATTGTTTTTTTAACCTGTATTCTCTCAGCACTGGGAGTTCTTGTATCATGGAATACAGACAGAAGACCAAAGGCTTTTTTTGCGCTTCTGCTTCTGCTTCAGACTGGAATGCTTGGGGTTTTTGTCTCAACTGATTTTATTTTATTTTATATATTCTGGGAGCTGGTTCTGCTGCCGATGTTTTTCCTTATTGGCA
>Ga0247841_10009227_pt1 | contig 13880 bp, 13 predicted proteins | sample LaCruzMarch2015__2_FD_192410 | JGI IMG/M metagenome (GOLD analysis project Ga0247841, IMG submission 192410) | Freshwater microbial communities from meromictic Lake La Cruz, Castile-La Mancha, Spain - LaCruzMarch2015_18m | ecosystem: Environmental > Aquatic > Freshwater > Lake | place: Spain...
TCCAGATAGTGATTTAGATATTTTGATAGAACTATCTGAACCAATAGGTTTGTTTTCATATATTGCTATGGAGAGAGAATTGTCTGAGCACATTGGTATTAAAGTTGATTTAGTGATGATAGATTCATTAAAACCAAGAATAGGGCAATATATTTTAAAAGAAGTAGTTACTGTATAACAAGAAATTACCAATCTTTTGCCATTTAAAGTGTTAACAACATTATACCTTTTCGAAGTAATCGAAAAAGCTTGTTCCCAGCTCACGATGTGAATATGACTGTAGATATTTGCGAATATTCATCGTAAAGGAATTAATGAAGGTACTATTAGATGCACCGGTTTTTAATCATAATAGAGAAAGCAAATGAAAATTATTCCGCCTATTCACCAGATTTACCTGGCTGTATTGCAACCGGTATAACTCCTGAAGAAACAGAACAAAATATGTATATTGCTATAGAAATGCACTTGGAAGGGTTAAAGGAAGATCGCTTGCCAATACCTAAACCTAATGCAGCAACAATAAGTGCAATGGATGATGTTAATCATAACCGTAATATGAGCAAAACCTTCGATACCATTGAATCATTGATCGAAAATCTAGATGCTTAAAATGACTTTGACTCTCACAAGAACTGGATCTCACATTGATTTGTTCTAAATATAATCGTTAGTTTGCAAAAACTAGATGTCCGTAAAACCAGCATGAACAGAACGTTGTAGCTTAAATTAATTCATACAAAACACTTCAAATTGTGGTATAATCGTCATATGGAAAAAATAGATAATAATATTCAACGAAGTGATATAAAACAAATAGTGATGAGCGTACTTACAAATCAGAACATCACTGCAAACAAAATAATTTTATTTGGATCACGAGCTAGAAATGATTTTAAAAAGGATAGTGATTGGGATTTACTACTAATATTAGAAAATGAAACCAGCAGGGAAGAGAAAATTGAAATATCCTATCAAATCAGAAGAGCATTAGCAAAGAGACATATAGCTTCCGATATAATCATTAGATCACAATCTGAAATTCAAAAGTTTACTAAAAGAGTAAACAGTGTCACAAAAACAGCGATAGAAGAAGGTGTTCCTCTTTGATGAATCAAGAAGTAAAAAATTGGTTGGAGAAGGCATCTAATGACTTTAAAACAATAGAAAAGCTAATGGAAGGTTCTGAAGAAGATATTGTTACCGATTCAGTATGTTTTCATTCTGAACAATTTGTTGAAAAATCATTAAAAGCTTTTCTTATAAATCATGAAATTGATTTTAAGAAAAATCATGATCTAGTATATCTTGTTGAGCTTTGTTCAGAAATTGATAAAGATTTTCAAGAGTTAACTGATTTAGCAAAAAAGCTAACTTTTTATGCAGTTGAAATTAGATATCCTGATGATTTTTATATGCCAACTCTTCAAGAAACTAAAGAGTCAATAGCTTTTGTCAAACAAGTTAAAAAATTTATTGAAAAGAGATTAATATTAGCATTAGGTGAAATCTAGTTTAGATAGATAATACTTTTTTTTCTTTTTTCCGATAATCTAAAAAGTGTTTCTGATTATTTTTACACCCTATTCCTCCCCTAATAAAATTTAACTATTTTTGTTCAAAGAATACTAACATGGTTCCGTTCTTTAATTAACTCATAAATAACCAACTTAACGAGGTGAATTCGATTGAATTTTGATTTGCAAAAATACGATGTCCGTAATTCCCGCATAGCAGACATACCTTTTATCTCTTTTAATATTTTCTAAGAAAAGGTGTTATATGAAGATTCCTCTTGTACCACTCTATCTGGAGATGATGCTATAAATCCTCAATATCAATACACATGATTGTCTAGTGCGTGTTTTTGGTTCCCTTGTTTCTGGTAAATCTTGCATATATTCAGTAGTGGCAAAACATAACGACAAGTTTTCGAGTAACAATCGGTTCCGATTATATTGTCATCAAAAAAGGATTTAGCTAACAAATCTGATGACAAAGAACCAATACCTGATGTTCTCTGTTTAAAGTTTGTTTCACCGGGCCATGGTCAGCATATTCATTTATTTCAAATAAGTTTGTTTTCTTGTTACATTTTTCCACAAGAAATAGATTTTTATTTTCTGTGAGCTATTTGCTTGATCTAATTTACGCTACATTTTCATAAGGTAATATTAATTTTCCATTCTTAGGGTTGTTTTCCGTCAACATTTCTTTGAGACAAATGAATTATTTTTGTTTTAAGTCGTTTTCTTGGAAAATTTACAAAACCATAGTCTTCGTGATTTGCATTTATCAAGAATATATGGGCTGGTTCAATAAAACTACATTTGTCGATCCTTTTCGGTGTTTTATATTTTTAGCGGAAAAGGCAGTCCCTCGTTGGTAATTTTCTATTTCCGAGAGGATTTTATTTTGATTTTACTTCGTTTCTATGTATGAAAAAACTATTTCGTAAGTTCTTTGCTCTCCCCATCCTACGCAAGCAATCTGTAGCCCAAGCTACCATAATCATCTCCATCCTTACTTTCCTTAGTAAATTTGTAGGTTATGCCAGAGAAGTCTTAACTGCTAAATACTTTGGTACTTCTTGGCAATTAGATGCTTATTTAGTTGGTTCTCAAGTCCCCATGATGGTTCTCGGGATTTTTGCAGGTGGTTTCGGCACCTTAATTATTCCTAAATATCTTGAATATAAAAAAAGGAACAAACAAGATGCTATTCGGTATGTAAATCAGATATTTGTAGTTTGGGGTTGTATTTTCCTTCTTGTTTCTATTTTTACTATAGTCTTTGCTCATACATTAGTCCATATAGTAGCTATAGGATTCAAAGGGGAGAGATTAAATTTAGCTGTTGTGATAACTCGGTATTTATCTCTCTTTGGTTTTTTAAATATCTTGTTGAGTTTATTAGTGGGTATTCTCCATTCGGAAAAGCAATTTTTTATTCCCACTATAACAACTGCCTTAGGTAATTTACTAACACTCTTCTCTTTGCTCTTTCTTACCAAGTATTTTGGCATACAGAGCATGACAGTTGGTAGTACTTTATTAATATTCTTTGATTTTGTTGTTATATTTTCAATACTATTTAAGAAGTATCAATTTTTTCATTTTTCAAGAATAACAATAAAATGGTCAGAAATTCGAAATTTTGGATATTTATTATTACCCTTAACTATATCCTCTGGTATGGACTCGCTGAACGCAATAGCAGATAAAACCATAGCTTCTACTTTATCAACAGGGGCAATATCTGCGATTAACTATTCCTCACGCATCTGGGGTATTCCCATGTCTTTAATCGCGTTATCTTTTACAGTTACATTATTACCCCATTTTTCTGAAAAAGCATCTGACATTACTAAATTGCTAGAATTAAAACAATCCATTAACAAATCGTTGATATTTATGTTTTATTTCATGATCCCGATTTCGATCCTTTTACTCACGATGTCACTGCCTATTGTAAGGCTTTTTTATCAGCGTGGTGCTTTTAATAATACGGATACACAAATAACAACCAATGTCAACCGAATGTATTCTTTAGGTTTAGTTTTTATCTCCACCAACCATATCCTTTATAAAGCATTTTATGCATTAAAAAAGACTTGGATCCCATTATTATTTTCTATTGTTTCAGTTGCTATAAATTTTTATGGTAACATAATTTTAGCAAAGTACATGGGTGTTTCAGGTATTGCCCTTTCTACTTCAATTGTTAATTTAGTATATTATATTGTTGGATATTATGTTCTTGATCATTACTTTATCAAAGCTTTTTCTCATGTTAATTCAACAGGTGCTAATTTAGTAGTTGAATTTAGTAAAGTTCTTATTTGTTCTATTCTGACCGGTGGTTTTTCATTGCTGATACTACCCATTCTTAAAATTCCTGGATCATTTATACTTTCTGCATTAAAAATAGGAATATCTGGATTTTTGTTATCAATTGTGTATTTATTTTTGTCTTATTTATTTCAAACCGAAGGATATATTTTCGTGAAACAATATTTAGTTAAATTTAAAATAACTAACTTGAGGTAATTCTTTTGAGTACATATGAATCAAGAAACATAAACTTCTCACCACCGGACATAACTGAAGCTGAGATTGCTGAAGTTATACAAACCATGAAATCCGGTTGGATTACAACAGGACCAAGGACGAAGCTGTTTGAGATTAAAATAGCTGAATATGTTAGAGCGAAAAAGGCAGTTTGCTTAAATTCTGCCACAGCAGCAATGGAACTCACTCTTCTTATTTTAGGGTTAAAACCTGGTGATGAAGTTATTACAACACCTTATACGTATACTGCAACAGCATCTGTAATAAACCATGTGGGTGCAAAAATTGTATTAGTTGATTTAGCATTGGATTCTTACGAAATGGATTATTCTAAGCTAACTAATGCAATAACTAAGAAAACGAAGGTTATTATCCCTGTTGATATAGCAGGGAAGATATGTGACTATGATACGATCTATAATATAGCTGAGAATAAGAAATATCTTTTTTCGCCAAGTAATGGATTACAGAAGCTATTCAATAGAGTGATCATTATGGCTGACTCTGCACATGGATTCGGTGCTGAATATAAAGACAAAAAGTGTGGTCAAATTGCTGATTTTACTTGTTTTTCATTTCATGCTGTAAAAAACTTGACAACAGCTGAAGGTGGGGCAGTTGTTTGGCGGAGCGATCTAGGATTAGATGATAATTGGCTATATAACAAATATATGATGTATAGTTTACATGGTCAGTCCAAAGATGCGTTTACAAAAACTCAAAAAGGTACTTGGGAATATGATATTATTTATCTAGCATATAAATATAATATGACTGACATTTTGGCAAGCATAGGATTAATACAATTAAGCAGATATGACGAATTAATGAAGAGACGAAGAAAGATTATTGAAAGATATGATGAATATTTGCACCCAAACGGAATAATAAGTATTCAACATTATGGTAAAGAGTTTTCATCAAGTGGGCATTTATATTTATGTCGTATACCAGGTATTGGCGAAACCACGAGAAACGAAATAATCAAAAAGATGGCTGAAGCAAATGTGGCATGCAACGTTCATTATAAGCCATTGCCGATGTTTACAGCATATAAAAAATTAGGGTTCGATATTAAAGAATATCCAAATGCATATAGTCAATTTAAAAACGAAATTACGCTTCCTGTGCATACATTGTTAAGCGATGATGATATTGACTATATTTGTATGAAGCTCAAAGAAGCCATCAGAGGTATATAATATTTTGTGGATAAAAAAATGGGATTCTTTACCTCATAAGTTTATTAACGAACACGTCCAAAAATACTATGACACCTTATATAAAAGAAGAAAAGAACTTTTATATAAAAGAATATTCGATGTTGTTGTATCTATTATTTTGTTAATAATAATATTACCACTAATTATATTAGTAAGTATTCTTATTAAAATAGATTCAAATGGTGCAGTAATATTTAAACAAATAAGAATCACTCAATATGGTAAGCGCTTTAAGATACTAAAATTTAGATCTATGTATGTAAATTTTGAAAATACAGGTAATTACTTAACTATTAAAAATGATAGTAGAGTCACAAAAGTTGGTAAATATCTTAGAAGATACCGATTAGACGAAATTCCGCAGCTATTTAATATTCTATCTGGAGACATGAGTTTTGTTGGAACAAGACCAGAAGTTCTTAAATATGTTATAAGATATAACGAAGAAATGATGGCAACTTTATTATTGCCAGCCGGATTAACTTCACAGGCAAGTATTGATTTTAAAGATGAAGATAACATATTGAACTTTTTTTGTAATGCAGATGACATGTATGTTAATGTAATATTGCCAAAAAAAATGCAAATAAATTTATTTAATGTTATTAATTATTCATTTTTTAATGATTTAAAAATATTACTTAACACTGCTTTATACATATTTATTAAAAATGAATATTGTAACGACAACGCTGATATGAAATAATTAAAAGCAATATGATACAAAGAGGAGAAAGATATTAACATTTATGATTACAATTATATTGCCAATTTACAATGAGGAGAAATATATTGAAAATTGCATTTTATCATTATTGAAACAAGATTATCCTTTGGAAGATATGGAATGGATATTTGTTGATGGCAAATCAACTGATAAAACTAAGTGTATTATTGAGAATTATATGCTTAAAAAACCAAATCTAATACGAATGTATGATAATCCAAACAAAACAGTATCCTATGCAATGAACATCGGTATTAATGTTTCAAAAGGTAAGTATATAATACGATTGGATTCTCACGCAGAGTATGCTCAAAATTACATATCAAAGTGTGTTTTTTATCTTGATAACACTAATGCATTGAACGTAGGTGGTTTAGCAGAAACAAAAGGTAAAAATTTTGTAGGTAACGTAATATCTCTTATGCTCTCATCTAAATTTGGTGTCGGTAATTCCCATTTTAGAACAAATGCGAAAAGTGGGTATGTTGATACTGTTCCATTTGGAGCTTTTTCTAGATCTGTATTTGAAAAATATGGGAATTACGATGAACGATTAACTCGGAATCAAGATAACGAGTTGAATTACCGTATTCGAAAATATGGTGGTAGGATATATCTTGCTGACGATATAAAATTTATTTATTTTTGTAGAGATAGCATAAAAGAAATAATTAACATGGCTGTTATGAACGGCAAATGGACTATGTTAACAAATAAATTATGTCCTGGAGTAATGGGAATCAGACATTTTATTCCCTTCATATTTGTAGTATCATTAATAATAATGCCAATATTAATAATGATACTACCTTCTTTAATTTGGGTTTATCTTATAGAATTAAGCTTATATTTATTACTAGACTTAATATTTTCATTTATTGCTACAAATAAGATCAGTGAATTATTATTATTGATATACCTATTTCCTACATTTCATATCTTCTATGGACTCGGTTCTTTGGTTGGATTGTTTAAAAAGAATATTTAAAATTAATAATAAAAAGGAGTTTTTATGGATTTATATCAAAAGATAGTAAATAGAGAAGAAAAAATATCTTTGATTGGATTAGGTTATGTTGGGATGCCAATAGCAGTTGCATTTGCTAAAAAAGTAGAAGTTATAGGTTTTGATTTAAACAAGAAAAAAATTGATCTATATAAACAGGGTATTGATCCCACAAATGAAGTTGGAAACGAAATTATCCGACAGACATCAGTTTCATTTACATCTGATGAATCCATGATCAGAGAAGCAAAATTTCATATTATAGCTGTACCTACTCCGATAAATTTAAATAAAACTCCAGATCTTAGCCCAGTTGAAGGTGCTAGTGTTATAGTCGGTAGAAACTTAAAAAAAGGTTCAATTATTGTATATGAATCAACAGTTTATCCAGGTGTTACAGAAGATATTTGTATTCCAATAATTGAAAGAGAATCTGGATTAAAATGTGGGTTAGACTTCAAGATTGGGTATTCTCCTGAACGTATAAATCCTGGTGACAAGTTGCATAGATTAGAGAATATTACTAAAATAGTATCTGGGATGGATAAAGAAAGTCTTGATGAAATTGCAAAAATTTATGAATTGATTATTGATGTTGGTGTTTATAAGGCAAACTCCATTAAAGTAGCAGAAGCTGCTAAAGTAGCAGAAAATAGCCAACGGGATATAAACATAGCATTTATGAATGAACTTGCTATTGTGTTTGAACGAATGAATATTGATACAACAGAAGTTATTGAAGCTATGAACACTAAATGGAACGCTATTAAATTTTACCCAGGATTAGTAGGTGGTCATTGTATAGGTGTTGATCCTTATTATTTTGTTTATGAAGCAGAAAGATTAGGATATCATTCACAGATTATTCTTTCTGGAAGAAAAATTAATGATGATATGGGATCATATATTGCTGATAATATAATAAAAAAATTAATTCTTGCTAATAAAGTGGTAAAAAAATCTAAGATTGTTATTTTAGGAATTACTTTTAAGGAGAATTGTCCCGATACTAGGAATTCAAAAGTCAACGATATTATTAAGAAATTGAACGAATATGAAATAAAACCTATTGTAGTTGATCCAAAAGCCAGTGCATACGAAGTGAAGCATGAATATGATGTAGATTTGGTTTCTATTGACAAAGTAAGTGATGCTGATTGTTTAGTATTTGCTGTAGCACATGATGAATTCAAATCTATGAACTTGGAGCAAATAGATGAGCTATTTGGAAAATTTAATTATAGAGAGAAAATTATCATCGATGTAAAAAGTATTTTAAACAAAACCGAGATTGAGAAACGTGGTTATTGCTACTGGCGATTGTAATGAATTTATATTATATAAATCGTTTAATTGGAGTCCTACATGCTGCATAGTATACTGTATAAAGTTGGTGTAAAACTTAGAAGCCCCCTATTATTTGAAAGATATAAATTTTTAAAAGATTCAGAGAAATGGAGTTTAGATAAACTACAATTGTATCAACTACATGAACTTCAAAAGATTATTTGTTTTGCTTATGAAAAATCTCCTTTCTATAAAAGACTATACGATGATGTTGGAATTAACCCCTTCTCTATAAATTCTTTGCAAGACTTAAATAAATTGCCGATAATAAACAAAAGCGATCTAATTATTAATAACTTAGATATTCAAATTTGTGAAAAAGGTAATAGAAAATTTTATTCTTATACATCTGGAAGCACAGGTGAACCTTTTGTTTTTTATAGAAATAGTAAGTGGGATAATGCTACAAGAGCATTACAATTAAGAGGGTACTCTTGGTATGGCGTTAAACCTTGGGAAAAAAATGGCTATTTAAAAGGTTTTAGTTATGATAAATTACTAATACTAAAAACAAAAATATTAGATTTTCTTTTAAATAGATATCGTTTATTTTCATATAATGATATTGAAATTAAACGTTTTCAAAAGAAACTGAAACATTCAATTTATTTGGAAGGTTTTAGTTCAATGATATATGAAGTAGCAAAACTGATAAATGCATCTTCAACGAAGTATTCTTTTAATTTAAAAATGGTAAAAGGTACTTCAGAAAAAATATATGAAAATTATCAAGATGAGGTTAGGAAGGCATTTGGAAAAAAGATGATAAGCGAATATGGCGCATGTGAAACTGGAATTATTGCCTTTGAGTGTCCTTATGGGAACATGCATATTGCTATGGAAGATGTAATTGTTGAAGAAGAAAATGGAGAAATAATTGTAACAAACTTAGTATCATATTCGTTTCCAATAATCCGTTATAGATTAGGTGATGCTGTGAAGTTAGATCTTGGAAGGAAATGTGCCTGTGGAATGCAGCATCAGATATTATCTGATGTAATTGGTAGAGTAGGAAAAGTGATATATGGAGTAAAACATACTTATCCTAGTTTAATATTGTATTATATTTTCACTAGCATGGATTTGAAACATAAATTATTGCTTGGTTATCAAGCTATTCAGAGTGAAAAAGGAAAGTTGATTTTAAGAATTGAACAAGAAATAACACAATCTGCTCAAGATAATTTAATGACAGAATGTAGAAGATATTTTAATAATGACATGGATATTAAAATTATTTCAAAAGGAATTAATAGGCAATTTGATAATAAATTTATCGACTTTATTTCTGAAATATAAGATATTTTAGATTAAATATGAATCTTCAAGTACTTGTATCAACAATGAACCAGTTAGATAAAAGCATACTACATAGAATGCATATAAATTCAGATATTGTGATTATTAATCAAACCAATAGAAATTTAACTATTGAATTCGAATATAACTACCATACAGTTAAGTGGATAGATACTTCTGAAATAGGATTATCAAAAAGTAGAAATATGGCGCTTAGAGAGGCAACAGGTGATATTTGCATTTTAACAGATGATGATGTAATTTATTCTGATGATTTTGCACATATTATTAAATTTGCTTTTAAAAGAATTCCTGATGCAGATATGATTGCTTTTAATGCAACTAAATTAAACATTACTAGTAGGGGCAGAATTAATGAAATCACAAAATTAAAAAAAGTAGCAAAATATAAAGGAATTGGTATGGTTTGTATAGCTTTTCGATTAAAGAGTTTAAAAGAAAAAAAAATAGTTTTTAATGAAAATTTTGGACCTGGTAGTATTTACTCTTCAGGAGAAGATTCTTTAATGTTTATTGAAGCCAATAAAAAAGGTTTAAACCTTTATGAATATCCAGCAGAAATTGCTACTGTTGATTTTTCAAAATCAAGTTGGTTTAATGGATATAATGAAGAGTATTTTTATAATATTGGCGCTTGGTTATCCGTTGCTTATCCCAAATTGAAGTATATATATCAATTTTATTACATTTATAAATTAAAACGATATTCTAAATTGTCAGCAAAACAAATATTGCTTTACATAAAATTTGGATTTAAAGGATATAAGGAAATGTTGTCCTTCAAGTCTTTTATCAATAGATTCAACAATAACGGGAAGATTTAAAAGATAGATAAACAAATGCAAAAAACTCCTAGATTATTAGTAATAAGTCATAATTGTTTTTCTCAAAGTGGCTCAAATGGTAGAACGCTTTCTAATTTTTTTCAAGATTGGCCAAAAGAAAATCTAGCACAATTTTATATTCATAATGAAATATCAGACTCTCCTGTATGTAATAATTATTTTAGAGTACTAGATACAGAGGCTCTTAAAGCTTTCTTAACAGGAGCAAAAATGGGTACAAAGATTTGCCAAAACGATATAAATGTTTATAGAAACAAGGAAATTTTTTTAAAAAGTGTTTATAATATCCAAAACAAGAGAAGCTCATTCAAGTATTTTGTTAGAAACTTGATTTGGAATTCAAATCGATGGAAAAGCCAAAAGTATATTAAATGGTTAAATGATTTTTCTCCTCAAATTGTGTTGCTACAAGCTGGAGATTATGAATTTATGTTAAAAATTGCTTTGGATATTGCCAAACAAAGAAAAATCCCATTAGTAATATACAATAGCGAAGATTATTATTTTAAAGACAGAAGAAGTCTTTCTTTGTTTTATAATTTTTACAGGCACAAATTTAAAAAGAGATTTGAAAACCTGATCGCATATGCATCTCATACAATATACATATGCGATATGTTACAAGAAACATACAATAAACGATTTATTCATGAAAGTACAGTTATCATGACAAGCACAGATGTTACTCCTTACAAAAAAGCATTTATTAACCAAAAATTTGTTATATCTTATTTTGGTAATATATCTTTAGGACGGCATGAGCCTTTAATTGAAATTGCTAATGCACTACAAAAAATTGATAAGCACTTAAAACTTGACATTTATGGAAAGATAGCAAATGAAGAGGTAAAGGCTACCTTCGAAGCATGTAAAGGTATTAATTATATAAATTTTATTAGTTATACTGAAGTTTTACGAGTTATCCAAAAAAGTGATTTACTTGTCCATGTTGAAAACTTTTCAAAATTTTATCAGTGGGATTTAAGACATGCTTTTTCAACCAAAATTGCTGACTGTCTAGCAAGCGGGAAAGCCTTGTTTGTTTATGGACCAGAGAGCATTGCTTCAATCCAGTATCTAAAAAATAATAATGCTGCATGTGTTGTTACCGATTTTAGTAAACTCAATGAAATGTTGACAAAACTCATCTCTAATGAAGATTATAGAAACCTATTAATTCATAATGCAATAACTCTAGCAAAGATCAATCATGATCGAAATAATAATATACAACGTTTTCATGAAATTATTAAAAATGTTTTATTATGTTTGTAGGAAAATATTTATGAAAGTATTACAAATTAATATTTTATATAAGGAAAAAAGCACAGGAAGAACTTGTTTTGAAGTAAATAGAGCTCTTAAAAATTGTGGACATGAAGGATTTGTAGCATATGGGAAAGGAATGCACAGTGATAAAAACACTTATCGAATTGGAAGTGAAATTGAGTATTATGCTCATAATATATTAGCTCGTATAACTGGATTACAAGGATATTATTCCTTCTTTGCTACAAAAAGATTGATTAAATATATAAAAAATATTTCACCAGATATTATACATCTTAGAAATCTTCATGAAAGTTACTTAAACCTTCCACTTATGTTTGCATTTTTAAAAAAATCAAATATTCCAGTCATCCAGAATTTACATGATTGTTGGGTTTTTACTGGTAAATGCTCACATTATACAGATATTCACTGTTACAAATGGAAAACTGAGTGTTTCAAATGTCCATTAAAACGCAATTATCTTCAAAGTTATTTTTTTGAAAGATCAAATAAACTTTTTACTGACAAAAAAAAATGGTTTAACGGAATAAGAAATTTAACTATAATTGGTGTTTCAAATTGGACATCAAAACAAGCAAAAATGTCATTCCTTTCAAGCAGAAGAATTGAAACTATATACAATTGGATCGATAGAGATGTTTTCTATCCTCGAAAAAAGAATGTGTTTAATAGTTATGGGGTTAATAGTTCTAAGTTCATTATTTTAGGATTGTCCGCATCTTGGTTAGCAGGTAGTCCAAGGTATGAAGATTTTATTAAATTATCCACTCTAATTCCAAATGACATGCAAATCGTACTCATTGGAGAATCAAAAATAGTAAAATTTCCAAAAAATATAAAGCACATACAGTATATTGCCAATACTAAAGAACTAGCAAAATTATATTCTTCTGCAGATGTTTATGTACACTTATCAACTGAAGATACTTTTGGAAAAGTAATCGCCGAAGCAATGGCTTGTGGAACACCTGCTGTAGTTTATGACTCTACTGCAATTCCGGAACTTGTTGAAGAAGGATGTGGGTATATTGTCAGAAAAAGAGATATAGTTGGTATTTTCGAAGCTATAAGCAAAATAAGAAATAATGGTAAAAATTATTATTCAAAAAAATGTGTGTATAATGTTACAAAAAATTACGATTATAAAAAAAATATAATGAAATTAATAAAATTATATCAATCAATTAATTTTTAATCAAGATTATGAGAAATATAAAATTTGTGTTTGATAAAGATATAATTCTTAATGTATGCATAATGATTGAATTTATATTATGTTTTTTTATTTCATTTTTTACAATGTTGGGTGAATCTAGTTATGTAAGTTTTATGTTTACACTAACATTTATTGTTTTAATTTTAACATTTTTTTACGTTCTTTTTAAAGAAAAATTAGAAATAATAGATGCTCAAAATTTATTAATTTTGCTTACAATTATCGTTTTTGGTATTATTTCAATATTAATTGTTTCTAAAGTAATCTCGTTTAACTATCTTAAAAATACTTTATGTTTTTATCTACTCTAATTTTTCTTTATATTATTACTAAAACATATATAAAGATGTATACTCTTAATTTTATTTTATTAATAAATTTTTTATTGATATTTTTATATTATTTCTTTTATCATTTTGGAAATACTGCTTATGTTAAAGGTGGATTAGCTTTAAATTTTTCTAATCCAAATCTTCTTTCTTTATGGTTGTTGCATTCCTTGCTTTACTCAATAATTTCTTTTTTTTACACTTCAACAAAAATTATTAAATTATTTTCAATAATTGGAATTTTAATATTAATACCATTAATTCTACAAACTAAAACTAGATCAGTTTTTTTAGCCTTAGTGATATTCATAATTTTATTTTTTTATAGTTTATTTCAAAAAAATAAATTTAATAAAATATTAACTATTATTTTATTATTATATCCTTTAATATTTTCAATATTATATTTGTATTCAATTAATATACCTCATATTTTAGAATTGTTTGACTTTGTATCAACTCCGGGAAAAGGTTTGGATTCGAGATTGTCAACTTGGTTATTTG
>Ga0247841_10009228_pt1 | contig 13878 bp, 24 predicted proteins | sample LaCruzMarch2015__2_FD_192410 | JGI IMG/M metagenome (GOLD analysis project Ga0247841, IMG submission 192410) | Freshwater microbial communities from meromictic Lake La Cruz, Castile-La Mancha, Spain - LaCruzMarch2015_18m | ecosystem: Environmental > Aquatic > Freshwater > Lake | place: Spain...
GCGGCGTCTGCGGCACTGGGGGCATCGAGGTTACTGAGCCGCGAGACTTTGGGCACCTGCGGGAAGGATGGGACCAATGACCTTCACGCCCCTCCTCATCACGACCGTCTGTTACCTGGTGACGGCCGCCGGCTTCTACCGCGAGGGCAACGTCGGTCTTTCCGTCGCCTTCCTTGGCTACAGCTTCGCCAATTTCGGCTTCCTCTATATTTGCGTCGCCGGTCAACCCTGACTTTATGGAAAAATATAAAACGATGACACCCGAGATTGAGGCCATCGACAACGAGATTGCCCGACTCAAAGCCCTGCGCTCCACAATGATTGCCAAGGCTGCCAAGAAAAAGGCCGACGCCCTGTGCGCCGAGATGGCCGCTAAAAAGGCCCGCCGATGAACACCGCAACCGAGACGTTACGAATCGCCGCAGAGGCGGTCTGCGGAGATCGCAACCAAAGCTACGGCTGCCCGACTGATGGCTTCCGAACCCAAGCCGAGATGTTCAGCAGCTACCTCTCCCGGACCAACGGCGCCAACGTCTTGGTCACACCAAGCGACATCGCCGCGCTGATGATCTTGGTCAAAATCGCGCGCCAAGCGCACCGCCCCAAGGCGGACAACTGGATCGACGCGGCCGGCTACGCAGCGTGTGGCGCCCAGTGCGACGCGGCAAAATGAAATTCAAAGCGACAGTCAAAGGTATTGCGGCGCTAGGAGGCATTCGCCCCGGTAGTCACATAACCGCCTGCCCCGTAACCGCAACAAAAGCGGGGCCTGTCGCCCTCTCTCTATGACCATCTGGCCCACCAAAGACCGCGTCTACGTTGACGGCATCGACTGCCCCTGCCGCATCCAATACGGCGTCAACAACGGCGGGATGGAGAACGATTACATCACCGTCGCCCGCGAGGACAACGGCCGCTGGCTCACCGCCCGCATCGACCAGATCAGGTCGGCGCCGAATCCGACGTTGGATATTGAGGAACAACAATGAAATCCGACCAGCAATTTCTCGGCGACTTGAGCGCCAGTCGGCGGGCGGTCAACGACTTCGCCGACAAGCTGCGTCAGACCGGCATGCAAGTCTGGCTACCGCCGCAACGCACCCGCCCCGATGCTTCCGCGCGCGAGCAATACGCCGACAACGGCGACCTCATGGTGCAGGGCCGCGTCGAGCACAAGGTCCGCACCAACCTGCATTTCACCAACCGCGAAGACTACCCCTATCCCACGGTCATCGTGGACGAGGCTTACAAGGTCGATGCCAAGGCCGACACGCCGGTCTTGGCTTACGTCATCGAGAACGCCAACCGCACCGTGGCCGCCGTCGTCTATGGATGGACCCGCAAGCACTGGCAGGTCGAGGAGGTCTACGACCCGAGGCAAGGCCGCCGCTGCCGCAACTACACGGTGCCCAAGCAGCATGTGCGGTTCTGTGAGCCGCAGGAGGCATTCGCATGACTTTGCGCAAAGGAGAACAGGGGCCGCGATTACTGATCTGGGAAGGTCGGTGCGCCTCGCGCTGCGCCTGCCAATGCGCGGTGGCGGCACTGTGGAGTGCTGTCACCACTTTTTTAAGATGAGCACCAAACCCAAGTCCGCCGCCAGCCGCTTCACGCCGACCGCTCATCCGGTGATGCAGCTCCCGCCCAAGGAGACACTGCTCGCCATGGGACCGGAGAAGGGCTGGGAGCTAATGATGAAGCGGGAGGAGCTAATCCTCAAAGAGAAGGTAGACCCCTTCCGCTACGGCTATATCCCGCCGATATGGAAAGGCGCGTCTAGGTATCTTGAACAGCACCGCGAGCTGCTTGTCATGGGCGGCAACCGCTCCGGCAAGACGGAGTGGGCGGCGAGAGAAGTTGTCCGCCGGCTGTGGGAGAAGAAGCAATCCGTGGCGTGGTGCTTCCAAACCACGGCGCCGAACAGTATCGAAATGCAGCAGCCGCGAGTGTTCAAGTATCTCCCGAGCGAATGGCGAACGGCGCGGAAAGGAACCGTGACAAACATAACCTTTTCAGTGAAGGGGGGTTTTACAGAATCCAAGTTCGTCGCCCCCAACGGCAGCCAGTGCGTCTTTCGCAATTACTCGCAAGACATTTCCACCATCGAAGGCGGGGAGATTGACATAGCCTGGTGCGATGAGCTGGTGCCCATCGACTTTCTGGAAACCCTGCGCTTCCGTCTGCTCGACCGCAACGGTGTCCTCATCGTCACCTTCACGCCGATTGAAGGCTACAGTCCGGTGGTAAAAGATTACCTTACCGGTGCGCGGACGGTCACGGCCGTCGATGCTGAGTTGCTGCCCAAGTTTAAGGATGACAAGGGCGAGAAAATACTCACCGGATACGAGCAAGTTCCACTAATCCAACTCGGCCGCAAGGACCGCCCGATCATTTACTTCCACACCAAGGACAACCCCTGGGCCGGCTGGGAGCGCATGCAGACCGAGTTGCGCAACGAGACCAAGGAGAAGATCCTCTGCCGCGCCTACGGCGTCCCGACCCGCTCGATCAACAACCGCTTTCCCCTCTTCAACGACCGCGTTCACGTCATCAAGCACGATTGGATTCCGACCACCGGCACCCGCTACCAATTCATTGATCCCTGCTCCGGCCGCAACTGGGCCATGATCTGGGCCATCTTTGACTCAGCCAACCGTTGCTTCATCTACCGCGAATGGCCCTGCCCCGACGAGTATGTTGAAGGTGTCGGCTACCCTGGCATGTGGGCCGAACCGGACGGCAAGAAGGCCGATGGCCGCCAGGGCCCCGCGCAGAAGGACTTCGGCTTCGGCCTCTCCCGCTATGTTGAAGAGATCCGCAACGTGGAGAACGGCGAGAAAATCTTTGAGCGATGGATGGACAGCCGCTACGGCAACGCGCAGACCTTGGCCAAGGAACGGCCGACCACGTTGATCGAGGAGATGAGCGAGCTAGGCATGGACTTCACGGCAACCCCCGGCGACACGATTGATGAAGGCGTCAGCATGATTAACTCCTGGCTGCACTACGACCGCGACAAGCCGATCAGCGCGCTCAACCAGCCCAAGCTCTACATCAGCGAGAAGTGCAAGAACGTTATCTACTGCATGAAAGAATGGACCGGCAGTGACGGGGCCAAGGGAAGCTCCAAGGACTTCCCGGATTTGGTCAGATACTTGTGCCTCTCCGGCGTCAACAACGTCGAGGGCGACATCCTCATGGCGCGCGGCGGCGGGAGCTATTGATTTATGAAAACAAACAAAGCAGCCATGGCATGCAATAAACCCAAGCGCACGCCGAGTCACCCAACCAAGAGCCACGTTGTCAAAGCATGCGGCGACGACCTTCCGGTCGGCGGCAAGCTGATCCGCTTCGGCCAGCAAGGCGTCAAGGGCTCACCGGCCGGCAGCGCCCGCAACAAGTCCTTCAAAGCCCGCCATGCCAAGAACATCGCCAAGGGCAAAAGCAGCGCGGCCTATTGGGCGGCGACCACAAAGTGGTGAGCGACAAAGATTATTGCTGGTCCGAGCTAACGCGCAAAAACCCGCGCCTCTTGGACGATCCGCATTTCACGCCCTCCGGCATGCGCAAGTTCTTTGACCGCGTCTACGAAGCCGGCTGGAACGCTGGCTACAAGTCATCGCAAGCCGCACCCCAAGCCGGCGCCGACATCTTCACCACGTTCTTCGGGGCAACACGATGACCACCATCTCCCGCAACCAACCGCCGCCACCGGACGACCGGAAGGTCACGGCCAGGGGCGCCCCATTGTGCCAGGTATGCGAAAAGCCGCTTACGGTGAAATGGCTCGAAGATCCGCAGCTCGGCCCCTGCTGCATGGACTGCGCGCCGCACGTTATCGCGGCTGACAAGCTGCTCTACTTCACCAGATTCACATAAGAACACCCCCCTAAAACCCACGGATAGAAAACGCATTACATGTTCACAAGTATATTCAAAACACTCCTAACCAAAGTTAGGGCCATCCCCTTAGACCTCTACAAAGTCAGCGACGACTTCGACCCCGATGCCGCCCTAGCATTCAGCCGCGAGCAAGCCCCCCCGAGTTACTTGGCGGTAATGACAACCCTGCAAGACCGCATCGCCGATGCCGTCCTGCTGGTCAGCGCCATGGCGACATCGAAGGAGCCGGGCTTTGTCGCCCACGCCGCTGGCCAACTAAATGCCCTGCAGGAGCTGTGGGACGACTTAGAGCAGCGCAGGGCCGAGGCGGCCAAGCTGTAGGTTCCCGCTCGGGTATAAAAAGCCGCCGCCCGACCGCTTTATACCATGTCGGGTATAGCCGACATCCCGCTCGGGAACGCAACGCTACACCGGTCACGCTACACCATCAATCCACTGTTTGATTTACAACCCCCAGATGAACTCTCAGTCGATCTCCGGCCGCCAGCACAAACAGCATACCCTTTAAGCCATTCTCGCCAAATGTCCTCGGAAGCCATTTGCAAGCAATGCGCATCATTCCCCCCAAAGATCCCAAAAGCATCTTCCGCCCCAATCCCCTGCCATTCGCCATTCCCGAATAGCGAATAAATTCACATTGTAAAACATTCCCCTTGCGGTGTGTGCGGTTGTGTGCTATTAGTAAGCGGAAGTGAGGCCCCGCGCCTCCTTCTACGGTCCTGCGCGCCGTTCCCCAAAATGCGCTGGCGCACCACTTGAGGGGTTTTTCCTTATGGCAACAGACACGACGACCGACACGGTCGCAGCGAAAGCAGACGACGTTGATGTAGTTTCTATGGCTTTGGCCGATCTGGGCATCCCGCCCGCACCGGCCCCCGAGCCAGAGGACGAAACGGAGTCTGAGGAAACGATCTCTGACAATTCTGACGAAACAGAGGACACCGAGGAGAAATCCGAAGAGTCCGGTGAAGATCCCGTCACTGAACCCGAGGACAGCGAGGAGGACGAGCCGGCCGATACAGAAGCCGGCGCCGAGGCCCCGAAGGACAAGGTTCAGAAGCGGATCGACAAGTTGGTCGCCAAGCAGCGTGAGTCCGAAGAGCGGGCCACCGCCGTCTCGGCCGAACTAGAACAGCTAAAAGCCGCCAGGGCGGAACTAGAGGCCCAGCTTAACCAGACCAGCCGCCCCATCCTCTCTCCGTCCGCCGACAATCCGTTGGCCGACGTTGATGGTGAAGAGGTCTTGGAGCAGCGCGTGCAGAACGCTCAAGCGGTAAGACGCTGGGCCCTGCAACATAGCGACGGCACCACGATCAAGAAACCGGATGGTTCGGAGCAGTTCATTAGCGGCGACGAGGTGAAAGATTACCTTATCAAAGCCGATGACATCCTCACCGTGCATGCGCCAGCGCGCAGGGCGTGGCTCTCGCAAAGAGCCCCTGCCGTCGAGGCGGCGAAGTCCATCTTCCCCGACCTCTTCAAGTCCGGCACGGACCTCAACAAAGCCTACCAGGCTACGGTCAAGTCGGCCCCGGAACTGTTGCGCATCCCGCAGCATGAATACTGGATCGGCCTCGCCCTCTACGGAGAGCAAGCCCTCATGGCCTCGCAAAAGGCCAAGGAGGCCAAGGCCGCCGCCGAGAAAAAGGTTTCGTCAAAGAAGTCAGAATCTAAGCCCCCATCCGCTGTGAAGCCGGTCAGCACGTCTAAGTCTGCCACCAAAGGCAGCTCTGCTGCAAAAAACCGCATCCTGTCAGGAGATGTTTCAATGGACGCCATTGAGGCATTCGTCTCCGAGGGACTGCTCTAAACCGCAATCACTACTTAGAAAATTCACAACACTATGTCCCAAGGACTTGTTCACCCCGCAGTTGGTCTTCGTGAAGACCTGGCTGACGTTATCTCGGTTGTAGACGCAAAAAACACGCCTGTAAGTTCTATGGCGAAGAAGGGCCAAGATTTATCTAATGGCTCAGTTTTTTCGTGGCAAGCCGACAGCTACAACGACCCGTCGTTCGGCGGCGTCCTCACCAACGCCGATGTCAGCACCTTCGCTGATCCGGCCGCTAACCGCGCCCTCCTCTCTGGCCGCGCCCAGAAGTTCCGCCGTTCCATCAAGGTCGATGACTTTGCCCAGAACGTCGATAACATCGCCGGCGTTGGTAAGAAAAAGGAAATGGCCCGTGGCGTTTCCCGCTCGTTGGTTGAAATCGCCCGTGACTTGGAATCCGCCATTTGTTCCGACAATGACTCGCAAGAGCAGACCGGCGCAACGCCGTTCAAGACTCGCGGCCTCGGCAGTTGGGTAAACAGCGCCGCGCAAAGCGATTTGCCCGTGCCGGCCAACTTCCGCACCCCGGCCGCCAGCATCAACAACACCAACCTCGCCGCCCTCACCGAAGCCAACGTGCAGAGCATGCTCCAGTCGATCTACACGGTCACTGGCCAGATCAGCACGATGGTCCTGGTTTGCGGACCCGAGCTGAAGCGCAAGTTCACCGAGTTCACACGCTTCGCCACCGGCGCTGACTCCGCGCAAGAGTTGTCCATCCGCACGTTCACCCAGCCTACAGAGGCCCGGAAGATCACTGCGAAGGTGGACACCTTTGAAGGTGACTTCGGCACAATTAGCCTGTTGCCATCACTGTTCAACGCGAAGGACCAGAACGAAGCCACCCAGCTTCGCCGTGGCTACCTGCTGGACCCGAACATGATCGAGTTGCGTTACGGCCGTCGCCCCCGCTTCCAAGAGCTGGAAGACCAAGGCGGCGGACCTCGCGGCCTCATCGACGCCATCTGCGCGCTCGTTTGCTGGAATCCGAAGTCCCTCGGTAAGTTCCACGCGACTTCCTAGTAACACCTAACAAGGAGAAATAATTACCATGCAAGTCTACGAACTGCCCAACGAAACCAAAGCCGCAACCGGCTACACCCACAAGGCCATTGTCACGCACGCTGATCTCACCGAGACCACTGCGGCAACAGCTCAAAACCTAACGCTACTGTCGCTTGCGGCGGGAGATGTCGTGCAAAACGCAGCGTTCAAGCTGGTCACCAGCTTTGCTGACGCGGCCGACAGCGCCAACAACACAACGACCATGACTCTTAGCGGAGCCGGTTCTGCGGTTGTGGCCGCCATGCAGGCAAACGCCAACGGCACTCCGGTGCTGTATAAAGCGTTCACCGCTACCTCGCCGGTCACGGTCGCCAGTGGCACCAGCACCGTGCAGCTCACCGTTGGCACCCCTGCGGCGACCAAAACGCTTGCCGCGCTTACCACCGGAGAACTGCATGTGTTCTTCGCCGTGAACAAGCTGGCGAACCTCTAAGACAAATGTCTTAACACTCTGTCGTCCGCTTCACGGCGGACGGCAGCAGTTAGGATGTCAAATAGTCTCTGGTCAGAATTTGTCACCGATCTCGGCGACGATCTGGCTCACGCAGTTAAGGAAGAATTGCTTACTGGATGGAACGCCTCGGCGGTCCTCTCCGGTGTGCGACAAAGCCGGATCGCTGAAGCCAACGCTCGTTTGGAGCATTGTGCCATCGAAGGCGTAGGGCAGCACACCATGAGCGTGGACGCCGATGTCTGGCATTCATGGCACGCCGCCGAGAATGGATGCTGGCACGACAAAGGCTTCCGCGACTGGTTCGCCAAGAAGCATCCCGAAACCACCGTTCCCTACACCCCTCGCAAAACCATGGTCGGCTACCGCCCCTCCGAAATAACCGGCATCTGTCCATGATCGAATCCCCCGACCGCGAAAAGATCAGCGAGATCCTGTCCGACATCGACCAGGCCGATGCGGACGGTAGCCAATACGTTCAGCGTAAACTCCGCAACTGGAACACCCGATATTGTGTGTGGCCGGGACAGTCAGAGGATGGCCGCAAACACGCCGGCGCCATGGGCCGCCAGCCCTGGCCTTGGCCCGGCGCGGCTGATTGTCGTGTGCGATTGGCCGACAATATCATTCGGGACCATTGCGCTATCTTGACAAACGCATTCTTCAAGAGCCGCGTGCAGGTCCAGCCGGTGGAGAGCATGGACGCGGCGAAGCGCAACGCCGCCGAGACGGTGCTCAAGTGGCTTCTCTTCCAGCACTGCCTAGACGACCTCCGCCGCGAGATCCGCTTGGCCACCGAGTTCCGCGAGACCTACGGACTCTCGATCATGGCGATTGATTGGCAGCAGACGACCCGCACCGAGATCAAGCGGTTCACTATTGAGGAAGCCCAGATGATGGTGGAGGAGTCGCAAGACCCCAACCTCGCCGCCCTCTTGGAGATCGTCATGGACCCGCTGCAAGAGGAGACCGCCGCCGAGTTGCTCGGCCAAGTCGTGCCCGAGTTGGGCAAGGTTTCCAAGGTCCGCGCCCTGCGCGACAAAGGCGAAGTCGAATGGGAGAGCCCCTACATTTTTGAATCAAAGCCCGTCTGGACCGCCCTTGAGGCTTGGGAGGATGTCATCTTCCCCATCCAGACCTTCTCTCTCCAGCGCGCCGCGTTCGTTGCCCGCAGAGAATTACTCAATGAAGTGGAGTTGCGCGAGCGGGCCGCTGTCGAGGGATGGGACGAGGATTGGGTTGAGGAAGCCGTCAAGCACAAGGGCCAGCTCAAGCGCATCCATCTTAACCTCCACCGCACCGACCAGTTCCTCTTTGAGCAACTGCGCGACTTGATTGAAATTTGGCACGTCTTCCGCAAGGAGAACGACCCCAAGACCGACGCCATCCGCGTCACGCGCTCCGTCATCAGCTACCACATCCCCGACAAGGCCGCCATCCATGAGCTACTGCCCTACGCGCACGGCATGTATCCCTTTGTCGAGATGCCCCGCGAGCGCAGCACCCGCCCTCTCTTGGAGAGCCGTGGCATCCCCGAGCTAGTCCAGACCGCGCAGGAAGAAATCAAGATCCAACGCGACTACCGCGCCGACCGCGCCTCGATCAGTATTCTCCCGCCCGTCCGCGTGCCAGCCAACCGGGGCAAGTTTGACTTGGTCATGGGGCCCGGCGTCCAAATCCCCGAGCGTCGGCCTAACGAGATCGGCTGGATGGACCCGCCCCGCCCCGACTCCGGCAGCATTGAAGTGGAGAACGCCACCCGCTTTGACGTGAACAACTATTTCGGCCGCATGGCAGACGGTGTCCCGCCGCAGATGTCCATGATCCATACCCAAGAGATGATCGACAGCTACCTCTTGGACATGAAGCTCTGCGTGATCCAGACCATGGCGCTGGCCCAGCAGTATATGACGCCCGAAGAAGTTTCCCGCGTCACCGGCAACGCCTCGCTGGCTTTCAGCGCAAGCCCACAAGACATCCGTGGGCGATTTGACATCACCGCCGAGTTTGACGCGCGGCTTTTGGACAGCGAGGCACTAGGCGCCAAGCTCGACTACTTGGCCAAGGTCTTGGTTCCCCTCGACAGCTTTGGGGTCATCGACCGGGCGGGCCTGGTCAAATACATGTTCCAAGCCGTCGATCCCAATATGGCGAGCATGCTGGTCCAAGACATCGGCGCCGCGACCCAGCAGGAGATCGAAGACGAGCAGGGCGCCTTTGCCAAGATCGCCGCCGGCACCGAGCCCCCGATGAAAGAAGGCGGCCAAAACGCCCAGGTCCGCTTGCAGACGCTCCAGCAAATCATCCAAAGCAACCCGGCCGTCTCCCAGCGTTACCAGCAGGACGAAATCTTCCGCCGCATGTTGGACGCCCGCATGCAGGCATTCAACTTCCAGCTCCAGCAGAGCCAAAACGCCGTCATCGGCCGGGTCGGCGCGCAGCCCGCGCTCCAGCAGATGGCGCAGGAGCAACAACTCGGAGGTCCGCAAGCAGCGGCATAACTTATGGCAGCTTTCCCCAACGTCTCCGTCCGCAACCTCGCCGGGTTTAACATCCCGCAGTTCAGCTCCATCGACCTTGACTACGTCGGCACCACGAACAACCTCTCCACGGTCATCTACAGGGAAGGCGCCACCACAGTCGCCACCCTGACCTTCACCTACGTTGGCGGCACGCCCAGCGCAGACGACGCCAAGCTCGACACCGTGACCCGCAGCTAACATGGCCGTTAAGTTCAATCCCTTCACCGGCTCCCTCCAGCTTGACGAAGTCGGCTCGGGCGGCGGCGGCTCGTCGTATCTGGATGGCGAGGTCGCCACCTACGCCGACCTCAGTCTTGACGCCGGCGTTGCCCCGCTCAACACCGCCTGGCTCGTCCGCACAGCCTCCGGTGTCTGGCCGGTCAGCCGCAAGCAGGCTGGTATCTACATTCGCACGGCAACCGGCGGCAGCAACAGGGACGCCGACTACACATACGCTGGCACCATGCCGGATGTTTTCTCAGACGCGAACTTCACGGTCTATGACGACGCTGACAGCACCAAGAACCTCCAGTTCCAACTCTCCGGCATCACCACCAACACCACCCGCACGTTAACTGTCCCCGACGCCTCCGGCACGCTGGGCTGGCTGCAATCCGTGAGCAGCATCACCGTTTCGGGCGGCCATCAACTGACCGCCGCACGCAATCAAAGGGTGCTGGTCAACGACACTACGGGCGGCTCCGGCGGCGCCGTCTACCTACCAGCCACCGGCAACGCCGAAGGCGACCGCCTTGAGGTGGCTTGCGTTGGCTTCACCGGCGGAACGCTTAATGTCCGCACAGGCCCGTATAATTACGCAGTCAATGCGTCGATGGGCCTCAACCAGCAGCGCACTTTTATCTACACCTCTGGCGCGTGGACCGTGCAATCATCGGTAGAGAGCCACACGCACAACGGCATTTGGCCTACTCCTGCTTTTCCTTCGTCGTCTTTTCGCGTTACTGAGCCAGCCGCGTTTGGAACCACAAACAGCCTCGCTTTTAATTTGTCGGGCTTAACCAACGGCGCCATCCGCACGCTGACCGTCGCCGACCGCTCCGGCGTCAACGTCGTCAGCGACACCTCCGCAGGCACCGGCAGCGATGTGGTCAACAACATCGTCTCTCTCACGCAAGCCGAATACAACGCCATCGGAAGTCCCGACGCCGCCACGCTTTTCCTCATCACCGATCCGTAAGCCATGGCACTTCTTCAAAAAGGTTATTTGGGGGCCACGCCGCTCTTCCGCAATGAAGACTGGTTTGAGGACGGTTCGCCAAACCTTGTTGACGTCTCATCTTCTGTGATCCTCACTGCCGACACCGTCGCTCATACCAAGGGCGCGTGGTCGCAGGTGATCGCCAGCACTTCGGCGGACGTTTCGTTTCTCTGGGTGCGTGCCAGCGCCTTTGATGCTGACGCCACCAATGTCGCTTCGCTTCTTGATCTCGGCACGGGAGCCAGCGGCAGCGAGGCCGCGTTCGCCTCTAACATCGCCGTGGGCGGCGCATCGGGTGTCGGCTCCGCTGGCTTGCAGGCCATCATTTTCGGCGTTCCTGTTAAAATTGCCAGCGGCACACGCATCGCGGCACGAATGCAATCAGTTGTAACGGGCGGAAGAACAGGGCGAGTAGAAATTTTTGCTATGAACGCTGGCGATTATACCACTGCGCCGACCACCGTGGATGTCATCGGCACCGACACGGCAACCAGCCAAGGCACCAGCTTTAGCGGGGCGAGCGGAACGTGGGTCCAAGGAATCGCCAGCACATCGCAAGCCTACCGCGCCATCGGAGTTGTTTTGTCCACGCATGACACCAACATTGGCAACTTTAACAACGCGCAATTTGAGATGGGCGTTGGAGCCAGCGGCAGCGAAGTCGCATTTGGCTCGTTGCGCTACAATTTCAACGGCAACGAGCGTCTTGGCATCACCGCGCCGTTCACCTTCCTTTTTGGCCGCAACATCCCCGCAGGCAGCCGCCTCGCGGTGAAGCACTCATTCACGTCTAACCCCGAACGCCAAGGCTTCACCCTCATTGGCATCCCTTAATCATGCAAAACTGGCACCTCCTCTTTAATTCCACGACAGGCGCAAGCGTCAGCATCGGCACCGTGATTGCCGACCCGCTCCCCGAAGGCATCACCGCGCTCCGGCTCACCGACGAGCAAGGCGAAGGATTGCAAAACGGCAGCCTCAAGTGGGACGAGCAGACGCGCACCTTGGTGCCTACGCCGCCGACTGCTGTGACGGCGGAGGAACACCTTGAGTCTGTCGGCCTTGGCGGCAACCGCCAGCCAACCTTGCTCTACTTGCGGCAGGCCGGAGCGGTCAGCGCGAAGCTCGATGCGACTGAAGCATTTCTTAACCAAGTCCTCGGAATGTTCGCGCAAGACCCGTCGCCGAGATCCGACTGGCCGGCGCCCAGCTACACCTTTGAGGAAACAGTCACCCAAGCCGTCAGCTCTCTCGCCCCGTGAAAACCGTAACCGTCAGCAGCATCATCACCAACGCCGCCTCCCGCGCCGGCCTGGACGGCAGTTCCATCGACAACCTGCCGACGACCGCCAAGACGATCATGGTGGACAACCTTTCCATGCACCTGAGGGATGCTTGGGAATTTTACGATTGGCCCGATTTGACTCGCGTGGAAAAACGCACCACGCAGACCGGCCCGGACGACGACATCTACCTCGACCTGGCGCAAGTCCTCAAGACCGAGATTGGCGACATCTTCAGCGTCTATCAAGACAATCCCAACACCAACGCCGCCCCGAGAGAAATCGCATTCTCCCTCGACCTCGACAAAATCCGCCTGCCCTCCGACTGCCCGGACACGGTGTATGTCAAATTCCGCCTGCCATCCCCCGACATCTCCCCGGTGCTGGCCACCGCCCTCGCGCAGACCGTCCCGCAGCTTCTCGCCGACTACTGCAAGTTCTCCCTGACCGGCGACCTCTTAACGGAGGACGGCCAGCTCGACAAGGCGCAGGTCATGTATGGGCGGGCCGAACTGAGCCTGGTCAAAGAGACCGAGAAATTTACCTACCAGCAAAAGCAGGTCCGCCGGTGGACCGCGCAAGTTTCACAATACTAACCAACTACTAAAACCTATGGGCCTCCCTAACGCACGCATCACCAACCGCACCAGCGGATCACAACTCATCACCGGCACCGGCCAAGTCACCGGCGAATTTGTCAGCATCGACAGCCTCGACAACGCGACCAAGTTTGAAGTCTTGACCGGCAACGGCACCGGCATCGCCAACGCCACGGCTGGCAGCGCCGTTGTCATCCCGATTGGCACGACCATCGACGGCAACTTCAGCGCCATCAAGCTACACGCCGGCAGCGTCATCGCTTACAAGAAATAATGCCATGAGCTTCATGCAGCAGCACTTCACGACCGTCGAGCGCGGCGCCATCGGAACCTTCGCCAGCATCGGCTCGGCCGCCGTCTCGATGGTCTCGCAACTTGAAGTCTATCTGCGTGTGGCTGGTCTCTGCATCGGTCTTGCGGTCGGCGTTGTCACACTACTTTCGGTCCTTCACGACCTACGGAGAAAACAAAAGGAGCACAAATAATATGAGAAACTGGAAAACATCGGCGCTCGGCGCCATCACCATCCTGATCGCCCTGCTGACTGGGGCCAAGGAATACATCTCAACCGACAGCCTGCCGGATCTCGGCCTTATCGCTGCGTCCATCGTGGCCGGCTGGGGGTTGATCACCGCCAAAGATAATGACGCCCGCCTCTAAGCTCGCCGCTGCCGTGCTCATTGGCCTCGCTGTCCTGCTTGTCGCAGGCTGCGAGACCGTGCGCTTCGGCGTCTCGGCGACCCATGAAGGCAGCACCATCACGGCAAGCTACGGCGACGGCAAGACCATCATCGAGGCCGCCCAAGACGGCAGCAAGGTCGGCTTAAACTTCAGACGATAATGTTCAAGTGGATACTGAGACTATTTGGCAGCAAGTCCGCCGCTACCCCAGCGCCGGCCTCGCCGAATTTGCCCTCCGTTGCCACAACGAGCTTCACCGTCGCGCCGCCGCTGACGAGCTTCGACGAGCGGAAGGTCTACACGCCGAACAAGGGCAACCAGGCG
>Ga0247841_10009229_pt1 | contig 13878 bp, 12 predicted proteins | sample LaCruzMarch2015__2_FD_192410 | JGI IMG/M metagenome (GOLD analysis project Ga0247841, IMG submission 192410) | Freshwater microbial communities from meromictic Lake La Cruz, Castile-La Mancha, Spain - LaCruzMarch2015_18m | ecosystem: Environmental > Aquatic > Freshwater > Lake | place: Spain...
AAACTAATCCGAGAATTAAAACTAAAATTATGCCCATAATTTTTCTTGTTTAAGTTGATTACCTTGGTTAAGAAAATATTTCGCTAATTTAAATTTAAAACGTAATAAAAAATTTAAAATTAGAGCTCTTCTAAACTTCTGTAACTTCTTCTGACCATAATTTTTTTTAACAAAAAATAATAAAGAAGAAAACATTTGGCAGTAAAATTCAAAACTGTGTAGATTTATTCTTTGTTTCCAACTTCCTCCGCCCAAATGAACAATTTTGGCTTCAGGAACTAAAAAACGTTTAACTCCTGCTTTTTTAAGCCGCCAAGACCAGTCAACATCTTCATATAAAAACTGAAAGTCTTCATCTAGTAAACCGACTTTATCCCAAACATCCCTAGGAGCTACTAAGGCCGCTCCTGGAAGCTGATCAATTTCCATAGCCATTTTACCAATATTCTCAAGAATTAGTCTTTTAAGAGAAGTTTTAAGACCTAAAAATCTACCTAAAGTATTATGATAGAAAAAAATCTGCCAAAGATTTGGAAATTTCATATAATAATTTTCTTGAATTGTTCCATCAAAATTTAAAAGCAGAGGAGAAAAGGCGATATCCCTGTTTTTCTGTTTTTCATAAAAAAGAACTAGCTTTTCAATTGCTCCTTTTTGAATGATGGTGTCCGAATTTAAAAGCATAATTAAATCACCATTGGCAGATTTTATACCCTGATTATTGGCTCTAGCAAAGCCTAAATTTTTGTCATTTTTAATAACTTTTAAATTCGGCCATTTTAAACTATCAAGAAAATGAAGAGTTCCATCAATTGAACCGTTATCAACCACAATGATTTGAACAGAGAAAGGAATGCTTTTTAAACATTGCTCTAGCAATTTTTGTGTATTCCAAGAAAGAATAACTATTGAGACTTTGGGTTTTTTAGAATCTTCCATACAAAAAGATTATTAATTATTAATCCTACTAACTCTCCGCCTAAAACTGACCAAGCTGCCCCTATAATTGAGAATCTGGGAATCAAAATTAAACCCAAAATAAGGGTGACTAAAAAATTAACAACTGCCCAGGGAAGAAATTTTTTAAACTTAGGTGAATTTTGGATAATATTACCTGGTAAAACATTAAGAAAAAATAATATTAAGCTGGTTCCTAAAACTGCCAGCACCGACGCTGCTGACAGATAATCAGTTCCATAGGCTAAACTAATTATTAATTTAGAAGCGAAAACAAAAATAATGGTAAAAGGTAAAGCAAAAAGTAGTAAGACTCCTAAACCTTTCTGATAAATTCTTTTTAGCTTTTCTTTATCATCTAAAAACAAACGGGCTGATAAAGGGAATAAAGCTAATGCTAATGATTGAGGAACTAGTATGACCGCTTCAATAAACTTAAAAGCACTACCATAAAGACCAGTATAATAATCCCCTTTTAGGAGACCTACTAAAAGCAAAGAAATCCGTAAATAAAAAACCGCTAATATTAATAAGAAGGCAAAAGCCCATGATTCGGAAAGAGCTTTTTTAAAAAACTTTTTATCAATCACCCAACCTAAAGACAAACCCCAAAAACGAGCTTTAAAAAGAAAAATCAAAGCGATTATTATTTGGCCTAAAACTCCAGCAAAAAAGATAACAGCAAGAGGCATTTTTAACAAAGCAAAAACTACCCCTAAGATAAAAATCAAAAGTTGGCTAAAAACAACCGCCATGGCCATGTATTTCATTCTCTCTTGAGCATTTAAGAAGCTGGATAAAAGATAGGTAAAACTATAAGGAAAGATAAAAAGACCGAAAACAGCTAAATAAAAAATTTGTTGTCCTGATTGACCAAGAATAATTCCCAACAACAAAACACCTAAATAGGCTACCAAAGACAAAAAGAATCTTAAAGGAATTAAACGAGGTAGATAAAAAGAAATTTTCCCAGGTTCACGAGAGATATCTCTTAAAACTAATCTTTCCAAACCAAAATCAGCCACCGGAATAAAATTATAAACAAAAGCTAAAGTGAAATTGTAAACACCAAAAGTAGCAACACCCAAAAAACGAGCCAAAAAAAGAAAATAAAAGAAACCAAGAAGACGGCCAATAATTTGCGCGACTGAAAGAAAAACAGTATTCTTGGCAATCTTATGCATTATTTTAAATAATACTTCATCTTAGCGATAATTGCCAAATATTATTTAATCTTAACAAATAATTTATTGTTTTAACCATTGAATTTATTAGCTAAATTGATTATATTATTTCTAACCTACCCGTATGTGTTCATACGGGTTTTTTAATTAAAACTTTCAATCAAAGAAATAAAGATTTATTATTCTTTAAACAAGCTTAGTTAACTTGAATCTAAAGCAAACTCGACTTATAATGAAAGGCAATTAAAATGGCTAAAGCAAAAAAAATTAAAAAAGTTACCAAAAGAATTTATTATTCAGTCATTGTTCCTCTATTCGATGAAGAGAAAAATGTAGTTAAGCTTCACAAAGACATTGTTCTGGTGATGAAAAGCCTTAAAAAAAATTATGAAATTATTTTTGTTGACGATGGTTCAACTGACAAAACTTTCGAAAACTTAAAAAAACTTCATCCTCTTAAGATCATTAAATTCAGAAGAAATTTTGGTCAATCAGCAGCTTTAGATGCCGGTATCAAACATGCTTCTGGACAAGTCCTCATTACTCTTGATGGCGATGGCCAAAATGATCCCAATGATATCCCTAATCTTTTAAAAAAGCTCGATAATAAATATGATGTTGTTTGTGGTTGGCGTTATAAAAGACATGATTCCTTGAGCAAAAGAATTATTTCTAACACTGCCAACTTTCTTGGAAAATTCTTTGTTAGCCCTGGAATACATGATTCTGGATGTACTTTAAGAGTTTACAAAAAAGAATGTTTTGAAGACTTTGATTTATACGGAGAGATGCATCGTATGATTCCACCTTTAATGAAATGGCGGGGTTTTAGAATTACCGAAGTTAAAGTTAATCATAAGCCAAGAAAATTTGGCAAAACTAAATATAATTTTTCCCGAACTTTAAAAGGCTTTTTAGATATGTTCGAAATTTGGTTTTGGAGGAAATATGAAAACCGACCCCTTCATCTTTTTGGAGGATCAGGTTTTGTCCTATCCTTTTTAGGAATTATTTTAGGCATTTATCTAGCTATCCAAAAAATTTTCTTTGGTTATGCTCTTTCAAATAAAATTTGGCCATTAGTAGCCATGACTATTTTTATAACTGGTATTCAGCTTTTTATCTTTGGTCTTTTAGCAGACTTAACTATTAAAAACCGTGTCAATAAAGAAAAAAGTTTTTATCGGATTAAAGAAATATTAGAAAAATGAAAATTCTAATGCTCAACTATGAGTTTCCTCCTTTAGGTGGCGGTGCCTCTCCGGTTTCTTATGAGATTGCTAAGGGCTATGTAAGTTTAGGACATAAAGTTGATATCATTACGATGAGATTTAAAGAATTGCCTGAATTTGAAAAAAAAGATGGAATAAATATTTATCGAGTAAAATGTTTAAGAAGTAAAAAAGAAATTTGTCACCCTTGGGAGCAACTTACATACATCATTTCTGTAAAGAGATTTCTTAAAAAACATCTTCAAAAGAATAGTTATGATATTAACCACACACATTTTATAATCCCGACAGGCATAATCTCTCTGTGGTTAAAGAGAAAATACGATTTGCCTTATATAATCACAAGCCATGGTAGCGATGTGCCTGGCTATAACCCTGACAGATTTAGATTGTTGCATAAATTCACAAAGCCCATATTAAAGCAAATTTGTGAAAATTCTAATAAAATAATCTCTCCTTCAAAATATTTAGCTGGTTTAATAGAAAAAAATATTGGCAAATATCCTATTTGCATTATCCCCAACGGGGTATACCCTGATAAATTTCAACCAAAAGAAAAAAAAGAAATAATTTTATCAACGGGAAGATTATTGCCCAGAAAAGGATTTCAATATTTAATTAAAGCGGTTTCAAATAAAGATTACGGCTACGAAATTCATATCGCAGGAGATGGCCCCATGATGGTAGAATTAAAAGAACTGACAAAGAAATCAAAAACAAAAGTTATTCTCCATGGATGGTTAGATAATCGCTCAAATGAATACAAAAAATTGCTTGAAACGGCATCAATCTATGTTTTAGCTTCAGAAAAAGAAAATGCTTCTATATCTTTATTAGAAGCGATGTCTGCAGGCTGTGCCGTTATCACTACAAATATTTCTGGTTGCCCAGAAACTATTGGTGATGCCGGTTTAATTATTAAACCAAGAAATTCTAAACAAATTAAAAAAGCGATTGAATCTCTAATTAAAAATAAAAAAAAGATGAAAGATTTAGGTACTAAAGCAAGACAAAGAGTCATTAAATATTTTGACTGGAATAAAAATATCAAAAAATACGAGAAATTTTTAGAATGAAAATAAATAACAACATTCTAGGTTTTTTTTATAATAAATTAGATTTCCCCATTAGATATCTTTACTGTAAATTGCCAATAATCAATAAAGCACTATTCTGGCATCTATACTCTTCCGATTTTAAGAAGTTAGATCAACATTTTGAAAATATGAAAAATATAATACATAAAGAAAGGTTTAATTTTAAAAACAAAACATGCCTTGAACTAGGACCGGGAAATTCTTATATCAATGCCTATAATTTACTTATGAACGGCGCAAAGAAAGTTATTCTAGTTGATAAATTTCCAAGATATATAAAAACAAAAAAACAGAAAGAATTTTTTAGAAAAGAATTAGATTTTATCAAGCAAAAATATGGCCAACAAAAATTATTTTTTTTTAAAAAAGGTAGAATTGATAACCAGTATATTAAATTTATTGAAAAAGACTTTGCTAAAACAGACATTAAAGAAAAAGTTGATTTTGTACTAACAATAAGCGTTTTTGAGCATATTAAAAATATAGAACAAGTAATTGCCAAATTAACCAAGGTAATAAAAAGGGGTAGCTTAATGTATCACTCAATAGACTTAAGGGATCACTATAATTTTGCTAATCCCTTTTTATTTTATAAATATTCAAAAAATACTTGGGAAAGATATTTAACTAAAGAAGGGGTCAGCTATACAAATCGAGTTAGATACGAAGATTTTATAATATTATTTAAAAAATATGGATTCAAGATATTAAATGAAAACATCGAAAGATTTCATATTAATGAAAAAATAAATAAAGAATTCCAAAATCAAGGTAATTTGGATGTTGGAATTCTAAGGATGGTACTACAAAAATGAAAATTGGAATTTACGCCCGCGGTTTAAGCGAAAAATCTGGCGGCGCCAAACAATATATTGAAAGTGCTTCAAATGCAATAATAGACATTATCCCCGACAAAGATGAAGTTTATATAATCCATAATCTTGAAAAAAAATATTTCAATTCTCTAAAAAATAATGTCCATGAATTACTGTTAAAATCAAACTCAAAAATAATGTGTGATTATATTTTAGCCCCTAAAAAAATTAATGAATTAAATCTTGATGTTGTTCTCTTCACCAAAAATTTTGTGCCTTTTTTTATAAAGACACAATCTCTTGTTGTAATTCTCGACCTTGCTTATTTTATGCCTGAATTGGAGGCTTATAAGCTTTTAGATAATTTATATTGGAGAACAGTAATGAAAAGTTCTTCTAAAAGAGCTAATAAGATAATTGCTATTTCTAAAAACACAAAAAAAGACATCGTGTCTTTTTTTAAAATTTCTCCCTCAAAAATAAAAGTTGTATATCTGGCAGCAGACAAAAAATATAAAATAATAAAAGATAGAAAAAAGATTAATCGTCTTAAAGAAAAATATAATTTAAGCGATAAATTTATATTTTATTCTGGTTCCTTAAGCCCTAGAAAAAATTTAATTAGAGCAATTATGGCATTTAATAAAATATCTAAAAAGATTAATTGTGATTTTGTAATTACGGGTAATAAGGTCTGGAATTCTGAAGACGTTTCTAAATTGATTAAGAAAAACAAAAAAATAAAAGTAACGGGCTTTATTAATGACGATGAAATGCCCTTACTATATAGTTTAGCCGAAATTTGTATATATCCGTCCATTTACGAAGGTTTTGGTCTACCAATTTTAGAAGCACAAGCTTGTGGATGTCCTGTGATAACTTCAAATGTAAGCTCTATGCCCGAAATTGCCGGGAAAGGTGCATTATTAGTAAATCCCTATAGTGTTGAGGATATTATAAATGCTATGAAAAGTGTCATAAAAGATAAAAAATTGAGGGGTAAATTAATAAAAGAAGGATATAAAAATGTAAAAAAGTTTTCGTGGAAAAAATATGCAAGAAAGATATTGAAAATTTGTGAGGAAGTTTATAATGAAAAGTAACTCTCTTAGAAGCAAGATTTGGAAGATATGGTATTTAATCATAGGTTCAATATTATTTAACATCTACAAGAAAATCTATTATTTAAAAAATCCTAAAAAAAAACCTATGGAGGTAACCATAAATTTACAAAAGATAAAAAATAATGAAGTTATTTATTGTATAGGGGATAGTCACGTAGGTTTGTTTCGAAAAAAAATTATAAATGAAAAAAATAATATATTCAAGGTATTTCATATAGGTCCAGCAACGGCTTATAATCTAATTAAAAAAAATAATAATACTAATTCTAATGAAAAAATATTGAAAATTATTAAAGAACAAATACCAAAAAAATCTAAGGTAATACTTTGTTTTGGAGAGATTGATTGTAGAGTTCATATTTTAAAACAAGCAAAACTATATAATAAAGATTGGAAAAAAATAGTTAATAATTGTGTTAAAAGATATATTCTATTTATAAAAAATTTAAAAAGAAAAAATTATAAAATAATAGTATTTGGGATAGCTCCAAGTTCTCCAGATAATATAATAAAAAATCCAAATTATCCAGCATATGGTGATCAAATAACTAGAAATAAAGTAACAGAATATTTTAATAATTTGTTAGAAAAAAGAGCTAAAAGAGAAGGATTTGAATTTATTTCTATATTTAAAAAATTAATAGACGGGGAATATAGAACTATTTTATATTATTTAGAGGATGGAGTTCATTTATCCTCAAAGACTAAGCCTTTTGTTATTAAAGAACTAAAAAAGAAAAGATTAATATAACATGGCATTTTATGATAATTTTATAAAATCTGAATATGCAGAGACTACAAAAATCGGAAGATTTGCATTGGAAAAAATTAATACTAATCTCATAAACCAGATAAAAAAAATTAAAAACAACTCTATAAAACTATTAGAAATAGGACCGGGCAAGGGATTTTTTGCCGAAACTTGTTTTAAAAATAAAATAAATTATACGGCCATAGAGGCGAATACTTTAATGGCAACAATACTTACTAAAAAAGGTTTTAGGGTTTATAACTATCTAGTTCCGCCAATAAAAATAAGAGAAAAATTTGATGTTATTTTTATGAACCAGGTATTTGAACATATAATCAATAGAACTGAAGCAATGAAACTTATAAAAAATTGTAACGAACATTTAAATAGAACCGGATTATTAATAATCTGTTCGCCAGATTACCTATCTTGGAAAGAAGATTTCTTTGCAAGTGATTACACCCACAATAACCCAACATCTTCAAGAAACATACAGCAAATCCTACAAGATAATGACTTTAAAATATTATATACGGAGCTTATATGTTCAATAGCTCAAGGATTTATTATAACTAAATTAGTAACTGCCTTTGTAAGGTTTACCTACAATTTAGGACTATTCAATATAATTTTTGGGGGAAAAGCTTATAAAATAAAAACGTCCCTTCTGCCATCTATCTTGGTAATTGGGGAAAAAAATGAATAAAAAATTTTCACTCTTAATAAAAATCTTATTCACATTATCTCTTTTTTATATTATCTTCAAAAAATTAAATTTAAATGAATTTTATCCAATCTTTTTCAAGATAAATCCATATTATCTTATAATTCTGCCGATATTATGGGGGTTATCCATATTACTAAGTGGATATAAATGGAATCTAATTTTATCACATTATAAACTTAATATCGCATATAAAGAGGCATTTAATCTATATTGGATTGGATCTTTTTTTAATAATTTTTTACCAAGTAGCTTCGGAGGGGACGGCTATAAATTATATGCATTAAATAAAAAATTTCCAAATAAAAAGGGTCAAATCTTATCCTCAATGGTTCTTGAAAGAGGGATAGGTTTTTTTACTCTCATTCTAACAATGTTAATTTTTGGCAGTTTTTTTATTAGTAAGATATTCTCAAATCCATTATTATTTTCTATATATTTCGGATCATTTATTAGCACGCTAATATTAGTAATAATCTTTATATGCTTTTCAAATTTTGAAATAGAAAGAGAATTTAAAAATTATTTTTTAAATAAAATAGTAAAACTTTATAATATTCTTGTCTCATTTAAAGATAAAAAAATATTAATGGAGTCTATGATTATCTCTTTAATTTTTATATTAATATCCGTATTTTCTTTTTGGTGTTATTTCAAAGCATTTAACTATGAGATATCTTTTCTACTTCTTTTATTCCTAATACCACTCATACAATTTTCAGAATTAGTACCATTTACAATAAATTCCTTGGGGATTAAAGAAGGGTTAGCGATATACCTTTTTTATATGTTTAGCATTCATACGGAAGTAGTTCTTGCAGTATATGTAATCGCCAGGATATTATCTTTGATGTTCACTTCTAGCGGTGGCTTAGCATATATTTATTATGATCCTGAAAAGAAAGATTAATTTTTCTGATTCGATTATTTTATTAAAATAATAGCCCTACATTTTGTCTTAAACATCATATCAAATTTAATTTTAATTGTCACGGGCATAATAAATATCTATTCCGTATACTCCCCTACGTATTATTGAATTGTTTTGAGGTTAAAAAGAGTTTAAGATAAATAATTTTTTAATCATGCTTTGATCAAAGTAATAAACCTCAACGTTAGTATTATCTATCCCTCTACCATGATACTTTTTGAAATTTATATTAATATAATTTTTAATTTCCCCATTGATGTGATATCCCTTTCTTGTCTCCCAAGTTATCCAACCAGAATCATATTTGGATATATCTTTTAAGAAAGCTTCATAACTATATTGCCCATTGCTTAACATATCTATCACAACTAAATTGTCTTCACCAATTTCTTTTAAATAGTATGTTCTTAGATATTGCCCAAAAATAACTTTCTCTTTAGGATTTAAATTTTTTTTAATTGTTAAATAGGCTTCTTTAAAACGACCAAAATTATATTCTTCTCCATAAATTTTTCTAGCTTCTTGATAAAAGTTAGTTAAAATAAATAAAAAAAGCATTAAATATAGTAGAATTTTAATATATTTTTTCTTAAACAATCCTACAATCCAAAAATAAACTGTAATAATTAAGATTATTGAGATGGTAGATATATGGGAAATATATGAAAACCCTGCGTATCTATTTGCAATCCAAATAAAAAATATTAGGGAAATAATAAGTGTTACATAAAAATAAGTAAGTTTATCTTTCTTTAATCCATTAGAAATAAAAATAAAAAAAATTCCAAAGACCAACATTAAAAATCCAAAATTAAGAGAAAAAGGATATTGAGTTAAGTAGTCTATGTATATAAAATTATTCATACCAAAAAAGGATAAAAACCCTAAAAAACTGTTAGTCAATCCAAAATAATAAATTAAAATAAGACATAAGACTCCAACTAGACCCATCAAACCAGCAATAATATATTTCCTTTCTCTCTTAGCTATTGCTAAACAAATAATAAACAAAAATAATATTGGTAATATTATCAAAGAATTTATATGAATCAAATAACTAGCAATTAACAAAACTAAAGCTGGAATTAAAAAAAGATAATTGAAGTTTAAATTTTTATTAATAAAATTGTTTAACCATCTTAATTTAAAATTGATTTTATTTTTCTCAGTTACTCCTTTATACGACAAATAAAATAACACTAAAAAAACAGGCAGCAAAACAGAATACATCCTTGCGTATCTAAATATATTAGTGAATAAAGGATAGAATAGTATTGCGAGAGTACTTAATAAGGCAATTTTTTTTGTTTCTGTAAAATATTTTGTTACAAAATAAATTATCGGGATAAATAGTAATCCAAATAAGACAGAAACTATTCTTGATGACCATTCGGAAATTCCAAAAATCTTATAAGATTGGGCAATTAGCCAAGTCTGCGGCCAAGCACGAGTATAAGATATATTACTTAATTTGTTTTCCAACCAATCCCATTGATAAAAATTACCGGTATGATAATAGCCTGCTGCCGCACCAATTACCTGAAATTCATCTTCTCTAAAATCATAAGAACCAATCCTATAACTGAAAATAAATATTGCAAGAATAAAAATCGTTACTAACCCTAAGCCATACATCCATCCTTCCTTATAGCACCATCTAAAAATATTTCTTAAAATTGGGACTTTGTTTATCTTTGGAAATATTTTTGAGAACTCTTCGTACCTTTTTTTCTCTGATATTTCTTCATCATTTTTCTCTTTTTCGATATCTTTTTCTATTTGTTTTTTATTAGAAAATAATAGAGATAAGCCAAAAAAGATTGTAAAGAGTATTAAAGACAAATTATAAGTTGATAATGCGTCAATAATATTCTGTAAATAATTAATTTTTTCTATAAATCCAAACTTTAAAGAAGCAACAATCACCAAAAAAAGCCCAAATAAGAAACCATATTTAAAGTAAGGATTAATTTTTTCTTTAAAATACTTATCTTCTTTTTTCAAAAAGAAGATAATAAAAAACTCTATTAAAAGAAGAACTATAATTAGATTGGCCTGAATCGTTTTTTCTTCAATAAATTGGTTTATTTTTCTTGAAATATTAGAAATAATTTGTAAGAAGTCAAGCCTGATTTCTCTTAAGGTATAGTTATATTTTGGATAAAAATTGAGTTTCCCATCTGAATTTTTCTCTAATAAAAATGTTTTGTCTGTCTCACCCTCTTCAACTTTTTCTATTTCAAAAACATAGCTTTTATCTTTAGAGTCTTTTTGAATGGGAAAACCAAACAAAAAATATGATGTTTGGAAATCTTCTGTTAGCTCATAGGTATTTTCGTAAAAATAATTTGAAGGTTTATCTTTCTCAAAAATATAACCTTTTTCTTGAGATTTTTTTTGAAGAGAAATACCGAACAAAGAAATAGAGCTTTGAAAATTTTCTGTTAAATCGCGTATTTTTAGCTTATCTTCTTTAATACGAAAAATGATTTTATCTGTTTCACCTTTAGGCAATTGTCTATCTATCTCTTTATCTTCATTGAAAGCTTCTTCAAAGGCTGTTGCAATTTGATCTTTATCATTAACAAGAATCTTAAGACCAATGGTCCCTAAATTATTGGACTTGGCAGTAAAACTTTGTCTTAAGCGCTCTTTTATAACAATTTCTTTTTTTTGACTTACTTTAAAATTAGCGATCCGATCTTCAAAAATTAAAGGGCTACCAAAACGGAAAATTGAGTAAAAAAGCACAAAGGAAAAAATCAATAACAGGTTTAAAAAAGAGAGCATGAAAAAACTTCTAACATTTTTTAGGCTAAGAAAAAATTTCTTAATACTTTCCAAATTGATAAAAAGGGCTATTAACAGAAAAATTCCTAAAATTTTACTAATAAAATTTAAATCAATATTTAAGGAAAAATTTAAAATATTAGCGATAAAAAGAAAAACGACAGAAATCGTTATTCCTAAGGTTAAAAAATTAAATAAGCCCTTTTTCTTTTTCATTTTTATTTTTAATTTATCTTTTTAAGCTTATAAAAGTTAAAGTTATAAAAGATTAATGCTTCTAATCTCAAAGTCTTTTGGATTGCTTTCTTTAGTATTAAATTTCTGCAAATATAATTGTCCTTTGAAAAAATTTTCTGGAACTGGCTGTTCAACAACCACTAAGTCCGAAGACCAAGATTTAATTGTAAACTCCAACACCTTTTGGTCTGGCCTCAAGATAGGTTCTTTGACATAAACTTTTCCAGGCTGCCATGCTGGACCGAAATTCTTGCCTTCAATATTAATAATCGTTCCCTGAAAACCGTAATTTTTAGAAATCTTATAAATTTTGGGGAATTCTTGTAGCTCTCCATAATAATTTAAATATTTTCTGTAACCAAAGCCTGATCCAACAGCTAAAATTAATACAAAAGCCATAAATATTTTATTGAATTGAGCTTTAATTCTAAAGCTATAATTTATGGAGAGAATAACTAATAAAATAGCTAGAAAAATATAAGTTTTAATATCGGTAGTAATATATCTAAAAATTGAGAAGTATTCAGTTAGAAAGTACTCTAGAGGAACAATAATGAGGATATAAGCGCTTATTGCCTCTAAAAGACAGATAATCGCCAGTTTAATTTTTTCTTTAACAGACAGGTTCATTGTTTTTTCTTTTTATCAATCTGGTAGTTTTTAGCCAAAATAATAACCGCTAAGGTTATAAAGATTATTATGACCAACCAGATAAGAAAAAACAAGCGATTCGATTCTAAACGATTTTTAAAATTATTTGCTATTTCTCTAATAGGAGAAATTTGATAATGAATCTGAAACTGTAGGTTACCATCTTTTAACTTCTCTCCTAAATAAAGCTGACCATAATGATAAACATCTTGATTATAATAGCCTACAATCAAGGGAATTTTACCTGTATTAACAATCTCTACTAGATAATTATTACCTTTAGGATTTTTTATCTCTGGAAAAGAAAAAAAGTGGAAACTTGCTTGAATATTAGATTCTAAAGAAAATTCTTCTTCCTTAAGAATTTTTTTCTTTTCATCTTTTAAGATAAAAACTCCCTGAGCCTTTTCGATAGAAAGATTCCTAAAAATAATCTCTATTCCTAAAGGATTATCATAATTAAGCCTGATTGACTGCGAAAGGCTTTTCCCTGAAGATAAGCTTATTTCGTCCATTATCTTAGTAAAGAAGCTTTCTCGCAGGCTTTTTTCCCTTAAAAACATAGCTTGAGCTTTCTGAGGAGTCATTAAAGAAAGAAAACAAAAAATAAAGCAAAGGGATATTAATAAAGTTGCTTTAAATAATTTCTTTATCATGATTCAAAATTATCCTTCTTATCTTTCAAAACTAACCATAAAAGATAGAAGCAAACAGCTGAAAAAAGAGTTCTTACTAAATTCAAAAAAATCATAGCCGGAAAGAATTTATCAATAAAATTCATTGGGGAAAAATCATTAAAGAATTCAGCTAAAGGTGTTAATAGACCTAAAGTCGTAAAATTATCCCAAAAAAGAAGTATAGGTATAAATAAAAATAATAATAACCAGATCATTTTTTTGTATTCAGGTTTAATGACTAAAAAAGCCAGAAAAGGAATGACCCAGGCAAAATATTGAGGATGAAAACAAGAAGTAGCGTAATAAAGAATTAAAATAGTAAAGAAGTAACGAAGAAAATTAGCAAGATCAAAATTTTTAGTTCTCCCCTTAATCCAAGCAAAAAACCAAATCAAAGCATAAGCTAAAAAGAAAAGATAGATTTTCTGACCTAAGCCAATATTAATTTGTGATTCAAAAAAATAGCTACCATGTTTGCCTTCTTGAAAAATTGTAGCTAACTGAGGTTTTTTAAGAAAAAATTCGTTGTAAGAATACCAAAGGGCAAAAGGAGCTAAACTAAAAAAGGTATATCTGACTTTTTCTTTAAAATTACTTCCCAGAAATAAAGAGAAAAGAGGAATAAGAATTATAAAAAAAGTTCGAGTTAAGATTAAAAAGCCGAAAACTAAAGCCGCCCAAGCCATTCTTTGCCTTTTTAAAAGCCAA
>Ga0247841_10009234_pt1 | contig 13871 bp, 10 predicted proteins | sample LaCruzMarch2015__2_FD_192410 | JGI IMG/M metagenome (GOLD analysis project Ga0247841, IMG submission 192410) | Freshwater microbial communities from meromictic Lake La Cruz, Castile-La Mancha, Spain - LaCruzMarch2015_18m | ecosystem: Environmental > Aquatic > Freshwater > Lake | place: Spain...
AAGCCGGAGGTTCTGTCACTGCCCGTTATGGCGATACGGTAGTTTTAGCTACGGCCGTCATGAGCAAGGGCGCTTCCAGAATCAGCGGTTATTTTCCACTCATGGTAGATTTTGAAGAAAGATATTACGCCGCAGGAAAAATTAAAGGCTCTAGATTCATCAAAAGAGAAGGCCGTCCATCGGATGACGCTATTCTTTCCGGACGATTGGTTGACCGCACAATCCGCCCGCTTTTTAATTCCCGTATGCGCAATGAAGTGCAAGTTGTAGCGACTGTCCTTTCTTATGATGGAGAAAATGATCCAAGTATTTTGGCAGTTATTGCCGCGTCTACTGCTCTTTCTATATCTAATATTCCTTGGAATGGACCAGTGGCCGCTGTCAGGGTGGGCCAATCAAAAGATGGCTTGATTTTAAATCCGGTCAATGGAGAGCTACAAGAAAGTAACTTAGATTTAGTAATTTCCGGAACTAAAGACAAGATTAATATGCTAGAAGCTGGCGCTAAAGAAATCCCGGAAGAAGAAATCATCAAGGCTTTTGCTTTTGGACAAGAAGCTATCGTTAAAATTGCCGCTTTTATTGAAACCATTACTAAAGAAGCTGGCAAAGAAAAATCCCAGCCGGCCCTGCTCCAGGGTTCACCAGAATTTGAATCAAAAATCAAAGAAATTTTGCTTTCCGAAGGACTCTCTGAAGCCCTCTATGATTTGGATAAAAAAATTATCGAAGAAAAAACTAGCGCCATCAAAGAAAAAGTAGGAAGCTACATTAAAGAAAATTTCACCGAGGACATAGACAAGCTTAAGGAAGTTGCTGAACAAGTTTTTGAAGAAACTTCTGACGAGATTGTCCACCAAAATATTTTAGAAAAAGAACAACGCCCAGATGGAAGAAAACTCAATGAAATTCGTCCTATTGAATGTCGTGTAGGAATTTTGCCACGTACTCATGGAACTGGTCTTTTTACTCGGGGAGAAACTCAAGCTTTGACCGTTACCACCCTAGGTTCTCCCGGCGATGAACAAATTATCGATACGATGGAGGTCGACACTAAAAAAAGATACATTCATCATTACAATTTTCCTCCTTATTCTGTGGGCGAAGTTAAGCCGATGCGTGGTCCAGGACGTCGAGAAATTGGTCATGGAGCGCTTGCTGAAAAAGCACTTATTCCTGTTTTGCCCTCTAAGGAAGCCTTTCCTTATACTATTCTTTTAGTTTCCGAAGTGCTTTCTTCTAATGGTTCCTCTTCAATGGCTTCAACTTGCGGATCAACTTTGTCTTTAATGGACGCCGGAGTTCCTATTACTCGTCCCGTGAGCGGTATTGCCATGGGAATTATCGTCGGCAAAGATAATAATTTTAAAGTCTTAACTGACATTCAAGGCCTGGAAGATCACTATGGAGATATGGATTTTAAAGCGGCTGGCAGCGAAAAGGGCATAACTGCCTTACAAATGGATGTAAAAGTTGACGGTGTGACTTTAGAAATGTTACAAGCTGTGCTTAAGCAATCCCATCAAAATCGTCTGGAAATAATCCAAAAAATAACTGCCGTTTTGCCAGAAGCCAGAAAAGAAATGTCCCAATATGCTCCACGCATTATTACTCTGCACATCCATCCGGATAAAATCAGAAATGTCATCGGACCGGGAGGAAAAATCATCAATGCGATTATTGATGAAACTGGGGTGCAAATAGACATTGAAGATGACGGCTCTGTTTTTATTACTTCCGCAGATGATGTTTCTGCTAAAAAAGCGGTGAAATGGATTGATAATCTAACTCATGAAGTTAAAGCTGGAGAAGTTTTTAACGCTAAAATAACTCGCCTAATGAACTTTGGAGCTTTTGCAGAAATTCTCCCTGGTCAAGAAGGCTTGATTCATATTTCCGAAATGGCTGAAAGGCGAGTAGAAAAAGTGGAAGACGTGGTTAAGGTCGGAGACATTGTTCCAGTTAAAGTTAGAGAAATAGATTCTCAAGGACGGATTAATCTTTCCATGAAGGCTGCAAATAAAACTCTCTAGTCATCAACAACTTTTTATTGTATACTATTATTGAGTGTTTTTACTTTGTAGAAAAATAAAATGCAAAACAAAAGCAACTTCGACGTCAATGTTGAAGAAAACTACACAACTTCACGAAATAACCCTCCCTCTGAAAATTTTTCGATTGAAAATGCTCCTATTTTTTCCATGAAAAACGATTTGGAATTAATCAATAATCCGAAAACCCTTCACCAAAAATCTGCGCCCCTGCCAACTTCTTCCAAGCTCCCAAATATTTCTTCACCAAAAATCAATCCCTTTCCAATAATCAACAACCCCTTTTTAGGAGCAACTGATTCAACTTCAGTATCTTCTGATTCTCAAAAAAAACCCGCCCCCGTGTCATCCCCTAACAAACAACTACTCAAAAAAGAAGCTTCCGATTCTCTTGAACAATTTGATCTAAAAAAAGTTTTTGTTTTTTCCACAATTCTTCTTTCTCTGATAGCCATAGGTATTGGCAGCTATTATTTTTGGCTTGTTAGAGGAGAAAAACCAGAAGTTATCTCCGAAGAACCAGAAATAATTCCTTCCATTCCAACTCCCATTGAAGAACCTCCCTTGCCAACAGCAATTGTTGAGCCGGCTATAAAAACAGAGGCAGTAAAAGAAAACACCCTTGTTTTAGATTTAGAAAATTCCGATTCAGCTAAAATAAAAATAACCATTAAGAATCAAATTGAAAAGTTACCCAAAGATCTTTCTGGCAAACCTATTGAATTTAAATTGAGGGATTCTCAAAATAATCTTATAAATTTTTCTTCATTCGCTAAAAAAAGTGGCTTAGCATTTTCTCAAAACCTTTCAGCTTATCTGGGAGAATCTTTTAGTTTATTTGCTTTCAATGATGGACCCACTCTGGGAACTGGATTAATCGTTGAATCTAAAAATGATTTAATTTTAGCACAAGAGCTTTTAAAAGAAGAACCGTACTTGCCCAAGGATTTAAATGTTTTCTTTTTATTAAACGTGCCCCAAAAAACAAAAAGTACTTCTTTTTCTAATTTTGTTTATAAAGATATAACGTTGCGATTTTTTAATTTAATTTCCCAGGAAGAATTAAGCGTTGATTACGCTGTAGCTAAAAACAAATTAATTATTGGAACTACCCGCAATACCTTTACTGCTCTTTACGATTGGCTCTTACCCGCACTAGAAACAAAATAGCTCTTTCTGAGCCTTCCAGTGGATTTCCTGTGGATAACTTTAAAAAAGTAGCTAATTTCAGCTAGTTTAATCAAAAAAGAGATTTTATTTTTTAATTTATCCTTTAAGATACTCCCGTAAAAAAAGTTTAAACAAGGGTAATCTTTTGTTATTTCGCTTGTTTTAAGCCTATCTAATCGAAGTTTATTGACCAAGAGTCATTTTTCTGATATAATAAGTGCATAATCATGTTTCTTAACAAATTATTCGCAACAGCAACGGGGTTTCAATCGCAATTTCCCCCTATTTGCGATTGAAACTCTCTTGCTGTTCAAGTGATTCATTAAACATAATGAATCCGCTCTAAATATATAAAATTAGAGACCCCAAAACAAAAACAAAAAAATTTTTATTTAAACAAAAATAAAAAATAAAAAGTTCTTTCAAAAAGGTCATAAGACCAGAGAATGGTAAGAGAAAACTAAAACATACACATGAAGTACATGTATATTATGACAAGTGATGCCTCTCACCCGGGCTAACAAGTCTACGTATTGCATGTCAGTGTATGATAACGCTGGGGCGTTCAGCCTTTTAAATTATTTTTTTGGGCGTAGAACGCCCTGGTTTCCCAACCTAAACAAAACGACGGGCACCAGGAGAGGTGTTTTTTTGTTGTCTAAAATAATGGTATACTTGTTTTATGGACAAGGAGACCACCGGCCAAATTGGAGAAAAAGTGGCCGTCAATTTTTTAAAAGAACAGGGCTACGAAATTTTAACTGTTAATTTTAAAAATAATTCCGGCCGCCGTTTAGGAGAAATTGATATCATTGTTAGAGAAAAAAATACGCGCCAAATAGTTTTTGTAGAGGTAAAAACGCGCGATTTCCAAAAATACCAATACACTCTGCCGGAAGAAAATATTACTTATTCCAAACTTCGCAAACTAGAAAAGATCGCCCAATTTTACTTAAAAATAAGCCATTTATCCATTGATAACTACCGTTTTGATGCTGTTTCTGTTCTCTTGGATAAAGAAAATCGTCAAGCTAAAATCCGCCATTTAAAAAATATATATTTATAAAAACTTAATTAAAAAATTATGAGCCTAAATCAAAAAACCTCCCTCGAATTGAAAGATGCTTTACTAAAAGAAAAAATGGAATTAGAAAAAGATCTGGAGCAGATCGCCAAACCATTAAATAAAAAAGGCGGCGATTATGAAACGAATTTTGAAGAAATCGGTACCGACAAAGAAGATAATGCCACAGAAATCGAACAATATTCCGATAATTTTTCCGTAGAAACAATTTTAGAAAAAAAATTGCAAAATATAATTAAGGCTTTGCAAAAAATAGAAGAAGGAACTTACGGAATTTGCGAGAAGTGCCAGCAGGAAATTGATCTCAACAGACTGAAGGCTAGCCCTTCAGCTAAAAATTGTTTAAAGTGTGAATGAGATAACTAATGGAGCTACTTTTTAAAAAAAAGTTATTTCTTTTTTTGGCTTTGGGAAGTTTGATTTTAGTTAGCGATCAATTATTTAAAACATTAATCCGCCTTAACGACGGATTTTATATTTGCAATCCGAATATTGCTTTTGGGATAAAAATCCCAGATATTTTATTTTGGATCTTTTGGTGTGGAATAATACTACTGCTTTTTTATTTTCTTATTAAAAATTTCTTATCATCTAACGCTTTGTACATTATATTTATTCTTTCTGGAGCTATTTCCAATTTAATTGATCGCATTTGGCAAGGGTGTGTTATTGATTTCATAAATTTAGCTTTTTGGCCAATTTTTAACCTAGCCGATTTTTTTATAACGCTAGGTGCTATAATGTTAATAATCACTTATCTAAAGATTAAGCGCTAATTTATGTCTTCTAAGGTTTTATCCGCCGCCACTTTGGGTTTGCAAAGCGAGGTAGTAGAGGTAGAAGTTGATATTCTCTCGGGCGGATTGCATCAATTTAACATTGTCGGACTGCCAGATTTAGCAGTGAAAGAATCGAGAGATCGGGTTGGATCAGCTATTAAAAATAGCTTATTTAAGCCACCCCACCAATGCGGAAGAGTGACGGTTAATTTGGCTCCAGCTGATCTTAAAAAAGAAGGACCGGTTTATGATTTGCCAATCGCCCTAGGATTTCTTTTGGCCACCAAACAGATCGATTTTGATTTTAAAAATAAACTTTTTTTAGGCGAGCTGTCCTTGGACGGAAAGATAAGGCCCGTCAAAGGCGTTTTGCCGATGGCTTTGATGGCTAAAGAAAAAGGTATTCGAGATATTTTTGTTCCACGGGAAAATTCTCTGGAAGCCGCCATTGTTAAGGAAATTAATGTTTTCCCCTTAGATGATCTGCCTCAATTAATTTTACATCTTCTGGAAAGAAAAAAAATCGTTTCAGCTCCTCCAATTCAATTAGAAAATCTTTTTCTCAATGAAAATCACGCTGTAGACATGTCTTTTGTTAAGGGACAAGAACACGCCAAAAGAGCGCTGGAAATTGCTGCTGCTGGCGGTCATAATCTTATCTTAAACGGACCGCCCGGATCAGGCAAAACTATGCTTGCCAAGGCTATGCCCTCTATTTTACCTCGGCTCACCATCGAAGAAGCTTTAGAAATCACTAAAATTTTTTCGGTTTCTGGAAAGCTGCCGCCTAAAACTCCACTAATCACTCAGCGCCAATTTCGCTCTCCACACCATAGCGCCAGTGCAGTTTCCCTAGTTGGAGGTGGCACATTTCCTAAGCCCGGAGAAATTAGCTTAGCCCACCGAGGAATTCTTTTTATGGATGAATTCCCGGAATTTTCTCGCTGCGTCCTAGAAAATCTTCGCCAACCGCTGGAAGATGGCATTATCACCGTTTCGCGCGCACAGGGAACATTGGAATTTCCCGCCCGTTTCACACTCATTGCCGCGATGAATCCTTGTCCCTGCGGAAACGCTACAGATCCGGAAAAAACCTGTTCTTGCAGCCCGGCTAGCATCATTAAATACCAAAGAAAAATTTCCGGACCCATTCTTGATCGGATTGATCTTTATATAGAAGTACCACGCATAAAATTTGAAAAGTTTAATGAAGAAAAAAATTACGAGAGTTCTGCTATTATTCGAGAGCGTGTAGAAAAATCCCGCGTCATTCAAAAAGAAAGATTTTTAGAATCAAAAACTATTGCTAATAGTGAAATGGAAAGTTTGGAAATAAAAAAATATTGTCCACTAGATTCTGCCTGCCAAGAGTTAATGAAAAATGCTGTTTCTCGATTTTATTTAAGTGCCCGTGCTTATTATCGAATTATCAAAGTCGGCAGAACCATTGCTGATTTGGAAGGAAGCGCTAATATCAGCGCTAATCACATTGCTGAAGCTATTCAATACCGTTTTAAAACAGAATAATCTTAAAAGTTGATGATTGCCTTTAAAAAAATTAATTTAAAAATAGTTTTGCTTATTATCTTTCTGGTAATTATTTTTTTTATGGGTAAACATTTTTATTCCAATCATCGCATCTTTACGCCTAGCGCAGATTACTCAAAAACAATATTGCTTAATGATAATGGACTTGAATTTATGGCTTTAACTAAAGCCCAAACTGTCTCTGATTTTTTAATAGAAAATAAAATAACCCTGTCAGAATTTGACCAAATTATTCCGAGAAAAAACTCCTCTCTTGTTTCTAGACAAAATATTTTCATCCGCCGAGCAGTCAGAATTAAAATTACAGTCGACGGAAAAACCTTGGAAAATCAGACGTTGGCTGCCAATGTTCGTAACGCCATTTCAGAAAATAATATTATACTTGGCCGCCTAGATCAATCCGTACCGGATTTAAATTCTTTGCCGACTGACAATCTAAAAATTATTATCACGCGTATCAATGTGGAAGAAAAAATAATTTCCGAAGAAATAAACTTCAAAACTGTAGAAAAAAATGATCCCAAGCTAAGTTGGCGGGAAAAAAAAGTTGAACAAAAGGGAGAAAGAGGGATTAGGGAGGTTAAATACAAAATTACTTACAAGAATGGCAAAGAAATTTCCCGTGTAATTTTGGAAAGGAATATTGTCAAAGAACCGGTTTCGGAAATTGTAGTGCAAGGCACTCATATGGAATTAGGAAAAGCCGCAAAAGGACAGGGGACTTGGTACGCTTGGAAGGGCGGACTCTTTGCTGCCAGCACCACTATTCCCAAAGGGGCTTTTGTCAAAGTGACTAACCTTGCCAATAGCAAGTCGGTTGTGGTAGAAATTAATGACTATGGCCCGCAAGGCAAAGGCAGAATCATCGATCTGGATAAAGTAGCCTTCGCTAAAATCGCCAGTCTCGGCGCTGGAGTTATTGGAGTTAAGGTAGAACGAATACTCAACTAAAATTTATTCTTATGCCAACAAAACTCGGACAAAACTTTTTAAGAGACACAACTGTTATTCAAAAAATTATTCAATCAGCTAATCTACAGCCAGATGATTTTGTCATAGAAATTGGTCCGGGCGAAGGCGTTTTGACAGAAGCCTTATCCGTGGCTGCTAGAAAAGTTTTAGCGATTGAAATTGACCAAAATTTAATTCCCGCTTTGCAAAAAAAATTCGTGCAGAATAAAAAAGTAGAAATCCTTAACGAAGATGTTCTCAAAATAAATCTTGAAGAAAAAATTAGAAATTCGAAATTCAAAAATCAAAATTCTTTTTATAAGGTTATTGCTAATATTCCTTACTATATAACTTCTCCTATTATTCGATTATTTTTAGAATCCGAAATTCCTCCGCGAGAAATGATTTTGATGGTACAAAAAGAAGTGGCAGAAAGAATCGTCGAAAAACCGGGGAAAATGAGCATTCTAGCTTTATCCGTCCAATATTACGCCGCTGCGCAAATCCTTTTTCCAGTTCCCGCCAAGGCCTTTTTACCTGTCCCGAAAGTAGATAGCATAGTGATAAAAATAATTCCTCGCCCCGACCAGAAAAATCCACAAGAAACCAAAAAATTTTTCCGCGTTGTCCGCGCCGGATTTTCTGCCAAAAGAAAAACCTTGGCCAATAATTTAGCCAACAGCTTTCACTTAAATAAACAAGAGATAGAAAATAAAATAAGTTTGATTAAGTTAACTCCACTAACTCGCGCACAAGAACTTTCGGTATCCGATTGGAAAAAATTAGCCGAAATTATATAAAAATAGCGACTCTTTAATTTCAATATTATTTTAACAGCGCAATCTTAATCACAATTAAACCATAAATAATAACCACCGGTAAAATCCACCAAATCAATTGGCGGGTTTTTATTTTCTCGCCCACTAGAATTAAAAAGGCACTCGAACCCAGGATGACCGCCCAGAAAAAAAGATCCCTCTCATTCAAAAAGAAAATACTGGACACAAAAGAAAGAAAAATTCCAGCGCCGACAATAATCCGCCCTAATTCTTCGCCAAAAATAACCGGAATCGTAAAGACGCCTATTTTTCGATCGCCTTCAATATCCTTAAAATCCTTGATAGGCAAACTTAGCGTGAGAGCTAGCATAAAAAGAAAAATTATTCTCCAGGAAAGTCCTTGTAGATTATGCTCACCGGAAAAAATCAAAAAACCCATAAACAAAATCACTAGCAAGGCGAGTGAGCTAAAAAATGTAGCCACCAGAGGAAATCTTTTAAAACGGAAAGGCGGAGCAGAATAAAACCAAGCCAAAATTTGATATATCAGAAGCAAAATAGCAAATTTAAAATTAACAGCTAGCCCGCCAATTAATGAAAAGAAGAAGCAGATAACTCCTAATTCGACATATTCTTTGAAACTGAAAATATTTTGGGGTAAGGGCCGGCCAGAATTGGTAATATTGTCTATTTCCAGATCATAGATATCATTAACTATCACAGAGGCTTTCCAAGCCAATAAAATGGCTATCATAAGCCCTACTATTGCAAAAAGTGAAAATATATTAATCGCTAAATTATCCGGATAAGCCAAATAACCCAGGCCTAATCCTACAAAAAACAACCCTAGGTGGAAAAAACACTGAGGAACACGGATATTTTTGAGAACTGCCCAAAATTTTTCTTGATGAGAAAAGAAAAATAACAAACTCGAAAAAGCAATGATTAGAGGAAAATAAATTAAATTAAGATGGTAAATATGTCCGTATTCAAAATCGATCGACTTTAAGGAAAAGACATTCCAAGAAGACATGAATTGAAAAATTTGCACAGCGCCGATTTCAGTTATTTTTTTTGATCCCTCAAAAAAATAATACCCGAAAGTCAGCCAAGAGGGAAAACTGGCCATAAAAAACAAAAGGGAATAGGTACCAACCAAACTTACTAATGCTCTTATCCAGCTCTTAGTTTTAACCCAGACTAGTCCGAAAGATCCCAGTGAAACTAAGATAAAAACTATCTTAGTGCCAAAATAAACCATTCCAGAGGGTAATTGGCCAAAAATTGTCAGATATTCCATCCTTAATCGCTCTAAACTGTCATAAAGATAAGGCCCCACATAAACCGAACCTCCCGTTTTAATTAAATCGAAAATCGGCGGTAAATCGATAAATAAACAAGCCCAGATCATTAAAAAAGCCAACTCTTTGGGTTTAATGCCTAAGATTAAGCTTAAAAAAAGCCAAACAAGCAGAAAAACTAGGCCGAAAAATAAATAATTGTGCAAATCCATTTCCGGCTGAATAGTCGAGAAGGAAGATTGCGCGACAAATTTATCTAAAAATAACCGCAAAGTTACGATTCCTAAAAAAATAGCTAGCCAGTTGGCCGCACTGATTTCACCAGAAAATAAAGCCTCCGTAATTTTTTCTGCCTTCTTTATAATCTTATCCATATTTCTAATTTAGCAATAGTCTTTTTAAAAAGCAAATTTTAAAAAATATCCCTGTTGCGTTGTCTTTTTTTATGCTATAATTTTGTCAAGCAAATGAAAATTAGAAATGTCAAAACTTCTCTTTTAGTTTTGGTAAGTTTAGTTGTTATAAGCTTGGCTTTTTATGTTTCCGCGGAAGTAAGTTCCTTGCCTGTCGGCAATATTTTTCTAGATTCTGATCAAGATGGATTGTCAGACGAGGAAGAAAAATCTTTAGGAACTGATCCAAAAAGCAGAGACACGGATAACGATGGTTATTCCGACGGAGTGGAAGTGAAAACCGGTTACGACCCACGGAAATCAGCGCCGGGAGATAGAATAGTTACCGAAGAAAAAAAAGGAGAAAATCCGATAAGCCAAACCAATGTCAATGAGAACAATTTAACTACTAAAATGGCGCAAAAAATCGCTCTCTTGGCTAATGACAGCGCGGCCAAAGGAGAATCTATTTCTTTGGATGAGGTAAGAACATTAACAAGCGACTTATTGGCCCCGGAAGCTTCTCAAGAAATAAAGTTGCCGGAAATAAAGAAAGAAGATCTAAAAATTAAAAAACAGGATTATAAAAAATATTCCAAAGAAAAAGCAGCCGCCAAGCGCAAAGAAGATTTTTCCACTTACATCACAACTGTTTTTTATGTTCTTTCTAGTAATTCACCAAAACCCATAACCTCCAGTACTACTTTAAGCAATATCTTCAATTCTCTTTCTCAAGAAATTATTCAAGCTATTACTCTGCGTAGCACTGCTTCTTTAGAAAAACTAAGTGAAAGCGGAGAAAAAATCCAAGAGCAGTTGATGGAAATAGAAATACCGGAAGAATTAGCGGATACGCATATTAAAATTATTCAATTCGTCCGCTATTCCCAAGATGCAAAAAAATTATTAAATCCCCTAAGCACTGACCCTGTCGCTGATATTGCCAATCTTTCTCAACTAACTGGATTGGTTACCGAACTAATGTCTTTTACTAGTGAAGTAGATACTAAATTCAGCGAATATGGTTTAACTTATGACGAAGATTTAAAAAAGAAACTTCAAGGTTTAGGATTAGATCTGCCCAAAGATATTCAGGAAGCTTTAAAAAAAGAGCAAGCAAATAGTGCAACAGAAGAAAAAAAATAATTTATGCAAAAAATAATAAAAAATAACTTAAGAGCAAGTGTAGTCTGGGTTTTATTTTTTTCCTTAACTTTATCTTTGACGCCATTACCAGAAAGAAAAGCTAACGCTTGGATGGAAACCTTTATCACCAATCCAGCCTTAGGGGGTATGCAAGAAGTTTTAAAACAGCTTAACATTGTCGTCACCGGCGCTGCCAAGCAAGCGGCTATTAAAGCCATCAATAAAGCTTTCAGTCAAATTGTAGGAGGATCAAATGGCAGTGGACCAAAATTTGTCACAGATTGGACCGCGGCGCTTATTGACGATTCCGAGGAAACGGCCGCTCTTTTTATAGACAGCCTAGCTGCCTCTACTACGGGAAACAGCGGAACTTCCGGTTTTAGTTCTGAAGGTGTTGGAGGTTCTTCTAATTATTTTCTCCAGCTTAAGCAAAATGCTATGAATATTCCTACGCAATACACCAGCAGCTCTAGATGCAAAATTACTTACACGAGCAATCCAGAAGAAATGCTTACGGATCAAGAAAATTTTAGCAATTTAGGAAAATTTATGGCAGGACCTAATAGTTCCTTAGCTTATGGACTTTGTATGAAAGAAGAATACCAAAAAAAATTGGAAGATTTAAAAAGAATCGCCGAAGTGAAGCTGATCGCCAACAAAGGATTTTTAGGCACAGAAACAAATGGTCAGACCATCTATCCCGGAGTTCTGATTGCAGACCAGATGGCGAATATTAATGATATGGGCAACAAAGCTATTACCAGCGCTTCAGGTATTGCGGAAGTTGTCATCTCATCCGTAACAGGATTAGTCTTCCAGCAAATAGATCAAGGCATTGGCGATGTCCAGAACCAAATCCAAAAAAAAATTTCCAATCAATGATACAAATTCTGCTAGCATAGATCGAAAAATATCCTGTCTGTAAACAATTTGCAAGTCTTTTTAAAAAACACTTCTTTGGAAGCTATTCAGCAAAAAATGCATATCTTCAAACAAAAAACTCTCTATAGGTTTCTTTTTTGCCTGTTTTTAATAATCACGCTTTTGGTTTTTTGTGCTTCTGCTGTTTTTGCTGCCGATGCAAAATATCCAGAAGCAGAATTTACTTGTGGTCTTTCTTGGATAACAAGTCCTATAGAATGCGCCTCTTTATTTGTTTTAAGTCTAGCTTTATTTTTATTAAGATTAGCGGGAACTCTTTTTTCTTGGGTAGTTGATACTGCTAATATTACGACAATTTTTCAAGGTACAGGAGGCGTAAATCCTATTTATGAAGTTTGGGCTTTCGTTAGAGACATTCTCAATATGGGCTTTATTATGATGTTGCTTTTTTCGGCTTTTTGCACGATTTTCCAAGTAGAAGCCTACAACTATAAAAAAATGCTCTGGAAAATAGTTTTAATGGCCTTGCTGGTCAACTTTAGTTTTCCTATCACGCGTTTTATTATTGATGCCTCCAATGTGCTTATGTATACCCTATTGAAAAGTAATTTCTTTAAAAACGATCAGAGTTCCGAAGCAATTTTAGTTTCAATAGCAAATAATGGAGGTATAACACAACTAATAGCCGAAACGGCCAAAAGTGGTTCCGTGATAGTTATTCTTACGGTTGCTCTGTTTGTTTTTATGCTCGCTATCGCTTTTCTTGCTATAGGCGCACTTCTTTTTGTACGTTTGATTGTTTTAGCTATCTTGCTTATTTTTTCTTCCGTAGCTTTTGCCGGAGCCATTATCCCTTTTCTTTCCAGTCAAGTAGGTAAGTGGTGGGATAATCTTTTTAAATATTGTTTTTTTGGACCAATTATGATTTTGGGTATAGCCATCACTGTCAAATTTATGGAAGTTACATCTACTGCGCTTGGAGAAGCTGCTGAAAAAGCTGCTACAAATGATCCTAATGCCACTGTAATAGGAAAGTTAATTATACTTATCATTCCCATTGTCCTTCTTTGGGTATTAATGGGTGTAGCACAAAGCATGAGTATCGCCGGCGCCGGAGCAGTCGTAGGTCGCGCCCAAAAAGCTATGAAAGCTAGTATGCTGGCTCCAGCTAAAGCAGGCTGGTGGGGAATTAAAAAGGGAGTTGCGGCTACCGGATTGCCAGGCGGCATTAAGCAGGGCTGGGCAAACTTTAAAAAAACTGGAGAAGTTTTTGGGAAGAAACCTTTTGGTGGTGGTGCAGATGCTAGAGAAGCTAGGGAAGAAAGAAATGCCGCTTTTATAGGTGGCAGAACAAAAGGTCGAGATGCTGTCGTAGAAACTCAAAGAAGAAGCAAGATTAAAAAAATAAGAAAAGATTGGGAAGACAAGGGAGGCAAGAGTAATGAAGAAATGGCTGCTATGGTAAATGATGCTGAAGGAAAAATATTCAAAAATCCAGATGAAAGATTGGCAGCCGCTTTACAATTAGCAGAAAAATCGGAAATCAAGGACAATGAAACTTATGAAAATGCTCGTAAATTAATGCAGAAAGAAGATGGAAAAGATAACACTTATTATGTAGATAACCTCAACGAAGGAGTAAAGAAAAAGCATTTAGACTTGATTCTCAAACACCAAGTTGAAAAAGAAGGCAAGTCGGCTGCCACAGTTGTGGGAGATTTACAATCCTCGGATTATTCGAAAATAAATTTTGAAAATTTATTACAAAACGACTCGCTAAAACAAGCA
>Ga0247841_10009239_pt1 | contig 13862 bp, 16 predicted proteins | sample LaCruzMarch2015__2_FD_192410 | JGI IMG/M metagenome (GOLD analysis project Ga0247841, IMG submission 192410) | Freshwater microbial communities from meromictic Lake La Cruz, Castile-La Mancha, Spain - LaCruzMarch2015_18m | ecosystem: Environmental > Aquatic > Freshwater > Lake | place: Spain...
GTTCTTTCTGCATTTGATTCATTGTGGAAATTAATTGCAATGTACAAATTCAAAGAGGACCTACAAGCATATTATTCAAAAAGCGAATTAGACTCGTACATTGGAATTGACATTGAACTCGAAAAGCAATTGTTAATTGATGAGATTTCTTCTTTATATGAATTAGTCCAAGAAGAGATTAGCAAACCCGACGAAGTGGAGAAAAAAATTCAAAGCCTTAAAGGCAGTGCAAAATTATTGACTGAAGAAGAAAAGAAAACTGTTGAGAAAGAATTGGAAACTAAAAGTTCATCAGAGCTCTTCGGGGCGCTTGGTCTTAATTAAAGAACAATACTTCGCAAAATCAGATATGTTTCTTGTTACCAAAAAATCAGCACCGTGCTTATTAGCCAGTATTGCGTGTAAAGCATCCTCATAATGTTCAGGGCATAGTTTCCTTGCTTCAGCTTCATCTTCTTTTGTATATTTAACTTGAATAATTTTCTTTTTTAATAACTCAAAAAGCACGCGTGCATTTTCAAGCCGAATATTCTTAGCTAATTCCTTAGCAGTATGGTCAGAAAAAATAATGTGAAATTCACACTTTATTGCCCTAGAAAAAATCTTTTGCGCAGGTGGACTAATGTCCTTTCCAAAAATATTTTGGCGCTCTACCAAACAATCAAGAAAAATGTTGGTATCCACATACAGTTTCATAATTTAACTACACAAGAAAGCAATTAAAACCAATCTCAACCTAATTAATTGATATTATGGCTAACAATGGGAGCAATCTTGGTTTTGAGCAGAAGCTTTGGCTTGCTGCCGACAAATTGCGTTCTAACATGGATGCAGCCGAGTATAAGCATGTAGTTTTAGGATTAGTATTTTTGAAGTATATTTCTGATTCATTTTTGCAGATACAAAAAGAATTCAAAAAAGAAATTGACCAAGCTGATGATGAATATGAAAAAAGAGGATTTATTATTTGAAGACTGGAAAGAATGCATGACCAATATACGATTTTACCGAGACCAAATCAATAAAATGTCTTTGTGGGAATTTGCATTATTTCCTGCGATTGGAATAACAGTTGCAACTAAATTTCTTTTAGAATCCAACCAGTTGTATGCTGGAATCACACTAATTTTCCTTTCTTTAATTTTGGGTTTCATTGACAATCTTTGTCATTTAAACGCGCGCTATTCTTTGATAAACATTAAAATTGCAAAGGAACTTGAAATCGCACTTGGGACTTCTCTAATCTCAAGAGTTAGCGATAAATATGCTGGAAAATTAAAAGACGATGAAAAAAGCTTTTTTGCAAAATTAAACCTGTCTTTTTTTCACATAAATAGAGTCAGTGAGTTAAAGTATTTTATATTTTTAGTCGGAACATCATTAGTCGTTAACAACTATTTAAATCTCGTTAGCATTAAGTTATTAGTAATAATATGGATTATTATAATTGGGGGTTATATTGTGGGTGAGAAGGAAATTAAGGCAAAATTGACTATGCGTAACGGGGCTATTTTGTGGTTTATTTTTGGATTTGCCATTTTGGGACTTTCTTTTTGGCAAATCGGACTCGGTAACGATTTGGCTCAAAGATACATTAATGCAATCGGAATTAGTGTTACCCTAATTGGAGTTGGAATTGCTCTTTGGGGAATAAAAAAATAAATTAATAGTCTTCTGGTTTCATAAAAGTCACCCCTTCAGCGTTGGCAACTTAGATTTTCAAATCCTCATTTTCTAAAGCCATAAGGCCTATTTGAATGAGTGGAGTTAAAAGTCCTGTTATGCAACATAGTCCAAGACACCACGCCGGATACTTGTGATTAACTTGTAAGTTAGTTTGATGTTGGGATGTAGGGGAGTGCAAAGTTTAAATCAGTAAGAACATCTCTTTGAATTGTCTTAAGTTTTATGTGAGCTGTGTCGTTTCCGATATATGCAAGCACGCCATCATCTAAGTAACAATTAATCATTTTTGGCTCTACAATTTGGAAGCACGTTGCATCAGTTGGCAGCACAGCAATCTTTGGCAGAAGTGTAATAGTTATATTTTGGTCATTTAACGTAGCCATTGCTTGTTCCTTTGTGGGTAGTACTAAAGGGCTATTCATTTTTTGCTCAACGCACTTATCTTTTGAACAAACAAACGATTTATTGTAGTCAGAAAGAATGAAATTCTGCATTGTGAGATTTTCTGTTGTGTGTTCTGGATTTGTAAGATTAGTTAAAATTGTAACATCTGTTCTAATATTAAACTTCGTCTCATTGCTTAAGAAAAATACAGTCATTTTATTAAGTTTCATTACAGGCGTAAATTTCTGGTAATTTATGCTACCACTAGGCGCCCAATATTGCTCAGGTTGGGTGCTATTATCAATCACCTCATAGTCAACTACATAGTTGTGGTTACCGGAAATATATTTTTCTACAAATGATAAATATTTTTGCTTTACTTGGTCTGGGACTGTTTGTCCACCCCCGCCATTAGTGCATCCAAATAAAATAAATGCCATTATCAATAGGCCTGCAAGCATTAGGGCTCTTTTTTTCATGTTATAAATTTAGGTAATTTAAGTATATAATTTTACCTAGTTTATAGATTAATTAACTTTACCAGAACAAGTTATTGTTGCACTACCGTCCGCAGGAGGTATATCTTCAATTATTATAAAACTAGCACGCGTAGCTTTCTGATTTGTGCCCTCGGACATTGTTTCAGCAGAGTTAGTAACATTTGAATAGTAAATTGTTATTGTTCCTTTTGGGTAAGGAATTGAATCTTGAGAAATTTTTATTGTGCCAATATCTATAGTAACTCCATTTCGCATATCTTGAAAAGAAAATCCCCAGTCCGAAAGGTCTCCTTCTACACTTGCATTAATTAGTTTTATTCTTTTGCCCATATTATTCTTTAATTTTATTGAAAATCCATTCAAGTCACTTTGGTAATACAAATCTGTAACATCAAAACCAGTACTCACACTATGACAGCTAAATGATGGCTCCTTTGGAATTATTGGCTTTTCTGCGGTTATTAAAGTAGGAATATAAGGAAGAATAAAATTAGCATCAGTTAAGGAATCTCTTTGAATATCTTTAAGTTTCATATAAATTGCATCATCGCCGATGTAAGAAATGATCCCGTCATCAAAAAAGCAATTAACCAAGTTTGATTCTACTATCTTAAAACAAGTTGAATCTGACGGTGATTCAGGAAAATTTGGCAGAATTTCAACAGTAAAGTTATTGTCAGAAAATTCAGCTATTACCTGTTCCTTTGTTGGTAATAATATTGAACCCAATGGTTTTTGCTCACCACACCTTGCTTCAGCACAAACAAAGGATTTATTATAATCCGAAAGAATAAAATCTTGAACTGGAATTGTTTCCAGGTTATGCATTTCATTTGTGAGATTAGTAATTAAATTAAAATCAATTTTTATATTAAATTTAGTTTCATCGCTCAGAAATGATATTAACATATCAGAAAACTTTGTTGAGGGTATTAGACTTTGAGGCACGCCTGAATTAACCCAATTAATTGCCTTTTCAGGGGGTCTATTATCTATTAGTTCATAAACAGCAAAATAGTTATGGTTTGTGGAAATATATTTTTCTAAAAATGAAAAGTATTGTTGTTTGGATTGTTCTTGATTACTTGTTGTGCAACCAAAAAAGAGTAATGCCACAAGGACAACGCATGTAATCAAAATTAATTTTTTCATAATAACTCTGTGGGCGATAGTGAATTTAAAATGCGTCTTTAGCATAATAATTAGTGTGGCTGAGTACGTGACTACTTTTCAGTAGTCTTCTGGTTTCATGAAAGTCACTCCTTCTGCGTTTGCTATTACCCAAATGCGGTCTTTTTCAAGTACGCGCATACGTGAGTACTCTGAGTCCTGCTCATCTGATTTATTGAACAGTTCTAGTCCTTTAGTGATGATTTCGCGGTAGTGGTCTTTCACGTCACTAAATAGGTTTGTGGTGAAGACTACTGGAATTTTTAAGTTAGATAACTCGCCTACTTTGACCAGGATACCGTCGTCAAGCGCGTTTTGTAGTGTGTATACGGAGATGGGTTCTCCGTACACTTCGATTAAAGAAGGCGGGTTCATTTTTTACCACCTTCGGTTTTTAGTCGCTTGATTTCGAAGTCAAGCATTTGACTTAACCTGTTGGTTAGGTCTTGTTTGACTTTGAGCAAGTCGTCATTCTCATTTAGCTCAGCGGTAGCGGAAAGTCCGAAGCCTTTTGAGCCGAAGTTAGCGATTCCCACTTTTTGGGAAACGTTTACAGTAATTTCAGTGATTTTCATTGTTTATCACCTTTCATGTGTGAGAGCAATTCGTCAATTGTGAATCCTCTGCCAAATATTTGTTTTTTATTAAAATTCATTTTGTATCACCTCCTGAGTGGAAAACGAATTTTTTCGACTGAAGACGACTCGCGTTTGGTTGGAGGCATTAAATCCCTAAGCTATGGCGACCCTGTAAGGGGCAGGGTTTAAGCCGAGAACAAACGAGTTGAAAGAAGAAAAAATGAGTAAACGAAGGAGGAGTAAAAAATACATTGAAAGAAGCCGAAGAAAAAGGCAGAGGATGAGAGATAACCTGAAGAGGAAAAAATGAGTCCAACAAAGGAGGAAAGATAAATTTAGCGAAATAAACAAGGCAATAAGCATTTAATAACTTTAGAAACAAACTACTATTATGGACAACAAAGAAATTCATTATAAAAGACTTCAACAAGCGCTATCTCAAGAAAAACTAGTAATTTTGCAATATTCCTGTACCACTTTAGCTAATACAAATCCTCAAGTAACCAGCGTCATTTGTATTGATTATTTTCTTGATTTAGAAGCCCAATTTAAGGCAGACGATACTAACTTTAAACAAAGCTTAATTGAATATTTAAAAAAACACAAAAACTATTTTTTTCTTCTAGCCAACAACAATATCCATTACTCAATTTCAGCAATGGACTTAGGATTTAAAAAAAATGAAACTGATCAATTTGAAGTAAACTCTATTGATCTTGATGATGCTCTTGAATATTATGCAGAAAATAACAAGGTACAATATTTTGGCAGTTATAAAGAAAAATCTGAATCTTTGGACAAAAGATATTATTTAATGCTACTAAATAAACTACAAACAAGCTCAGACTGGATTTGGGGTGGATTTGAGAAGGATATCAAACAATACCCTTTATTGATTAAGTCTTCTCGAGCCAAAGCTAAAGCAATGGTGTGCATCATTGACAAATTCAAAAAAAATACCTTAAAAGTATCTTACAACAAGGGAGTATATATAAAATCCAAACAAATCTTTGGGATACAAAATCGAATAAAACTCTATTTGCAAATAACTGGGGTTATCCCTTTTCTAGTTAATGTTATCTCCGTTTTTAAAAAAATAGCCGGAATAGCTTTCTAGAAAAGTTCTACTGCTCGGCAAGACACTGGCAGAGGATTTAAAACAAGAAATTTGCGCATCATTGAAGTATGGTTAATTGCAACAAACGCAAACTGGAAATGAAACCAAATTGGGCTTACTGCCCGTACTGCGGAAAATTCATCAAAACCCCCGGCCAGATAGAAATCATAACACCACCCCATAAACCAACAAAAATATACAAAAGACCAAGAGAGGATTATTTCAAAATAATGACAAAAATAAAAGAAGCATCACCAAACGCATACAAACCATGGACAAAAGAAGAAGAACAACAACTAACTACACTATACAATGAAGGAAAAAAAACAAAAGAAATAGCAACAACACTACAAAGACAACAAGGCGGAATAAGATCAAGACTCAAAAAAATAGGACTAATTAAACAAAACAAACAATAAAACTCTTTAATTCATCGGAAAGAAACTCCGCGCGCTCGCCTCCTTTTATGCAAAACAAGCTCGGTATATGCTCGGCACCAAATTTAATTGGTGCTAAAGGCTCGGATTGTAGTGCCTAAAGTCCCACAATTTTTTTTATTGCATTTATTTCTTTTAATACTATTTTTTGGTTAATCGTGTTCATGTCTTCCTCAATGACAATTGGTACATCAAGTTGCTTTAGGCATTTCATTGATTCGAGAAATCTTTTTGAGGCGTTTGTAGTGCCTAAGTGGTTTGTTTGGTAATGGGTAACGCTGAAGTGAATTTGCATTATTCTATCGCTCCATTTGTCTATGATGTCGTTGGTTTCATTTTTTGCCCAAGAGTATGCATGTGCTGTGTCAAGGCATAAACCAAAGTCTTTGTGTTCATTTAGCACTGTTTCAAAACCGAATCTTTCATGTCCTTCGTGTTTATCATTACCGTGTCTTTTTCGTAAATTTTCGGTGATGTATTGGGTGCCTTTTCTTTTTCCTAACAAAAGAAGTTCTTGGGGTGGTATTTGAGTGGGGTGCATTACTAGGCGTTTAGCCCCAATTCTTTGATAATCAAAAAGCATTTTCTTAAAATTGCTAGTGTCCCTTTCAAGATTAGCTTGTTTTTTTAAAAACCCAAAAGGAACATGCATACTCACATCCTTTTTTGTCAACAAAATAGTCTCGTCAAGTTTTGTTATTGGTCGTTCTTCATAATGCCTTCCATAAGTATATTCTATTCCATCCACGCCGAGACTATTAATGAACTCAACAACACTTATTTTATCTAAGAATTTATAAAAATTTCCAGTAGCACAAGAGAGTAACTTCATACTATTGAATCCGATTGATTAGTGTTAAAAAACTTTGGTAAACAAAACAAAAAAGTGTAGTGCCTAACTCGAAGAAATTTTCACGAAAGTATTTTATACAAGTTAGCACTTATAGTGTGCGATAGTTAACGTTTTGCGTGAGATTCGAACAAAATTAGCCAAAACTTTACTGCGACGAACTTTCTGTTAGACGCGCGGCCTCTGCGTGTTAACACCATATTTAGTAAAAAAACCCGTTTATATGCTTTTTGGTGTTAATACTATTTATGTTCATTTCGAAAAGAAAGATTAGAAAAAATTACTACTTTTATCTTGAGGACAGACTCTTTGGAAAAAGAGTAAGTTATTCTTTGGGTCAAAAAGAAACCGCGGTTAAAAAAATCGCTGAAGCTTTTGATTCATTAATCCAGCGAACTGCTTTGGAAAATTTGAAGTTTTCTCAAAAGGAATTCAAAACCTCTAATCTGACTTTGAACGAGTTGCATATCCTTGAAAGATTGAAAGTCGATTATAACTTACTGAGAGATTTTTTTCCTCAAGAGTTTGAATCCTTCAAGGAAGATGAATTTGTTAGGTACGCTCAAGGGAGTGCTTCCGTTGAAGGCAATTCGCTAAGTTTGCAGGAAGCGAACTTGGTTTTGAATAAAGGTATTTCAATTTCGGGGAAAACAGTTGATGAAGTTAGGGAAATAGAAAATATGCGTTTTGCAGCCAAAGAATCAAAAAAAATTATTGATTTAAATGAACGAAACATTAAGCGGATTCATTCCGCAATAATGCGTGGGTTTGATGATAAAAAGCCCGGTGAGTATCGCGATGGTCCAATGTTTATTACTGGTTCAACCGTTCGACCGCCTAGTGCAAAGCAGGTTCCAAAAGAGATGGAAAAATTATTGAGTTGGCTTAACAAAAACAAAGATATTGTGCATCCTGTGGAGTTAGCTGCTGAGGTTCACGCGCGTTTTGAAGAAATTCATCCATTTTTAGATGGTAATGGCAGAACTGGCAGAGAAGTTCTTAATGTAATGCTTCAGAATGCAAATTATCCTCGGGCGATAATTAATCTTGAGAATCGACAGAGTTACATTGTTTTGCTTGAACGACTTCAGTCAAATAAAGGGTACAATAAATTCTCAAAGTTCATTTACTTGTGCTTAGAAAAAAGAGCACAAGAAATAAGCAAAACTCTAAAAGAAAACAAACAAGGGATTTTAAAAAAGATGAATAAAGATATTATGTGAAAAGGGATGAGGGCTTGTTTTCCAAGAGAGAAAGTCTGCAAGGGTTAGTTTTTACCTGTGTCTTGTTAGCATTCTTAGTTCTTGTCTGGCTTTTTCTCGAAGTACTTCTTCGTTAATGAATTTGATTGCGGTTGCGAGGGTTTGTTGGTAGTAGGTCAAAAAAAAGTTGACGTTTTTATTTGAGCCTAATTGTTTTCGGAGGAGTTGGTCAAGTTCTGCGGAGGTTTCTTGCAGGATGATGTCTTGCATGGCTTGTTGCAAATCAAGTTCTCCGTTCAAGTTCGTTTTTTGGTCAATTCTTCTTCTTTGTGCTTTTTGAATTGCGTTGAATTGTCTCCCGAAGGTAGGATTAATTATTCTGAAGTAATCCATCGCGTGGGATATTGCAGTGGGGTAGCGTACTCGGCCATGGTTAGGTTGTAAGTGTAAGCATCGCGTATTCTTCCTTCCCTTAATTCTTTTTCTATTTTTATTGCGGCGGGACGAGTTTTATTTCCTCCATTCCTCTAGCCCCTCTAAGCATTTTATGGAATTTTCTTGTGGTTGCGCTGTTCTCTAGGGAGAGGGCTCTTCTTGCGGTGGGAGTTAATATGTTCCCGCATTCTTGAGTAGTGCCCTCGGTAATCATTGTTCTAAGTGCGTTTCTTTCTTCCTCGCTTTTCGCGCTAGCGATTAGGAGAAGTATTACTCTTAAGCGCGGGTTAGTTACTCTTCTTGCAGTTGCGAGTGCTACTCTTTTTTTACCAACGAGGCTGAGAAGGTTTTTGTTTCGAATATTTATTCCTGCGTTAGTTGAGTACTTCATTAGCGGGACTCCAATTAATGCTCCACTTAATCCTATTGCAGGGAGAGCTGGGCTCATTTTTTCTGAAAGCATTTGTTGTCCAAGTAGTCCAATTCCGCCGGCCCACAGTGCGGTTCCTGTTTTTGCGCCTTTTGTTTCAAGGGCGTTCGCAAAATTAAGTCTTCTTGAAAGTTTTTTTGGGACGGTAACACTTCTTCTGTTTCTAAGCATAACATAGGGTGGGCTTAAGGGTATTAAATTCTTTTTATGGGTTTTTTTGTTCATCAAAGCAAGTCTTTTATTCTTCGTTTCCCTAATTTTTGGGATGGTTTCGATTAAGGGTTTTGTCTGGAAGGAGAGTTACTCTGTGGGCGTTAGCGGGATTGATGAGCAGCATAAGTATTTTATTTCGCTTTTGAATGAGGCTGAGTCTTTAGCGAAGGGGAAGGTTAGTGGGGATGAGGCGGAAAGGGTTGTTAGGTCGCTTGAGGCTTATGCGCGGAAACATTTTGATACTGAGGAAAAGATGCTTGAATCAATTAAGTATCCTAAACTTAAGGAGCACAGGTTTGCTCATTTGGAGTTAATTGAGAAGACAGCTATTTTTTATGATAGGATTTTGCTCGGAGGGATTGATATTAAGAAAGTGGCGGATTTTATGGAAGCGTGGTTTAAAACTCATTTAATGACTCACGATCATGAATATGCTGAGTACATAAAAAAGTATGGTACTGTTCCAAGAAAATCCTTCTTTTGGTTTCTAAAGTGATTTATTTTTTGTTTAATCTAAAATTAGCCCTTGGCAAAAACCAAGGGCAATAGATTTTTTTATGAATATTTTTAGGGTTTATGTGTTCTCAAAAAATTTCTAGTTAACTTTTTCTAAGTACATTGGGAGTACGATATCATTGTTCACAATGTTTGTTGCTGTTCCAGTTACTCCTGTAACTGAATCCAAGCTCTCCAAGCATTCTTTCATCTTTTCCTTGGGGCAGCTAGCAATTAGGTTAACAATATCGTAACCGAATGCTGCTACAAAGTTTGGTTCTTTACCAAACTTTGCTTTGTATTTCTCTTTGAACTCTTCGCTGTTTCCGGAAATAGAAAAAGCAAATTGGTTCGTGTAGAAAGTCATTTTTGGAGCTTTTGCTTGGGTTGCTGGATCTGATTGAACGTTTGAAACCTCTACTGTTGTAATGTTCCAATCCATCTCTGAAACTTTCTTTAATATTGCGAGTGATTCGCTTGGGGGAGTTGGAACAAACAATAGTGCTTCGGGGTTTGCTTCTTTTGTTTTTAGAAGGATGGTTGAGAAATCCGTTTCGTTTGGAGTATAAGACTCTATGAAAACGATTTCTTTTCCTTGCATTGCGCTTAGTTCTTGTATTTTGCTTGCAACTGATTTTGCGTATTCATCATTTCTATAAACCACTGCAATTTTTTTAACATTCTTTAGTGGGCTGTCATCAGATTCAAATGATGGGGTAGCAAAGTGGTTAGCATCTGTGTAATATCTAAATGCGTATTCGTTTGTAATGTTGTTCGCCGCGCTTTGAGTGATTATCATTACTTTCTTATCCTCTTTTGCAAGTGAGGCTAATGGTACGCTTACTATGCTTAGCGCGGAGACAAATATGTCCGGCTCTTCGAGTTTAAGTTTCTGATAAGCGCTTACTCCGTCAGCTGCTGTTCCTTTACTATCTTCGTATATTACTGTAAGGTTTGGGTGGTTTAGGAGCGCTAAATCCATTCCTTTTTTTACGCTCTCTCCCCATATTGCGGAAGGTCCGCTTAGGGCAAGTACTGCTCCTATTGTTACGTTCTCGTTTGTGTTTTGGCTTGCTAGGAAGTTAGCGTTTTGGTTTGGCGAAATCACCAAAAATACCAGTGCTAACACCAATACTGCGATTATTCCAATTACTCCAATTATTTTTGTGTTCATGTTTTGCATCGGGCTCACCAAAAGAACTCCCTTTGGAAGTAGTATTTAGATTCATGTCGCAGATTTGTTACGACACACACATAAGAATATATACTGCCTCGTACAAGCATAGTAATATGGAGCTTACGGAGGTGCTTACCGAATTCGGCTTGACCTCTAAGGAGTCAGAGATTTACTTAATTTTACTAAAATCAGGCCATTGTACTGCAGCGGAGCTTTCGAAGAAAACAAATATCCTCCGCCAAACCGTTTATGACGTTTTGGACAAGATGCTCTCAAGAGGAATAATTGGGGAATCAATTTCTAATAACACTAAAGTTTTCACCGCAGTGAATCCTAAGGTTCTTTTGCAAATGATTGAGAACAAAAAGAAGATTTTTGCTGCTGCCTTGCCGGAGTTCGCTGAAATTGCGCTTGGCTCAAAAACCGAGCTTAATGTTAAAACTTTTATTGGGATGAAGGGGCTCAAGAGTATTTGGGATGATATGCTTGTGGTGGGTAAGGACACTTTTTTCATTATTGATTATGATGTTTTTGGGCAACTCTTCAAGGAGCTTTTCATTCAGAATTTTATTGCAAAAAGAGTGGAGAAGGGTTTTTGGCATAATGTTATTTTTACTTCAAAAAGCACTCCAAAGATTTATGACAAGTCCGAACCTGAGAGGATGAGAAACGTTAGGTATCTCTTTAAGCTCAAGGAGTTCAAATCCACCATATTCTTTTACGGGGACAAAATGGGTTTCTTTACCACTGGAGAACAACCCGCGGCAATTCTAATTGAGAACAAGGAAGTGGTTGCTTCAGTCAGATCAGTTTACAAAGTTCTTTGGGATGTAAGCACTCCTGCTTAATTCAAGATTAAATCTATGTATTAATAGCAAGAATTATATTCTGCTTTATCGCATTCTAGTATTATGCGTTACCGTGGATACCCTAAACGATTGCGTGATAAGTACTCTTCAACGCCTCCGACAAAAACAGGGCAGGTTGCTGCAGGGGCTACTATGGGGGCAGTTACGAGTACTGTCCTTAATGGGATAATAAGGAATTCACGCGAGGGGGAGTTACACAAGGAGTTGTCATCTGCATTAAAAAGTGAGAACAAAATCGGAGTTGATTCTGCAAATAGGGCTTTGACCTCTTTTAGGGAGGCTGCTCCGCGTGAGTGCGCTAGTTCTTTAGTTGGGGGCGGATTGTTTGGAGGGGGGATTGTTAGTGCCGTGTTGGGGTATGTTGCTTTAAGAAAAAAGCTATCCAGGTTCTTGAAGGAAAAAGAACGAAGGACCGAAGAATTGAAAAGACTCTCTTGGCGTGAGCGAAGGGCACAGAGAAGAAGATTAATGAAGGAAGAACGGAGACTTCGTGCAGGGGGGGCAGTTAGTTCGTCAAGTAGTATTAATCAGGTTATTGTAAGTGGTTCAAGTCCGACACAACAAATCCTTAGCACCGCCGTACGTGGGAATGGGGTAAAGATTAAAACTCGTGGGGTTCCAAAACCAAACGGAGTAAAACAGGAGCCTTCTAAAATAAAATCAACTTTTTTGCAGTTGGGTTTTAATGGAGTAAGTAGGAGGAAAATTAACACAATGCTTGAAAGGGCTTTTGAGTTGGAATTAACCATTTTGCCAAGAGAACATAACATTCATCATCCTCCTCTTAGGTGGGAAAAGACAGCTCCTCACGGGAAGAGGGTTAAGCTTTCTCTTGAAGAGAGGGCTGTGTTGAAGCACTTTGCGCCGTTTTGGGAGCGCGGGGGCGGAAAAATAGTTCCATATTCTTACATCGCCTCACAAGCATCAAGAAATTATATTCCTCCTGCATTGCTTGTAATTAAACTCGCGTCTGCGGTTGAGGATTTGGTAGTAACTGGATTGCCTGTAGGGATTAGGGAAGAAATTGATTTGGTAAAGTTAAGATGTCTCATCAGAAAGGTTTGACAAAAATGATTTTTAGAATGGGTTAAGTTAATGAAAATTGTTTTTTTCTTTCTCGGCAATTCACTCTCCAATTATTTATTAACCATTGCATTAAGTAGTCTCTAATCAGCAAGAAAGAGTTTTTTTTGATTTTCTAAGTGAATATTATGAGTAAGGATATTGTGGTGAGGGGGGCAAGAGAGCACAACCTCAAGAACGTTTCAATCTCGCTTCCGAGAGATAAATTCATAGTGATAACTGGGCTCTCAGGGAGTGGAAAATCCACCCTAGCATTTGATACGATTTACGCAGAGGGGCAGAGAAGGTACGTTGAATCCTTGAGCGCTTATGCTAGACAGTTTATTGGGTTAATGAATAAGCCTGATGTGGATTCAATAGAGGGACTCTCTCCAGCAATCTCAATTGAGCAAAAATCTACTTCAAATAATCCAAGATCTACCGTTGGAACTGTGACAGAGATTTATGATTACTTGCGTTTGTTGTTTGCGAGAGTTGGAATTCCGTATTGTCCAATTCACGGAGTAAAAATCGAGTCACAAACCGCTCAGCAAATCTCAAAAAGAATAAGGGAGCAACTAAAAGGAGACCTCACAATCCTTGCGCCAATAATTCGGCAAAAGAAAGGAACTTACGAACAGCTCGTTCTTGATTTGGGTAAAGAGGGTTTCTCAAAAGTAAGAGTGGATAAAAAAATTATGAGAAGTGATGAGAAAGTTACTCTCTCAAAGTATCAAATGCATGACATTGAAGCAGTGATTGATAAAATAAGCGCGAAAGAAAAAACAAGAATGGTGGAATCCGTAGAGAATGCGCTCAAGCGCGGAGGAGGACTTGTAATTGTTCTTGATTCAAAAGACAAAGAGCATTTGTACTCAAGCGCGATGATGTGTCCTGTGTGCGGAATGAGTTTTGAGGAGCTCCAGCCAAGAATGTTTTCATTTAATTCTCCTTTCGGAGCGTGCGAGGAGTGCAAGGGACTTGGGGTAAAGATAGAGTTTGACCCTGATTTAATTGTCCCTGATAAATCATTAAGTATTCTTGATGGAGCAATTGATATTTACGGGAAAATGGATCTCAGTTGGAGGTCCCAACAGTTGCAAGCGGTTGGAAAAATTCACGGGTTTGATTTATTCACCCCAATTGAAAAGTTTTCAAAGAAACAGTTTGATGTTTTGATGTTCGGAGATAAGACTCCTGTTAAAGGGAGTTGGAGTAATGGGGCGAGCATGAATTTTAATGACGGGTGGGAAGGGT
>Ga0247841_10009240_pt1 | contig 13861 bp, 10 predicted proteins | sample LaCruzMarch2015__2_FD_192410 | JGI IMG/M metagenome (GOLD analysis project Ga0247841, IMG submission 192410) | Freshwater microbial communities from meromictic Lake La Cruz, Castile-La Mancha, Spain - LaCruzMarch2015_18m | ecosystem: Environmental > Aquatic > Freshwater > Lake | place: Spain...
TGCTCTATTCACAAGTCATCCCCCAGTGTTGTACGGCTGGTGGGTTCGGGCCTCCTTTGGGTTTTACCCCAAATTCACCCTGCTCATAAATAGCTCGCCTGGCTTCGGGTCTAGTCCGTGCGACATATTCGGCCGTTAAGCCTCGCTTTCACTTCGCCTTCGCAGCAAAACTGCTTAGGCAAGCCACACAGAACTAACTCGCTGGATCGTTCTACAAAAAGCACGCCATCACCGACGCTACGCATCGGAATTTTTAATTTAAAATTTTTAATTTTCAATCAATTTTTAATGACCAAATTTTTAAATTATAAAAACATTATTTGTCATTCCCGCGAAAGCGGGAATCTAGTTTTAAAATTTTAAATTTAGAAATTTTAATTTGATTTTAAATTTTAAATTTAGACTTTAAAATTCCCGATGCGAAGCATCGGCTCTGACTCTTTGTTAGCATATGGTTTCAGATACTATTTCATCCCCCTCATCGGGGTGCTTTTCACCTTTCCCTCACGGTACTAGTTCGCTATCGATCACTAAAAATATTTAGCCTTGGAGCTATAGTGGCCCCAGATTCAAACGGGATTTCTCCGGTCCCGCCCTACTTGAGAATAATTACGTCTGAAATAATTTCTTTTCGCATACAAGGCTATCACTTTCTATGGCCGCCCTTTCCAGAGGCGTTTTGCTAAAAAATTATTTCAAATCCCGATTAAACGAGTAAAATTACCTCGCAACACCAATGCTACGCATTGGAAGCACGAAATCCAAAGCACGAAATCCGAAACAAATTCAAATAATAAAATTCAAATGTCCAAAACGAATTCGTTTTGAATTTTGAAATTAGAATTTTTGATATTGTTTAGAATTTCGATATTCGAATTTCGAATTTCCAGTGCGAAGCACTGGTTTAGGCTTTTCCGCTTTCGCTCGCCACTACTGACGGAATCTCATTAGATTTCTTTTCCTCCAGCTACTAAGATGTTTCAGTTCACTGGGTGCGCTTCATCAACCTATGAATTCAGTTGATGATCTCCGACGCGAAGTCGGAGGGGTTGTCCCATTCGGAAATCTCCGGATCAAAGGTTGCTCGTCACCTCCCCGAAGCTTATCGCAGACTGCTACGCCCTTCATCGCTTTTTAGTGTCAAGGCATCCACCATATGCATTAGTATTACCGCTCTTATTTTGCCCCGACTTAACGTCGGGGTTTTGTTCCGACTTTTCACAAGGAAAAATCGGATTCGCCCCGACATAAAGTCGGGACTCGCTCTGATTTACATCAGAGCTCGGTTAGCAGTTAGCAATCGCCAACTGCAAGCAATTTCTACCCCGACTTGCATCGGGATAAACCTACAATTCTTAATACCATGTTGCAAATTGATATTAAGATGACTAATCACTGATATTTAATCTTATTTTCCGCTGACGTTTCGATTAAATACCGCAATTAAGACCTATTCAGTTGTTAAGGTTCTGCTCCGCCGCGTGTCCGCCGGTGAGGCAGATTTACGCGGTGACGCGGAAACTCTTATTAAATCCCCTTAACAAGAAGTTTTCGAACCATATTCTGAGAAACAAAAAACCGCCTTTCAAGCGGGTATCAGCCAAACACAAAGCCAAAGATTCACCCGCCTCTTTTTAAATTAAGTATTGATGATCTTATCATTTATGGTTTAAGTTTATCCCCCGCTATTTTATTCGCTTTTTTTATCTTTAGCCGCAAGCGACAGGAAATTTATCCTCTACCACTTTTTCACTCGACCAAAGGTCGAAAACGCAAAAATTGAAATAGTGGCATGGAATTTATTTGCTCAGTAATAATAGCAACTATACAAATTCTGTCAACCCCGCGGAATAACCGCGGAGCGGTATCCCTGCCTACCGACACAGGCAGGCGCCTTTGGCGGAATTCCGCAGGGTTAACCCCGCTCATCCCCTTATCATAAATAGGAAATATTTTCCCATAAAAACCAAAGCCTAACTTTGAATAAAGCAAAGTTAAGCCTTGAAATATATTTAAAAACGATAAGCTATTTGTTTTTTTCCGTCATTTCTTTCCTCAGCTTTTCAAGAATCAGTCTCGCCTCATCCTTTCCCCCTAAACCGAAGGCCAATCCTCCGGCCAAAGAAATCATTGCTACAATACCGATAAAAATCGTACTGACCAGTGACGAAGCTATCCCCAGCTGAATAAGAGCAGCAAAAACTCCAAAGATCACAATTGCCCATTTCGAAATAGTAGCGAGAAGCGTTGCCGACATTACACCTGCTGCACGAGTGCTGCCTTTTACTATGCCATAAACGAAATTGCCCACCATTGCAACGATTGAGAGAATAACCACCGCCACTACCACGTTGGGAATATAGAGTATTATCTTATTGAGAAACTCTGTAACCTGAGTCAGATTAAGAATATCGGTTGCAGCCATTAGAAAAACCAGAACCAAAAACCATTTTACCAGCCCACCAAATACTTCAGAAAGTCCGTGTTTCTCTCCTGTGCCTGCAAAACTGAAATCCAGGCCAATTTTTTCCATCGCTTTGTCAACACGAGCTGTTTTTACCGCCTTTTCAGCCAATTTTCCCATAGTAACAGCGATTATCCAGCCAGCCAAAAAAACCAAAAGAGCTCCCAAGAAGGCTGGAAGAAAATTTACCATTTTCTCCCCAAGTGTTATAAGCGATATTGTAATCGCTTCACCCCAAGTTTGAACGCCATCCATGTTATCACCTCCTTATTCTAGTTTATTTTATTTTTATTTGAATTACTTAGACTAACCACACATCCTAAGGAGTGGGCTGTTGTGCAGGAGAAACTTCTTCGGTTCCGCTATTATTTTCCTGGTTTTGGGCGCCAGAATTTTCACCCTCGGGCGCAGTAGTAGTTGTCAACCCTAAGTTCTCAGGAGTATTTTCGATACCCTTTTCAACATTGGAAATCATTTTTTCTATCTGGGTTTTGGTATCTTGAACATTATCTCCAGTCAAAAGACTATCGACTTTCTGATATTCCTGTTTTGCTCCATTTTTGTTCTTTTCCTTTTCATACAAAAGACCAAGATAGAAATGAGCGCTTATATTAGCGTCGTTTTGGGCAATAATAGCCTTGTATATCTGCTCGGCTGTTTTTATATCATCTCCTTTTCCTCTCGACTGATAAAGTCTGGAAAGATTGATCGCATAATCCAAATTCTGCGGATTTGACTGAACTGCTTTTGTACCACTATCAATCGCTTTATCCAAGTCTCCCAAGGCACTCTGAGTCAAGGATAACTGATAATATCCCGCATCGAAATTAGCCTTCTCGTCAACTGATTTTTGAAATAGATCATTCGCTTCACTTATCAGCTGCTTTCTCTCCTGTTCATCCTTTTTTGTAGAAGCCAGATTGACTTTTATCTGCCCCAATTTCAGATAATAGCTGGGATTATGAGGTTCCAGTTCTAATCCCCGCTTATACGCATCGCCAGCCATATTTAGCGAATCTACCACATAAAGACCGGCATTTTCGTATATTTGAGCCAAAACTTCATTTGAATTAACATCGTTTTTTGTGAGATCACTGCTTTGTCTCGTTGCCGCGATCGAAAAGTTTAGATATTGCTGGACTTTCTGCAAATCCCTCTCCTTCTCGCTTTTCATAGCCTCCTTATTGGCCAGTATCATATAGTATTGACCAAGCTGTCCATAATATTTTCCTTCTTTGTCATAAAGCTTAATGGCTTTGCTCATTTTCATTATAGAATCTTCCTGGTTTGAATAGATTTGCCTGTCCGCTACTCCGGCATATATGTCGGCAGCATATATCTTGCCCAAAAAGACAAACATGAAAGCTACTCCGGCACTCACCACCATAAAAAGAAAGGCCAGAGCTAGGGCATATTTCGGAGAGGCCTTGAGAGACAAGCTCAGATATTTTCCCTCTGTGCCACTTTCATAAAGAGAAGTAGCCAGAGACAAAATTGCTAAAAATGCTCCGAAAATAAGGACTGTTCCTTCGACCCTCATACTTATGATGTCAATAAGGATAATCACTGTGGCTGCAAAAATACCAAGAGAATATATCTTATTCCTTTCTTTTTCCCGATAAAGAAGGTAGAATTCTAGACTCAAAAAGGACAATATGCCGATTACCAGAAAAAACGTTCCTATGCCACCAATCGTAGGAAGGGCTTCCAGAATTATTCCTGTGCCCTGGAAAAATCTAAGGTTATAAAAAGCATTGAGATTGAAGTCTTGAGGCTTGTTTTTGGAAAAATCATACCCGTATGTGGATGGCCCTGAGCCTAAAATAAATTTGCTTTTTAGGGATTCAGTGGCAATGTCCCACGACACCTGATAATTCGGACTAACCTCCACGGGTAAGTTCACTTTTGCCAAATTAATTTCTCCGGTCATCTTAAGCGCCATTATGACCACAAACAGAACCATGGGCAGCCAAGTCCAGCTTATCTTAGGCCTGACTATCTTGGCCAATATGAAAATCAGAAACAGAGCCACTCCGCAAAATAGTCCGAGCCAGGGAACAAAATTGTAAAGCACGGCCAGCATCACCAGGTCAAAAAATAAGATTACGAACAAGAAACCAATAGTAACCTTCTTCAACGTCTTTTTCATGTCATCATTTTCAGCAAGTTTTAGTATGGCAACAGCTATTAATGGAATCAGACAGGAAAACATAATCCCAATACCCGACATTGATCCAACAAGGCTTAGGGGAGAATATTGGGCGATTGAGTCCGGCAAAAATTTTATCCCCCTTATGGCAAGGAATGTCCAAATAGTCAATATGGATCCGGAAGCTAAAATTGCAGCTAGCATCAGATTTAGCCTTCTTTTATTGAAATTGCTAAAAATCAAATAATAAGCAATTACAAGAGCGGTTACACTCATGAACCCGCGCGATGGATCCCCAAACATGCCCCAAAAACTGTGCCAGCGGTCAACTGAAAAAACTGTAGCCAAAAGATAAACGAGCCAAAAACCAACAATAGGAATATCAAGAGGAGTACGACGTATATTCATTTCTCCCATGATAACTCCTTTAGCTGTCCAAGAAACCAGTCCTAAAAGCAGCCAAAAATAAAAATATAACTGTTTTTCAAAAATAATTCCTTGAAAAGTCAGTCCGGTAAAAAAAATAGGCAATCCAAAAAAGATAGCGAACATGCTCAGCCCTATTATTTTGTCTAAAATTTTCACTATCAATTTCTTATCATCAGCCTCTTTTTCACCCAAGGCTTCAGAAGCAGAATTCTGGTTTCTGCTAATTACAGACTCTCGTCTGACATTCCCTTGAAAATTATCCGGAGATTCTCCGGCTTCCATTTTTCTTCGGACGGGCATCTTTATTTCCATAGTTTTTGGTATTAAAATTATTATTTAAATTTAATTTACGCTTTTTTATTTTTAAATTATCAATCAAGCAATTAAAAAACCAATGCGACTATAGGCGGATAGTTGAACTATTTTTTTTTTATTTTATTTATTAGTTTAATTATAATTGTTTTCGGAACAAAGTCAACATACTGTCAAATATCAAGATTTTTAACGTTTTTAGCATGAGTTTGTATGAAACGCCTTCTTGGCTCGACTTCTGATCCCATAAGGACATCGAACATCTTATCAGCCGCCTGCGCATCTCCAATATCGACCCTAAGCATCGTTCTTGAAGACGGATCCATGGTTGTTTCCCAAAGCTGCGTCGGATTCATTTCTCCGAGACCCTTGTACCGCTGAATGTTGATTCCTGCTATTTTTTCGCCAACCTCGCTTTCCTCAGTGTCCGTTTCCATAATTTCAGGCGCTTCTGCCTCATTACTCTTTACAACCTTAGAGGCCACTTGGACTTTAAGATTATTAATAGCTCTATTTTTTTGTTCTTCCGTATAAACATATTCGATTTCCTTTCCCTTTTGAATTCTGTAAAGCGGAGGCTGGGCGATATAAATATGTCCTTGTGTTATCAATTTCTCAAAATATCGATAGAAGAAAGTCAAAAGAAGGGTTCTGATATGCGAACCATCGACATCGGCATCTGCCATAATAATTATTTTATGGTAGCGTAATTTTGAAATATCGAAGCTGTCTCCTATACCCGCTCCAAGGGCAATAATAATCGGCTTTAACGTGTCTGATTTAACAACCTTATCCAATGTTGTTTTTTCAACGTTCACTAATTTTCCGCGAAGCGGAAGAATAGCCTGAAAACGCCTATCCCGGCCTTGTTTTGCGCTTCCGCCAGCACTGTCTCCCTCTACAATATATAGTTCTGATTGAGACGCATCACGCGTAGAGCAATCGGCCAATTTTCCGGGAAGCGTCATTCCCTCGAGAGCGCCTTTTCTGATTACAGCGTCTTTTGCAGCCCTTGCCGCAAGACGGGCTTTCGCAGTGAGAGCCACTTTAGAAATAATGGCTTTGGCATTGTTGGGATGCTTTTCCAGAAATTCGGTCAATCCCTCGTTCATCACTGATGAAACAATTCCCTTTATCTCGCCGTTTCCAAGTTTTGCCTTTGTCTGACCTTCAAATTGGGGGTTTTTTAGCTTGACACTAATCACCGCTGTGAGACCCTCAGAAAGATCATCAGCTGTAAAATTATCGTCTTTTTCTTTAAGGAGGCCTGTTTTTTTGGCATGGCTGTTTATAACACGGGTAAGAGATGCCCGAAAACCGGCTTCATGCATTCCGCCTTCTGGCGTAAAAATATTGTTGGCAAAAGAAAAAACATGTTCTTTGTAGGATTCGGTATATTGCATAGCAATCTCCACTTCAGTATCCTCAAGTTTTTTCTCAATATAGAAAGGCATTTCATTTTTCACTTCCTTGCCTCTATTGAGAAATTTTATAAATGAAATCAGTCCTCCGTCAAAAAGAAAGCCGTAGGATTTCTCGCTTCCCTTCTCTCTTGTATCGTAAATTTTTATGCTGACGCCTTTAGTAAGATAGGCTTGCTGCCTGAGATAACCAAGAATCTTCTCCCAACTGTATTTTATTTCCGGAAAAATTTGAGGATCGGCCTGGAAGATTGTTTTTGTGCCTGTTTCCTTTGATTTTCCAATGATTTTCGGGTCTTTTGATTTCGGCTTTCCCCGCTCAAAATCCATAGCAAAGATCTTTCCTTCCCGCTTAACTTCGACATGCAGCTTTTCTGATAAGGCATTAACAACTGAGACTCCCACCCCGTGTAGCCCTCCGGAAATTTTATATCCGCTGCCGCCAAACTTCCCTCCGGCATGAAGCATGGTAAGAACAGTTTCCAAGGTCGATTTTTTAGTCTGGGGGTGTTTTTCTACGGGAATTCCTCTCCCATCATCCTCAATCTCAACAAAATTATCAGGCAAGAGTTTGACTGATACATTTTTGCAGTATCCGCCCATTGCCTCATCGATGGAATTGTTTACCACTTCCCAAATCAAATGATGAAGACCCTCCGTAGAAGTTCCCCCGATATACATTCCGGGACGCTTTCTGACCGGTTCAAGCCCTTCTAAAACCTGGATTGATTTCGCACTATATTCTGTATTTTCTTTTTCTATCTTTTCTTTAGACATAGCTTTTATAGATTTATACCTAATTAATTACTATTTTCTTGATAAGAAATAAAGTTCTATGATGAAAATTCCCGCTGCCAAGAGCAATCCGTCCCACCAGACTAATATTCTAAAGCTCTGAAAAACCATAAGTCCAACTACAAACAAGGACAGCAGGATTGACTGGCGAAAACTCAAACCAATAGTAGCCAGAGCGGTTTCTCCTCCCATTATTTTCCGTCTTGAGAAAATAAGAAAAAGATTCAATATTCCTGAAAACGCAAAGAATAGGACAAAATAAAATATAGTTTTTCCAACCGCTCCCGATGTATCCGGATCAACATAAAAGACAACGACTGCTAAAGCAGCCAGAGAAACAAGAGCAATCAGCCTCATTCCCCAAAGATAGGATTTTAGCGTCATTTGTTTAAAACGTAAAAATTTCCTTTTGAGGGATTACTATACAATAATACTCTTTTTTTCAATGTCTGGCAAGCCTTTTTGCAAGAAAAAAAGCCCTTGCACGAGCTATTTTCCTCCTTCGCGAACCTTCTTGCGGGTTTGCCCGCCGAAGTCCGCTACGGCGGACGAAGGCGGGGACGGCCGGACTCGAACCGGTGACCTACTGCGTGACAGGCAGTCGCTCTAACCAACTGAGCTACGCCCCCAATTTTTTAACTTGTTTTTTAAAAATCTTCTCCCTGCTGCCGTTTTTAAATAAACTTCCCTTTTTCTTGCTTCCTTAAATGTTTTATATTCTTCAGTATAAATTACTCTTATATTATTCATTCTTCTGGTAGTTCTTGTTTTTCCTCTTCTATGCTCATCCAACCTTCTGTTTATATCATTTGTCACTCCCTTATACAATTTTTTATCATCGTCTTCTAAAACATAGACCTCGTACATATTTTTACAGTCGCTCCCCGCCCGAACGTACCCCGCCAGAATGACATTCATGTCGGGCTGGCGTTCGGTACGGGCGGGTAACCAACTGAGCTACGCCCCCAATTATATTTTTTGTAGCAGGGGTGGGGATCGAACCCACGAACCTCAGGTTTATGATACCCGCGCTCTAACCAACTGAGCTACCCTGCCCCTTTCATAGCCTCTATCCACCCTAAAATTTGATACAAAAGACTACTGCTTTTTGCGATTCTTATACAAAGAGTTCCATAATGTTCAGAAAAATTATCATAAACTTTTTTATTTTTTGTTTTGATAAGAGATGGTTTTCGAAATTGTTTTGCATTAATTCTCGTAATTTTTGACCAATAATCAATTACTGCTTGCAATCTTTTTTTGTGTATATTGTTTATGTTTATATACATATAGAAGCGACTTTCTTCGATTTTTAGTATTTCTCGAAACCACCTCATCATAAATGTCACGGCACCTGGATCGGAATTATAAAATCTTACGGCAGACTTTTTTGAACCTTCCCCCCAATATAAACCAAGTCCGCCAATAAACAATTCTCCTTTTTTCAGTTCGGGAATATCTCTTTTCCCTTGCAATAAAAATGTTTCAATGTTTCTTCTTTTCCTATCTTTCTGAATTTTAGCACCTATTGCCCTGCCCTTATAGCTGCCTCGGACCATCTTGTCATGCAATATTTGAATTTGTTTCTTAGTAAGCTTTATGTCAAAACACCACAAACTTACCGATCCTTTTGACACTTTTAGTCTTTCTGCAATTTCTTTCATACTCAGCCCGTTTTTTCGCAAATCACGGGCTAAAAATTTTTCTTTCGATTTTGCCATTATAAACCCACGCTATATGTTTACATTTATATTATATCGTGAGTTTGATATTCTGACAATGGTGTTGCGGGGCTGGGATTCGAACCCAGGACCTCGTGGTTATGAGCCACGCGAGCTACCAGACTGCTCCACCCCGCGATAATATTGTTTTTATATTTTACTAGTTTTTAACTATTGTTCACGCGAGCATGCCAGCCTGTCCGCCTTTGGAGGAACTGCTTGCCACGTGATAAAACGAAGTTTTATTTTACGTGGCTCCACCCCGCGATAATATTATGCGCGCTATTCTAATTTGAAAACTATCCCCCATCTTACTCAAATAAACCACTACTGTCAATTAATCTCTGCTTTGAGCTAAAAACGGTATAGATGAGGGCTAAATTAAATTATGTAAACTTCATCACAAAACTTCGAAATATCTCAAAAATTCCTCGTAAAGAGCCATGGTTTCTTCAGCCGATTTTTTGTCTATGATGAAATTATCATCCTGGATTATCCTGTTTCTAACTTCATGCGCCCTCTTAAGCTCCTCGATGTGATCCAATTGCCCAGCAGGAATATTGTCCAGTCGCTCGCCCATATTATCTCCGCCATAACCCATTCTTTTTACCAAACTATCAATTATGCCATCCGCTTCGATTATGGCTATTTTATACTGTGAATCTTGCCCGGTTTCTAGCTTTGCTCTTATTAAATTCCATTTTTTCGCCAGTTTTTTCTTTCCACCCGCGCTCGCCAGCTCCCGCGGAATATTCATTCCAATTACTGTATCTCGTATATCCCCGCCCAACCCCCTTTGCATCAGCAACAAGACAATGTCAACAAAAAGAACGATCACATAAATTCCGATTACAAATTTTATCACCGAAAAAAAGGAGGAATTATAAAATTGCGTTGCTACGTTAACTATATCCATATTTGTTTTTTACATATTATTTTTTTACCCCATTGAATAAATTTTGCCTGCCTGCCGACAGGCAGGCTTTGCAAAATTATTTTTCTGAAGGAAAAATTATTCAACGGGGTGAATAAGCATCAGCCGCCCGAAGCAAATTCTCTTCATCAAACCATTTTCCCATCAATTGAAAGCCGATTGGGAGATCCTTATCGCCGATTTTGATATCTCCACAAGGCACTGAAATTGCCGGCACTCCGGAAACATTGGCCGTTACGGTAAAAATGTCCGAAAGATACATTTCAAGGGGATTTTCTGTTTTTTCGCCCAGTTTAAAGGCCGGAGTGGGACATGTCGGCGTCAAAATCAAATCAACTTTTTCGAAAGCTTTTTCAAAATCCTTCTTGATGAGCGTCCTCACTTTTTGCGCGCGCAGATAATAGGCCTCATAATATCCGGAAGAAAGAGCATACGTCCCAAGCATTATTCTTCTTTTGGTTTCTTTTCCAAAACCATATTGTCGCGTATCCAAATAATTTTCCAGCAAAGTACTTGCTACTTGATCTGGTTGCAAATCAGATTTTACGTGGTCATCAATTCTGATTCCATATTTAATGCCATCGTATCTAGCCAGGTTGGAACTCACTTCGCATGGCTGGATAATGTAGTATGCCGGAAGAGCATACTTGGCATATGGTAATTCTATTTCAAAAATTTCCGCTCCCGATTTTTTATAAAATTCGATTACTTTTTCAATTTTTTCCCTGACATTTTTTTCAAGACTTTTAAGATATTCTTTGACGATACCAATTTTCATCCCTTTGACCTCGCCTGTGAGATAATCCTCATAATTTTTGTCCTGGCTATGGGCTGATGTGGCATCGTAGCGGTCTCTTCCTGAAATAGCGCTCAAAACTATTGCTACATCTTCTACAGTTTTAGCAATCGGTCCGACTTGATCAAGGCTTGATGCCATAGCAATTATACCATGTCTAGAAACTCTTCCATAAGTCGGCTTCATACCCACCACTCCGCAAAAAGAAGCCGGCTGGCGTATTGAACCGCCCGTATCAGTTCCCAGTGCCCAGGAAGCCAAGTTAGCAGCCACGGCCGCCGTTGACCCGCCGGAAGTTCCTCCCGGAACGCGAGTCAAATCATGCGGATTTTTCGTCGATCCATATCCGCTGTTTTCCGTTGATGATCCCATGGCAAACTCGTCAAGATTGGTTTTGCCGAGAAAGACCGCGCCTCTTTCGTTCAGTTTTTCTATAACTGTTGCGCTATATGGCGCGATATAATTATCCAAAATTTTTGAAGCTGCTGTCGTCCTTGTCCCGGCAATACAAATATTGTCTTTGATCGCTCCGGGAATTCCCTCCAGAAGTTCTATTTTTTCGCCTTTTTTTATCTTTTCATCGGCTCTCTTCGCCTGCTCTAAGGCTAATTCTTTTGTTAGAGTAAGGTAGCTGAAAATATCCTTGTCTTTTTTTTCAATGCGATCGAAATAATCTTCCGTAAGTTCTACTGAAGTCGTTTCGCCTGAAATTAATTTTTCATGGAGTTCTCTGATCACAGACTTTCAGACCTCCAAGGTCTGCAGCCGCAGACCTTGGAGGTCCTCTTCATTTTTTCAAAAATTAAAGCACTGATTTTACTCTGTTATAGCCATTCTTCTCTTCCGGAAATAATTTTATAATCCCTTCCTTGTTTCCAAATTCTCTATTTTTGTCTTCTCTCGAAATATTATCCATGCCCGTAATATGCGCGGTCGGTTCGACACCTTCAACATCAACTTCTTTCAGCTGGTCGATCCAATCTAAAACAGCCGAAAGATCATGGGAGAATTTTTCCACTTCTTTTTCGTCCAAACCAATTCTGGCAAGGCTGGCTATATGTTTTACCTCATCCTTACTAATCATTGGATTAATTTTTCAAATTCTTTTTCATTAATTATTTTTACGCCTAACTTCCTGGCTTTTTCATATTTCGATCCCGGGTTTTCTCCAGCCACCACATAATTCGTTTTGACACTAACAGAGCTGGAAATATCTCCGCCAGCTTTCCTAATCATATCTTTTGCTTCATCTCTTGTAAAGTTTTCAAGCTCTCCGGTGAGGACGAAAGTCAAATTTCGTAACTTATAATCAGTAACTCGTAACTCGGGAAATTCAATGCTAACGCCTAAAGCATTCATTTTTTCAAGCAGCTTTAAATTATCATTGTCATTAAACCAATCAACTAAGCTTTCGGCTGATTTGATTCCTATACCTTTTATTCTTAACCATTGTTCTTGGCTAATCCTTGGAAAACAATCAATTATATCATCTAAATTTTTAATTTTACATTTTACATTGTCATTTTGATTTTTGATTTTTGATTTTTGATTTTCCCAATTGCTAGTTACCAGTTGCAAATTACTAGTTACTAGCACCGCCGTCTCTTCTCCAACAAACCTAACCCCCAGCGCAAATAAAAACTTTTCTAGTGTTATTTTTTTGCTTTTTTCAATTGAAGCAATCAGATTGTCAGCTGATTTTTCAGCAAAGCGTTCAAGCGGTTCCAGATCGCCTTTCGTCAGTTGAAAAATTTCCGCCACATTGGAAATCAGGCCTTCGGCCATGAGATGCTCGACTATTTTTTCTCCCATTCCATCGATATTAAATCCTTTTTTTGAGACAAAGTGGATAATCCCTTCTTTTTCAATCGCAAAACATTTCGGATTCAAACAATATGTCGCCGCACTCTCTGAAGGAATTTTTAATTTTGAATTTTGAATTTTGAATTTGTTTCGAATTTCGGATTTCGGATTTCGGATTATTACTCTTTTCACATGACCACCACAAACTGGACATTTTGTGGGCATATGAAATATTTTTTCTTTCCCGGTTCTTAAATTTTTGATAACTTCTACTACTTCTGGAATGACATCCCCAGCCTTCCGAATAACCACAGTGTCTCCAACCCGGATATCCAGCCTTCTGATTTCATCTTCGTTGTGAAGCGTCGCCCGGGAAACTGTCGATCCGGCAACGCGAACCGGACTAAGATGAGCTAGGGGCGTCAGCGCTCCCGTTCGCCCCACCTGCACTTTTATATCTTCCACAACCGTTGTCACTTTTTCCGCCGGGAACTTGTAAGCCACTCCCCAGCGCGGAGACTTACCGGTGTATCCCAGTGCGCGCTGAATAACATTCGAATTAATCTTAATCACAATTCCGTCCAAGCCATAATCAAGACCGTCTCTTTTCCCGATCCATTTCTGATAATATTCTTCAATTTCCCTAACATTTTTACATAACTTATAATTCGGATTCACCTGAAAACCCAATTTTTCTAAAAATTCCAGTTCTCCAAATTGTGTTTCAATCCCCCCAGAGCTCAACTCTGGGAAACTCCCAGAGTTGAGCTCTGGGAGAATCCGTTCTTTGAGGTTTTGCGCATTAATATAATCGATATCATAAACAAAACACTCCAATTTTCTTGATGCAGCGACCTTGGGATCAAGCTGGCGGATTGATCCGGCCGCCGCGTTTCGGGAATTGGCAAACAGAAGTTCACCTCTTTTTTTTCTGGTAGCGTTAATCCTCTCCAACTCGTCTTTGCCCAAATAGCACTCGCCCACAACAACCAAGTCAGCCGGAAAATTTAATTTCAAAGGCATGCTAGAAATAGTTT
>Ga0247841_10009241_pt1 | contig 13860 bp, 16 predicted proteins | sample LaCruzMarch2015__2_FD_192410 | JGI IMG/M metagenome (GOLD analysis project Ga0247841, IMG submission 192410) | Freshwater microbial communities from meromictic Lake La Cruz, Castile-La Mancha, Spain - LaCruzMarch2015_18m | ecosystem: Environmental > Aquatic > Freshwater > Lake | place: Spain...
CAAGACCCCGTACCTTGGCGAGGAGATCGACTGAGGTGTCCGTGAACGGCCTCTCTACACTGATCGGTGGATGGAGAACGTTCTTGGGTGGGCAGGTCGGGCAAGACCAGAACGGCCCTCGGGCCAGTTCGTGGGTTAGGTGGACCGCCCTCCCACGAGCCAGGACAGCATCTGGAGCGCGACTCGCGTCGCAGCTCGCGTGTACGAGGTCAGGCCGGGAGGGCAGCCCACGCGAACTCTCCATCACACCTGCGTGAACGGAGGTTCCGTATGCACTGTATCGGGGTCGACGTTGGCAAACAAGAACTGGTGACCTACGACGGCGAGAAGGAGCGCATCTTCCCCAACGACCCAAAGCTTTCCCAGTTCCGCCGTTTCATCAAGGCCACAACGGATCCGCTCATTGTCTTCGAGCCGACGAGCACCTACTCCCGACGCTTGGAGACGTTCTGCCGGACAGAGAAGATCGCCTGTTGCCAGCTCAATCCGAGAGTGGTCCCGCACTACCGCCAGGTGGGGAAAGGCCGCTCAAAGACCGACAAGACGGATGCCGAACTTCTCCACCGCTACGGAATCGAGCGCGGTCCTGCCGAAGCTGTGCAGCTTACGTACGACGCCCTGGCTCAAGCAGTGGCGACGCACCTCGCCTGCTACCGTGTGGTGCAGAAAGCGCGGGTTGCCTACCAGGGACTCGTCGAGGCGCTGATGCAGGATCCAGCGACGTCGAAGAGCCTTCTCCGTGGACTCCTGCGCGAGATTCAAGAGCTGAAGAAGAAGGAGGCGCTTCACCTCACGCACGCACAGGCCGTTGTCGCCACGGATGAAGATGCGGCTAGGCGTCTCGAAGCGGTCCTCACGATCCCTGGGATCGGTCCGATCACGGCCCTCACCCTGCAGACCCTGTTTCGCAAGACCCCTCAAGCCGACAGAAGGCAGATCGTGGCACTGGCGGGACTGGACCCGATCCAGTACCGGTCGGGAACCTCCGTGCATCGAAAGACGCGGATCAGCAAACGAGGGAATCGCGAAGTGCGAAAGCGACTGTTCGAGGCCACTCTCTCGGCTGCCCGATTCAACCCAGCCATTCGGGTCATGTACCAGCGACTCAAGGAAGAGGGCAAACCCGACAAGGTGGCACGAGTCGCTGTGGCCCGGAAGCTGCTACTGATCGCCCATGCCATCTACAAGACCGGCGAACCGTTCTGCTCCCCTACCCTGAAGGAGGCTTGACATTCGATACAGCATCTCGTACCTTGGCGAGGAGATCGACTAACCCCGCCGCCGAAAGACGCGGATCAGCAAACGAGGGAATCGCGAAGTGCGAAAGCGCCTGTTCGAGGCCACCCTCTCCGCTGCCCGATTCAACCCGACCATCCGTGTGATGTACGAGCGTCTCAAGGAAGAGGGCAAACCCGACAAGGTGGCGCGGGTTGCTGTGGCCCGAAAGCTGCTACTGATCGCCCATGCCATCTACAAGACCGGCGAACCGTTCTGCTCCCCTACCCTGAAGGAGGCGTGACATTCGATACAGCATCTGACCCCGACGCCGTGACGCGCACGACACGCGAACTGAACGCATAGAGGCAGCGTCGCAAGGCTGATCCGAACGGTTTGCGAGATCGGCAATGTGTGATTGCAGGACCCACCCCTACCACCAGGCCAGTAGCCGCGTCGCTAGATGCCACGGGACACCAAAGGCAAAGAGCGGCCCGCGTCGCCCAGAGCCAGTGTCAGTTCGCAGCGCCAGGAGTCGCGCTTCTGAAGGTCCAATCTGTGCGCGACTCGGTGTCCGTTCCGTTCGGGACCCGTTGCCAAGCTCGCAGATCGTCGTCCTCATCCGTCAGCCCTGGAGGTGTCGCATCAACGGTCTCCCCGAGATGGTTCCGAAGCTGGATAGTCCCACCCCTGGAGTTCTCGAGATGCTGTTTAGGATAGATGAAGCGGTAGTACCCGCCAGGCTGGATAGTGGCAGCTGGGAGAGGATCCCATCCGCCACCATAGCCTGTGTACGATGCCGCCCAACCGGCCAGTGAGACAGCATGGCCGGTCGGATTGTAGATCTCGATCCACTCGGTACCTGAGTCACTGCCCGGCGGATTCATCTCAACTTCGTTGATCAGCACACCGGGCACAGGGCCAGGAGGAGGCGACGTGTTCTGACCCTGGGGCAGGGCGACGGCCTGCATTGGCGCATAGCGCGAGGGAATCGTCCAGGTATGGCCGTCTGTCGAACGGGAGATGGAACCTTCCCTCTCCGTCGTGCAGAAAGGGACTCCTGCAAGCAGTAGGCTCGCGGCTACGGGAGGGTTGCTGTAGTCGGTGGAGATGACTGCCAGCGCCGGGCTTGCCCAGCCGAGGAAAGCCGGCGACGTTGACGTCAGCGAGCCGTGATGGGATACCTTCAGAATCCGTGGTCCTCCGACAAGGCGATCCGTGCTGATCAGTGCGCCCTCGCCGCGGCTCTCGATGTCCCCCGGGAAGAGCACCTCGACATTGCCGTATGTCATGACGAGGGCCAGCGAGTTCTCGTTGTCGTTGGCAGCGCTGCTGAATAGGGTGATGGGCGCAAGCACCTCCCACTGCACGGGGCCACCAAGGATGACCTCTCCAGCAATCCGCGTTGTGATGGCTGGCACCTTCGCGACCAGTGCATCCAGGAAGGCCTGATACTTGGTCCCCCACTTATCGGGTACGGTATCCGAGCTTCGCCAGAAGGCGCGAACCTCATAGGGCTTTAGTACTGCTGCGAATCCACCGTAGTGGTCCAAGTGGTTGTGACTCAAGATTGCGAGTTCGAGAACGCCATCATCTACGCAGCTAGCCAGAACCTCAAGAATGGCAGCATTCGTCAGCGCCGTACCTGGGCCGGCATCAAGCAAAGCCTCCCAATCACCGCAGTCAATAACGATCGCATCTCCGGCGCCGACGTCAATGAAGAAGACATCCAGCATCTCTGCCGTGAGTGCGGTGGCCTGCGCCAAAGCAACGATCAGGAAGACAAACACGAACCCGCGCATGCCCGCTCACCATCGACTGGATAGTGTAGTGACGGAAGCTAGTGAAACCTAGAGGAGTCACACACATAATCCCGTCGCGCGGGTTGTGTAATCTGACGATGCAATGGAACATGTGAGGTGCGAGGTGGCACAGTGTCCATCATTGCGGAGTTAGTGACGCGTGGGTCTATCACCGGTTGTGAGAGGGGCGCTGGGGGCCAGGCGTTGCTTCGCGACGCCAACAGACAGAGTCTGACCCCATCGCCCTCATCGCAGCCTTGAAGCTATAGGCAATTGGATTGACCAGTGGCCCGCACCGAGGCCATGGGCCGAGATCCAGATCTGGGTCCCAGGACAGCTACGAGGCAAGACCCCGTCACCGCAGGCTATGCGAGCGGCCCAAAGACTTCCGGATCCTCGGCTACTAGGCGTTCCACAAGCTCGCGACGCGCCCCCGCCGGAAGGTTTCCAAGGAGCCGTTTGTACCGTGTGGCATCCTTTCTGAGGAACTCCTCGACAGCCTGTGCCCTCTCTGCAACGGGCACGGCTCGCAGGCTTCGTCCAAGTCCGCCGAGTCCCTCAGCATTAACGTGCTCCTCGCTTGTTCCAGCGTGCTTCAGTGCGAGCGAGAAGTACTTGTCAGCTTTGTCTGAATCCCCCTTCAAGAACCAGATGCGCCCCAGGCAGTTGAATGCATAAGCGTCATTCTTCCTGCACGTGAGCGCGTTTCTGGCACAGCGATGGGCTTCATCGAGCGACAGACTGTCTTTGCCCTCGTCGAAGACGTCAGCAAACGCCGCCGCTCTGCAGGTCCATGCGAACCTATCTGTCTGCGGCCGGCCGCCGCGATCCTCCAAGAAGAAGGTAGCTGCCAGCGCCTTCGAAGGGATACGTGCCTGGCGCCAGAAGCTGCAGATCTTCGCTTCGGGCATGTATTCCCCTCGCTGCTTCTGAAGTTCCAGGTACCTCTCCAGAAGCGTCTCGTGACCTCTCCGCCCTAGCCATTCCAGATCCTCCCCAACGAGCTCATGTCCTTCCTCCGCCTTCCTCGTAAGCTCGGCGAGCGTTCTCGGGGACTCTCCAAGGTGCCCGTAGTCCGCACGTTGGCGCATGGGTGAGGCGGCGCTCGTGTCGGGCCTTGATGGCGCACGAGCGGCGTGCCGCGGATGCAGATTCGGGCGTACCGTCCCCAGTTTGGCCTTCAGGTCATCAGGCAGTGAGAGCCCGGAGTGCACCTGAGCAAAGGCAGCTCCGCTCACAGCGACGGTTTGTCCACCCTTGTACAGCATATGAACGACGATCCCGATTCGCCCGGCTCGGTCTTCGACTCTCACTATCGTGCCAAACCCACGATCTGAGTGTCTTGAGGTGGCTGTCTGACCTTCAACCTCCCTCCATCGCACAATGTCCCGGCCAGCGTAGGCCACAAGAGCTGCGGTAAGATCGCTATCGTCGACCACGTATCTCCTCCCGCCTTCCCCACTGCACTGTACCCCCGTCGCGGCCAGTCTACCGCGCCGGTGGTCTTCCCCGCCTCAGGCGAAATCCGATGGTAGGCCCCAACGCCCTGGCTCATACATCGGCCGGCCGACTCATCGATTCGTGATCGCAAGCCCTGAGCCTTCTGCGGATTCGATACAGCATCTAAAAACCGCCTCTGGAGATCAGCGAACTTCGTAGTCTGCAAAGCCGCCGCAGCCTCTTGGGTGACTGACCGCGCGATACAGCTTGCCCTTCTCGCGGAACTCGTACATCGGAAGACCCGTCCATCCCTCAGGATGGCTGACTGCGCGATACACTTTGCCATCATCCCGAATCTCGTAGTCTGGCAGGCCAGACCAACCAAGGGGATGGCTTACGGTACGGTAGACCTTCCCGTCACGGATCTCGTAGTCCGGCAATCCACCCCACCCGTCAGGATGAGTAACAGCACGGTATAGATGCGACATGCTTTCCTCCTCCATTGGCGGACTCTGAAGCGCGCACATCCGCACCCTAGCATCGGGACGCGGCCGGCTTGGTTTGGCTGTTTGTCATCCGCTATTCCTCACGCCTCACCATACATACTGACACTACTGCCCGTAGACTATCCTACGTCCACGCAACTGCTTGATCAAGCTCGTGCTGAAGCCGGCACCAAGCACTACTCCACACGGCCAGAGAGCGCCTGGGGCGAGAGGATCCGGTCTTACGATCACGCATCCGCCGGTGCTCGACACGTGCACATCTGCTGCAAGGCGCGCCACGTCTGCAGTTCGCTGGTGTTCGCGCAAAGTCGACTCCGCGCTGCCCGGTCGCTACGCTTTCGCAGCGCTTTCTTTGCGTGCATGAAGAACCCGCCGGAGGATGGCGAGCGCTGCCTCTTCGTCTGCCTACGGCGATGGGTTGACCATCACCTGCCGCTTCTGCGCGGCCAGAACCGCGTCACGTATGTCCGCCGGAAGCGGGTACACGCGCACCTCGACGCCGAATGTGCGGACGGTCTGCGCCAGCCACCCGTCTCCCTGAACGGACTGGGCTGCAGCCTCGTCAGCGAAGCAGAGGTACTTCCGCCACGTGCCCCCTAGTACTCGCTCGACGTAGATCATCTTCAGGATGTCGGCGGCGACCTTGTGGCGCTGAGCGGGCTTCAGCTTGCCGTATCGCGCATAGGCCTCAGCCAGCACACGTTGCTCGCGGCAGTATCCATCGAGCTCCACGCCGGGAGCCGCGAGCCCTTCGGGTGAGCCCGGTTCGATCCAAACACCGACAGCATCAGAGAGAGCTTTGATCAGGAGCGGCTCGGCGTCGCGCTGCTCGGCGGAATCGGATGCAGAGTTAGTCATGGCTAGAGTAGACGCCCAACGCCAGCAGTATGCAAGCTCGCGACGCGCCGGTTAGCACAGTGACGTGACGAAGCCGAGACGTGAGCAAGCTAGGCTCCGCCCATGAGAGGAGCCCCGACACAACCGACGGAAGACCAATGGCCCGCGGGATGGGTGGAGCGGGCGCCGCGCGAGGGCGACGTCGACCTCATCCTTGAGTTGGTCAACGCGCGATCCCAGAAGCTTTGGGGAGAGAGGCAGGCGACGCGCGAGGGCGTGGAAGCCTTCCTCGCGAGCCCGAGACTCGATCCCGATGCCGACGTGCGTTTGGTGCTGGATCAAGACGGCGCCTTGGCGGGCATGGCGTTCGTCGGCAACCCGGGGAAACCCTACGCCGACTTCCCCTGTCCCGCGCTGTCGCATCCGCGCTACGGCGCGGGGTCAGATCTTCATTCTTCACTCCACTTCGAGTAGACTGGCGCCATGGCACGTCCGTTGCGTCTGGAATACGAGGGAGCTTTCTACCACATCACGAGCCGCGGCAACGCGCGGCAGGATATCTTCCTCGTCGATCCAGACCGGGAGCTGTTCTTGCAGACCCTCGCGGACACAGTGGAGCGCTTCGGCTGGATCTGCCATGCCTACTGCCTGATGACGAACCACTACCACCTGCTGGTCGAGACGCCGGAGGCGAACCTGTCGCGCGGGATGCGGCACCTGAACGGAGTCTACACCCAGGCGTTCAACCGTCGGCACATGCGTACCGGCCATGTTCTTCAGGGTCGATTCAAGGCAATCGTAGTCGAGAGGGAGAGCCACCTTCTCGAGCTTGCGCGATACGTAGTACTGAATCCCGTCCGCGCCCGAATGGTTCGCTCGGCGAAGGACTGGCCGTGGTCGAGCTACCGTGCGACAGCAGGGCTGGCAGAATCACCATCCTTTCTCACCACTGCATGGATTCTCGAGCAGTTCCATGGCGACCTGAAGCGCGCGCCGGGACACTACCGTCAATTCGTCAAGGAGGGGCGGAGTGCCGACCCATGGGTCGAGCTGCGTGGCGGCATCCTGCTCGGCGACGAGGAGTTCGTCATAGGGCTCAGGCCGCTACTGTCAGACTACAAGGCGCTGAGAGAGCTTCCGAGGCGCGAGCGACTTGCCGCCCGGCCGAGCTTGGCGGAGCTGTTCTCTCCGGCGCGCGACAAGGGGGCGCGGGACCTACAGATCCATGCCGCTACGCGCGTCCACGAGTACACACTGCAAGAGGTCGCCGACTTCGTCGGCCTGCGGCCGTCCACCATCAGCACAATCGCGGCACGTATTGCGCGGGCGGCCGGACACGAAAAGTGAAGATCTGACCCCGCGCTCTGACCCCGCGCTCGGAAAGGACAAGATGAGTGCCATTGAGAGAGACAAGCTAGGCCCTGGCTCCGAGGTGCGCATTGTACAAAAGCAAGACCAGCGCAGCGGTACCCTCACCAGCGGAGTTGTGAAAGACGTCTTGACCAAGTCTCCCACACATCCCCATGGGATCAAGGTGCGCCTCGAAACGGGCGAGGTGGGCCGGGTGAAGGAGATCCTATCGAAGTCATGACGGGTTGGGTGTCAGGGTTCCGGGGACATCGTACGGGCTGCCCTCTGCCATTCTCCCACGCACTCCTCAGCACGGACTCACAGCCTGGAGAACGGCACCAGCCGTTCTCCCAAGCCATGCAAAGCATTGCCGTTGGCCGAATCCGTTCATCTCTGTAGACTGGGCACGCGCATCGCCAGATGGGTCCTGGTCATGGCATCGAAGGAGGGCACGTGTCCAAGTTCCCATCCGTTACGGCCCATGACCTCGAGGGCCACGAAGTCCGGGTTCCAGAAGACCTGCCCGCGGGGCCGCGCATCGTGATGCTAGCCTTCCAGCGCTGGCACACGAAGCTCATCGAGACATGGGAACCGGCGCTCAGGGCGCTCGAGGCACGTTGCCGGGAGCTGTCGGTCTGGGAGGTTCCCGCTCTCTCGCGCCTCTACTTACCAGCTCGCGCCTTCATCGACGGCGGAATGAGGGCCGGCATCGTCGATGCAGGCGCCCGTCTCCACACGCTGACGGTTTACACGGACCTGTCTGCCTTGGCACGCAAGTTGGAACTGTCGTCGCTTGAGACCATCTATCTGCTGCTTGTGGCCCCCGACGGAACCATCCTCTGGCAGGGCCAAGGGGCCGCGGACGAGGAGCAGATCTCGGCACTCAAGCAGGCCCTCGAAAAGCTGGCCTGCGAAGGCCAGTCTTCGCAGGCAACTTTGGGAACATCGTGAGAAACGGGCTCCTCTCTCTTCTGTGATGAGGATTACGTTCCCGGGGCGCCGCCCCTTGAGCCCACGCTGGGCCGGGAAGAAGAGCCCGGTGCACCAGAAGGAGGGCTGCCGTGATCTACGGAAGGCCGATCGCAGAACTCGTTGAGCGGCGCTTTTCGTGCCGCACGTACGCGGACCGACCGATGGCTGCAGAGACGCAGGAACGCCTGCGTGGCCGCATGACTTCACTTCACGAGGGCCCGTTTGGCACGCCCCTGCGTTTCGAACTCGTGGCGGCGACCGAGGAAGACCGAGCGGCTTTGAAGGGTCTAGGGACCTACGGATTCATCCGGGGAGCGAGCGGGTTCATCGTCGGCGCAGCGAGGCAAGGCGCGAAAGATCTCGAGGACTACGGCTACGTCATGGAATCGCTCCTCCTCGCGGCGACGGACCTTGATCTCGGGACTTGCTGGCTCGGTGGGACCTTCACGAGGTCGGGCTTCTCAAAGAAGATTCGGGCGTCGAGCGATGAACACGTGCCGGCCGTGGCCGTAGTAGGGAACGTGGCCGATCTAGAGCAGGCCAGAAGGGGCCTCCTTCGCCGCGTCACCAAGGCCGAGAGCCGCCTCCCTTGGGAGAGGCTCTTCTTCGACCAGAGGTTCGGCACGCCGCTCACGCGAGGTCGCGCCGAAGGATTCGCCCAGGCGCTTGACCTTGTCCGACTGGCTCCGTCCGGCTCGAACAAGCAGCCCTGGAGAGTCGTGAAGGATGGAAAGGCCTGGCACTTCTACCTCGAACGGACGCCCGGCTACGGAGGGAGTCTTGCGACGAAGCTCCTGGGCGGGAAGGGCGCGGCGTTTCCGGACATCCAGCGGTTGGACCTCGGGATCGCGATCTGTCATTTCGATCTCGCGTTGCGCGAGATGGACGTGACGGGGAAGTGCGTCGTGAAGGAGCCCTCGCTCGAAGGACGATCGACCCTGACGGAGTACGTGGCGAGCTTCGTCGGGCCTTAGCCGGGCCCCGCGGTGGCAATGGCAGGCGTCGAGGTTCAGATCTTCACTCTTGGTGTTTCACTCGCTCGGAGCATCGAGACGGAGAAAGCGTCACGTGCGCTTGTTCTGCGCTCTGATCCGCCACAGCGATTCGATCGGGAGGGCGTGCAGATCTTTCCCCAGCGGGACAGACTGTCTCCCCGAGTGCAACACGATGCCACGCCGAAACCGCTCGCCGGCGAGTTCCTTGAGGAGTTCAAGCCCGCGCACAACCAGCTGCTTCGTGGGTGTTTTCCCACCACTGCGTGGATGGTTATCACGCCACCGCTCCCTACTTCTGCAGTCGACCAGGACGCGCGGGTCCTGCAATCATGCATCACGCCAGGGCTGCGCCGGCGTGGGCTGAGGCTCTGCGACTACTTCGCCGTCTTCCACGGCACGCCAAGGTCTCTACAGATCTTGCGTGCAAGAGCCTCGCGGATCTCGGTGTGGCGAGGAACAGACGATCTGCGATTCAGGGACGCGTTGGCCCACCACGAGTGGCTCCCGCCCTCACGGATCTGCTCGCAACCATGTTCCCGTAGGTGCTTGAGCAGATCGACACGCTTCATACCGTAACGCGCTCTTCGGTGTAGCCGGGCTCTGCGGCCCGGACGGCGTCCTGCCGATTGAACTCGAGCGCCTCGGCGAGCGTCGTCTTGAGAGAGGCGAGCAACTCAGCCCGCGTGCGCTCCTGGCAGTTCACGCCGGGGATCTCGGCAATCCAGCCGATCCACCATTCCCCATCCTGCTTGGTTACCGCCGTGTAGGTGTTGGGCATCCTCTCTCACCCCGCAAGCACTGTACCCCTCGCGCCACCGTCGCGCTACTCTCGGCCATCGGAGTCCAGCGTGTGGCAACGCGCCTCTGCCATCGTGGATGTCTGCATGCTCGGCAAACCTGACCACGAACGCACTTTCGCCCTGCCCTTGCAGATTGAACATTGGATGTGGAAACTGCACGGCATCGACAGCGGATCCCCGCCACCTTCTGTAGAGAGCGTCGCGCCTTCACACCATTACGCACGATGCGTTACGCAGAATGCGTAATGCGTCCAGAGCATCGCGGCAGGTCCTCACCAGGCTCTCGAGTTCCGCAGGATCCACAAGCGGAAGAACCGATCGGCGATGATGTAGCTGCCGTTGCTCCGGTCGACGAGGTCTCGCTGGAGAAGGGCGGCCACGGCTCGCTGAACGGTCGATGGCGCTCCCAGGCTATGTTCCTCTCGAAACGCCGTTGAGTAGATCTCACCCGTCTCGCCGTTGGCGGCGAGACTCGCCAGAAGTCGACGCTGCGGCCCGGTCAGCGAATCCCAGAGCGCAGTGTAGGCTTGACTCTCGCGGTCGAGGAGTAGATCGAGGGCCGCACGAACGAGGTCGTCCGTCACCGTCTCGCCGGGCGCGCAGATCTCCCACAAGGCGTGAGACAGATGCTGGGTGTAGAAGGGATGCCCACCGCAGAGGGTGCAGATCGTCTCGACTTCGGCCTTGCGGATATGCCGGTCCGAATTCTCGAACCGCGACCTGATGAATGGCAGCCATTCGGATGCAGCGATAGGACGGAGCGGATAGTGAGATCCAGCTCGGTAGAGCGGGCTCGCTCGGTCGAGAACCATCCTCTGCATGACGTGCTTCTGGCTGCCGAGGAAGATGTACGCGACGCGGTCCTGGCTCTGAATCGCGCTTCGAAGGCTGCGCTCGACGTGGTCGTCGCCGTACTGGAGGATCTGTTGGAACTCATCGAAGACCACGACGACTCGCTTCGCATGCTTCTCCGCGATCTTAGCTGGGGCAGAGAGAACGTCCTCAAGGACTCGCTCGGGCGGCCGGCGCGGCGCCAGATCGAACCGTATCAGCGGCTTTCCACTGTCGTCTACGGTGAGAACCGGGCTGAGCCGCGGGAAGAGACCCTTGGCAGCATCGAGCATTCGGTCGGGCCGCGTGGCAGTAGTCTCCGCGAGAGCGCGCGCGGTGGCCGTGACAAACGCCTCTTCGCTGTCCGTTGGCCAGAGGTCGACGTAGGCACCGAGGTAGTCCTTCTTGGCTAGGCGGCTGAGCGCCAACCGCACGAGAGATGTCTTGCCCATACGCCGCTCGGAGAAGAGGAAGAGCCGCTCACCGTTCTCGATCGCGCGAAGGATGTCAGCGAGTTCGGTCTTGCGATTGCAGAAGGAGTCTTCTCCAACGACTCCGCCATAGCGAAAGGGGTTCACCGCATTACGCATCATGCGTAACGCATTATGCGTAACGGCAACGCAAGGTCAAGAGCAGGCCGCCACGCGGAGGCTGGGCTTCATCGTCCTTCCGCATAGTGCACCTCGGCATCATCGACCACGCTCTGACGGAAGTGGCGACTCAGATCCTCGGGCGTCCGCAGGTCCACTTTCCGTCCGCCAAAGGCGGGAGCTAGCTCGCGTTCCAGGCGCGCAATCCGCAGGAGCCCGGGCGCAGCCCCTGGCTCGAATTCGACGAGGACATCGACATCGCTCTCGGGCCGGAAGTCGTCGCGGAGCGCAGATCCGAAGAGCGCGAGGCGTCGGATCCGGTGCTCGCGGCAGAACGCCGCGATCATCTTCTCGTCCACCGCGATCCGTGCCATGTCGTCACCTCGCCACGCTGTGAGTCTTCCGCCATTGTACAGAGACAACGCATTGCGAGGCAGTTGCAGCCCCGGTGCGCAGGGGCGCCAAGGTTCGGCGGCTAAAGGCTATGCTTTGGCTAGGGCTTTGCGCTCGCGAGCGCTACGCCTTCAATAAGGCCTTCTTCACGTGCGGAATGAGTCCGCCGTCGTTGAGGATCGCGAGCACTTCCTTGGGCAAGGCGGGGAAACGGTACTCCTTGCCGTTGTGGATGACGACGCCCTTCTCGAAGTCGATCTTGACCTGGTCATCCTTCCCGATCATCGTCGTGCCCCCGGCGAGCTCGACGACGGGCAAGCCCTCGTTGATCGCGTTGCGGAAGAAGAGGCGCGAGAAGGAGACCGCGATCACGGCGGCGACACCCGATGCCTTGATGCAGGTGGCCGCCTGCTCGCGCGACGAGCCGCAGCCGAAGTTGGCGCCCGCCACGATGATGTCGCCGGGTTTAACGGTCTTGGCGAACGTCGGGTCGAGGTCCTCGAGCGCGTGCTCGGCCATCTCGGCCGGCGTCATCGGCTTGTACGTGTACTTGCCGGCGAAGATGACGTCGGTGTTCACGTCATCGCCGTACTTCCAGACCTTGCCGTCGATCATGCGCCACCTCCGCGGCCAACCTTCCTAGGATCGGTGATCACGCCTGCGACGGCCGACGCGGCGACGGTCGCCGGAGACGCGAGGTACGTCGCGGCTTCGCTCGAGCCCATGCGGCCCTGGAAGTTGCGGTTCGCGGTCGAGATGCAGACTTCGCCGGCCGCCAAGACGCCCTGGTGCGCACCCAAACAGGGGCCGCAACCGGGGTTCAAAACCATTGCACCGGCACGGACGAAGATCTCAATCAGTCCTCCGCGCAGGGCCTCGAGCAGCACTTCCTGCGACGCGGGCAGGACGATCATGCGCACGCCCTTCGCGATCTTCTTCCCCTCGAGATAGCGCGCGGCCAGGCGCAGGTCCTCGAGCCGGCCGTTGGTGCAGGTGCCGAGCAGGGCCTGACCGATCTTCGTGCCTTCGACTTCCTCAACAGGAGCGACGTTGTCGACGGTGTGCGGCTTCGCGACCTGCGGGCCAAGCTTCGAGGCATCGTAGGTGAGGACCCGCTCGTACTCGGCGTCGGAGTCGGGGTAGATCGGCGTGTACTCCGCAACCGCGCGGTGCTCGAGGAAAGCGAACGTCTTCTTGTCGGGCGCGCAGTAGCCGTTCTTCGCCCCCATCTCGACCGCCATGTTCGAGAGCACGAGGCGCGACGAGAGGCTCATCGCCTCGATCGCCTCGCCCGCGTACTCGACCGACTTGTAGAGCGCGCCGTCGGCGCCGATGTCGCCGATGATCTTGAGGACGAGATCCTTCGACGTGACAGGCTCCTTCAGCTTGCCGCGCACCTCGATCTTGAACGAGGCCGGGGTCTTGAGCCAGATGCGCGACGTCGCGTAGAGGGCGGCCATCTCCGAGCGGCCGACTCCAGCGGAGAAGGCGCCAAGCGCCCCGTAGGCCGTCGTGTGGGAGTCGGAGCCGAGGACGAGGCTGCCGGGTAGGGCAAAGCCCATCTCCGGCAGGACCTGATGGCAGATGCCGACGCCGACGTCGTAGAAGGCCTGGATGCCCTGCTTCGCGACGAACTCGCGGATCTCCTTGTGCCCCTTCGCGTACTCCTCGGTCGACGCGGGCACGGTGTGGTCGAGCACGATGACGAACCGCTCGGGGTTCTTCACCTTCTCGACGCCGAACTTGGCGAACGTCTTCGCGATCGCCGCCGTGTTGTCGTGCGACAGGCAGTAATCGGGCTCGACGTCGACGATCTGGCCGACGGCCACCGACGAGAGTCCCGCCTTCTTCGCCAACACTTTCTGGGCAAACGTCAGTCCCATGGTCTCACCCCTCGAGCGGATCGAAGTTCATGAAGTCGGCGAGATGCAGAATGATCGCCTCGGCCGTGCGCTTGCCGTGGTCGCCCTCCTTGGAGTGGACGCCGATGATGTGGAGTACCTCTGGCGGCAGGCCCTGCGCGTCGGCAAGGGCAACGCCGGAGAACGGGTGCCGCACAAGGGCACCGTCCTTCGACTTCCCGAACTTGCCGTTCGTCTCTTCGATCTCAAGCAGCTTGCCGACGTCGT
>Ga0247841_10009244_pt1 | contig 13855 bp, 8 predicted proteins | sample LaCruzMarch2015__2_FD_192410 | JGI IMG/M metagenome (GOLD analysis project Ga0247841, IMG submission 192410) | Freshwater microbial communities from meromictic Lake La Cruz, Castile-La Mancha, Spain - LaCruzMarch2015_18m | ecosystem: Environmental > Aquatic > Freshwater > Lake | place: Spain...
TCTTCTTCGTCCAACAGGGCCACGACGTTGTTGTTTGAGTGCAGGTCGATTCCGCCGTAAAGTTTCATGGTCGACTCCTCCTGTCCGGTCTTCAGTTCGGGTTGATCCCACCTAAACTGTAGGCCAATGGGCGGGGTCGGCTAGATGATCATCAGGTCTTGCAATCCAGCATCTGCTACAAGGCGGAATGCATGATTGCAAGACCGGCCTTGATCGTAACTTCGGCCACGCGCCCTTGCGGCAACCCGTCACGGCCTGGGGGCCGCTCCTACGGCGTAGGAGCGGCCCCCAGGCCGCGACGGATGTCTCCCTCGAGGTGGCCGGAGTTTTGATCAAGGCCGCTAACGGCCATGAGGGTGCGCCGTCACCCCGGAACATGACGGTTCCTTGTGGGAGCGGCCTGCGGCGGACGCCGATGCCGCGTTTCCTGCGTTCGGCGTGCGGCCGGTCGCGGCTGAAGCCGCTCCCACGGCGTCGCTAGGCGACTGTTGCGGTGAAGCCGCTGCGGTCTGTCGCTCGCCGCGACAGGTTCCCATCATTCTCAGCGCGACCGGCATGTACACCTATCCGGATATCGTGGCCGCGTGCGCGCAACCCCAATTCGAGGACGCCGAGGTCGACACCCTGCTAAATCCGGTGTTGATCATCGAGGTGCTGTCCGACTCCACCGAACAGTACGATCGCGGTGCCAAGTTCCGGCATTACCGCACCCTTGAGTCCTTGCAGGACTATCTGCTGGTCGCGCAAGCCGAATGCCGGGTAGAGCATTACGTCCGCGCGGCCGCCGGCGGCTGGCTGCTGACCGAATATGGGGGTCGTGACAACACGATCGACCTGGCCGCCGTGGGTTGTCGGTTGCTCCTGCGCGATATGTACGAGCGCGTGCCAGTATAGGCGTCACTGCCGCTGGTAGTCTTCGACATAGCGGTTGCCGCGCCCCTGGAGGCGGCCGATGCGCCGGTCGCGTTCCACTTCCCAGGCGTCGGGCGGATCGGCGTTGTTCCAGGCGGCGTAGAGTTGCGCGTCCTGGCGGCTGAGGTTGAAGCCGTAGGTGTCGCTCATGTAGAGCATGATGCGGGCGATGTTGCCGCGCACGGCGGGCGGGGGTTGGACGCGGCGGGTGCCTGCGTCGATGCGGATGGCGCAGGTGCCGTATTGGTCGCCGCCGCTGACCAGGCCCCAGTTGTAGTCGGAGCGCTGGCCGTTGATGGTACCGACCGCGGGGACCAGGTTCTGTAGGTCGTTGTGGGCGGCGGCGAAGACAGGGTCGACCTTTTCACAGCATTGGCGTCGGGTCGACCGGCGGGCGCCGCTCGGGGCGCAGGCCGGGAAAGCCGCGGGGTCGCGCCAGCAGGGGCGCGCCTGGCCGAACTGGGCGGCGGGGAAGACGTGGTCGGCCTCGACGCGCTGCGCCCGTTTCTCCCCGGCCAGGGCCGCGAGTCCACAGCCGTTCAGATCCGTGCGTTGCTGCGCATCGAAGGCGCAGCCGCAGTAGAAGCTCATGCGGTGGTCGGCATAGACCTGGTCGTAGAGCTGGCGCTTGGCGGCGCTGAAGCTGGCGGCGACGTGCGGCAACTCCGGGGGCGGCAGCGCGGGTACCGGTCCTGGCGTGCGTCCACCGGCGGGTGCGGTCGCGGGCGCTGGCGGTGCGGGCGCCGGTATCGGTCCCAGGCCCCTGATCAGTCCCGCGGCAGCGGCCGCGGTATCCAGTATCACATCGTGCAGCAGGACCCGGATGTCGTGTGCGATGGCCAGGGCGCGCAGCGCTTGGGCTGACCAGTCGTGGGTCACGGACTCCGGCAGATAGGACATCGCCGAGATCAGCGTGAGTCCCAAGGTCAGGTCGCGCAGGGCACCGAGGGTGTAGCGGGCGAGGGTCTGGAAGCTGGCGAGGGGGGCGGCGGCGGGTGAGGGGCGGGAGCGACGTGAGCGAGAGGGCATCCGGACACTGGCGGGCGGGCGTGGCGAGCACGGCCTGGCACTGTAACAGAGCGGGCGACCACATTTTGAAGACGCTTCTCGCGACACCGCGCGACGCTTGGGCAAGCATTCGCCCGTGACCCGCTCCAGGCCCGCTCCGTCGGCTGGGGAGTACCTCGTAGAGATGGGGGAGGTTGGACAGGCCGCCGCCCAGGACGATGACCGCGCAGCAGTTCCAAATTTGAAAGCTGATATGCAAGATAAAACAAAATGTTAGGCTTCTTGCTGCGATCCCGTGTCGACATTTACCTCATTGATCTATAACGCTTATTTTTCCAAATTCGGAATTGCTGGCAGCCCCCGGCCCCAGCCGCGGGGCTGCCGGGCTGGGTTAGAATAGCCGGCTGCCAAGGCCGTTCGCTCGTCGGGGCGGGTCGTCCGGTCGGCCCGAAGGTCGACCGACACCGCCGACGCCAGACGGCCAAGCGGATGACTAAGCCGCCGCCGCGCCGCTGCCAGATAACCTCCAGCCCGAAGACCCACCGGCCGAACGCACCATGAACCTGCATGAAATCCTCCAAGTGCTAACGGCGCATGACCTGAAGCAACTGCGCACCTTGACCCCGATCACCGACCGCTCCGCGCGCAAGGGGGACCTGGTCGCCGCGCTCGCCGACTTTCTGTTGTCCGGCGATCTCGGTCTCGTCTGGGGACGGTTGTCGGAGTTGGAGGTCCAGGCCATCGCCGAGGCGGTCCATTGCTGGGGCGGGTCCTTCGACGCGGTCCGCTTCGGGGCCAAGTACGGGGCGGTGCCGGGCCACTTCCAGTCGCGCTACTGGTCTTCGCTCAGGTCCGACCGGGATGCGGGGCCGCCGAGCGTCCTGCCGCTCTTCTTCTATCAGGGCGAGATCCCGGAGGACCTGCGTCCGCGCCTGGCCGCGCTCACCGCGCCGCCGACGGACCGGCCCATCGCGACCCTGACCAATGCGCAGTTGCCCGCGACCCTCCCGTCAATGATCCGGGACGCGGATGGGTCCGAACCGCTGCGGCGCGTCGATACCGAGGACCTGGTGCGGCATGACCTGCCGGCGGTGCTGCGCCTGATCGGCCAGGGTGCGGTCGCGGTCGGGGCCAAGACCGGGCTGCCGGGCAGTGCCGCGGTGGCGCGGCTGGAGGCGGTCCTGCTCGGCGGCGACTGGTATGCCGCGGGCGACGATCAGGGCGCCGAGCGCTGGGCCGGCGGGTCCATCCGTCCGATCCGCCCCTTCGCCTGGCCCTTGCTGCTCCAGGCCGGGGGGCTGGCGAAGCAGGAGGGCGGCAAGTTGACCCTGACCGCCCGGGGTAACAAGGCACTGTCGCAGCCGCTTGGGGAGGTCGTGGCCCACCTGTTCGAGCGCTGGCAGCTCAAGGGTGTCCCGGACGAGCTTCGCCGTGTGGACCTGATCAAGGGCCAGACCGCCAAGGGTGCGCGGATGAGCGCGCCGGCCGAACGCCGCCAGGTGATCGCCGCGGCGCTGCGCGACTGCCCGGTGGGTCTGTGGATCGAGATCGACGAGTTCTTCCGGCACATGCAGGCCCGCGGCCACTCCTTCGCGGTCACCGACAACCCTTGGGGTCTGTATCTCTGCGATCCCCAGTACGGCAGCCTGGGGAGGGGATTCGCGATCCTCGAGGCGCGTTATTGCCTGGCCTATCTGTTCGAGTATCTGGCCACAGTCGGCATGATCGACGTTGCCTATACCTTGCCCTATTTCGCGCGGGCCGACTATGGCGACGCCTGGGGCACCGACGAGTTCCAGTTCCTCAGCCGCTACGACGGGTTGCGATTCATCCGCATCAATCCGCTCGGCGCCTTCTGCCTGGGTCTGGCTGGGGATTACCGGCCGGCAGCGCAGGAACGGCGGCCGCTCTTCGCGGTCGGTCCGGACCTCGGGCTGACCCTGCTGCGCGCGCCGGAGCCTGGTGAACGGCTGCTGTTGGAGCGGGTCGGCAAGCCGTCGTCGGCGAACCTCTGGGTCCTGGACCCGGACGCGGTGCTGAGCAACAGCGCCGAGCCGGCCGAGCGCGACCGGATTCGGGACTTCATCGAGTCAGCGGTGGACGCGACCCTGCCGCCGCAGGTCCGTCACCTGCTGGACAGCGTCGGGGAGCGCGCCGGCGCGCTTGCCGATGCCGGACCGGCGCGCCTGATCCGGTGCCGGGACCCCGCCATCGCGGCGATGCTGGCGTCCGACCCGGTCACCGCGTCCCACTGTACCCGCGCCGGCGAGCGCCTGATCTGCGTCCCGGAGCCGAAACTTGCGGCCTTCCGCAAGGGGCTCGCCAAGCTCGGCTTTGTGTTTCCGGAGACCGCCCGTGGCTGATCCGCGCACGCGCTACGACGCCTTGAGCCCGGACGAGCAGCGCATCCTGCGCGTGCTCTCGGTGGTCTGCGAGCCGGTCGGTCAGACCAGCGTCCAACAGGTCCTGGACGCCCTGGGCTGGCGCGGCGAGGACCGCGCCCCGCTCTCCCGGCTGATGGCCAAGGCATTGCGCGAGCGGCTGGTGGGCGATGGGCTCATCGAGAAGCGCCAGAATAATCTGACCTGTCACCCGGACCTGCTCGAACCACTGACCCGCGAGAGCGTCGCCGACGGGACCTTCGCTGCCATCGTCAAGGCGGCGGAGCGCATCATCCCGACTGCAAAGACCCCGAGCTGGGTGCAGCCCAGCGAGGAGCGCCGCTTGCGGACCCTGCGCGTGGCACTCTATGCAGGGCAGGAAAAGAAGGTGCTGGAACTGCTCGGGCTCACGGGTGGCGAATCCGCGAGCCAGGTCCGCTTCTCCCAGGTGACCCTGCTGGCCCAGGTCTGCACCCGCTCGCCGGACCCGGCCTGGCTCGCGACCCTGGCGCCGCGGGTCCTGATCCTGGCCCTGTGCCCGCTCCTGCGCGAGTCGGCGCTGGATCTCGTCGCCGACCCCGCCACTTACGCGGTGACGGAACGCTTGCTGATGCCCCTGGTCGCGGCCCATCCGGACGCCGCCGAGTGCCTGGCCGAGCAGCGCCTGCTGCGCGGCCTCGTCACTGAGGTCCCGGCCCTGCTCGCCGGGCGCGGCGACCCGGCGGCCCTGACCCTGCACGGCTGGCTGCGCTTCATGCAGGGTGACTATGCCCAGGCCATCGAGCGTTTCGAGGCCGCGGAACTGGCCATCCGCAAGCTGACCCGTAAGCGTAACCTCTATACCCCGGGCATCCCCGGGGTGCTCTACCTGATGGCCTTGCTGCGCCGGGGTGGCCAGGGGGGCGGGCGGGCCGACTTCGAGTTGGTCCAGAAACAGGTGAAGACCTGTCTGCGGGCCGACGTGACCGATCCCGTCGCGTACGCCTATCGGCTGATCGCCGACCTGGCCGCGGTCCTGGGCGGACAGATGCGGTTGCAGGAGAGCGCCTGGTTGCGCAATACGCTGACCGTGCAGGGTGCCTTTGCGATCCTGTGTCAGGCCCTGGCGCTTGGCTGGCTCGGCAAGACCCTGTCGCCGGTTGCGTTGCAGGCCGTCGCGGACTGCGCCCGCACGGCGGCCAAGGCCGGGCTCGACTGGTACGCGCACGAGGCCATGGCGGCGTTGCGGGCCGGCGGTTTCAAGGGTGAACTGCCGACGCTGGGCGAGGTGCCGGCCGGTCTGGTCCTGATGACCGGACTGCTGACGCCCAAGCCGGCCTGGGAGCTGGCGCTGGAGGCCTTGAAGGGGCTCGGCGCCCAGCCGGCCGCGGGGGAGACCGGCGCCGGGTCCGCGCCGGAACCCGACCAGCGTATGGCCTGGCTGCTCGATCTGCACGCGGACTGGGTGACCCTGGACCCCCGGGAGCAGAAGCGCATGAAGCGCGGCGGCTGGACCCAGGGCCGAGCCGTGTCGCTGATGAAGCTCGCCGAGGAGACCGACGGCTTTCCCTACCTGACCCCGCGGGACCGGGCGATCCTCGCCTGTATCGTCAAGGAGCAGGAACAGACCTGGTATGGCAGCCAACTGCGTACCGTCTACCGGCTCGATCTGGACCGCGCCCTCCCGGCCGCCGTCGGCCACCCGGTGGTGATCCGCCCGACGGCCCCCGAGACCCCGGTGGAGTTGACCCGCAGCGGTCCGACCCTGGCCGCAGTGCGGCGCAGCAAGGACATCCGGGTCAGCATCGAGCCCTTCCCGCCCGCGGACCGCACGGTGCTACCGGTGGCCGAGTCGCCCCAGCGCATCCGGCTCGTGGAGTTCGACGCCAGACACCGGCAGATCGCCCGCATCCTGGGACCCGAGGGGCTCCTGGTCCCCAAGGGTGGCGAGGCGCGGCTGCTGGAGGGGCTGACCGCGGTGGCGCCGATGCTGACGGTCCACTCGGACATCGGCGGCGGCGCGGCCGGCAGTGCCGAGACGGTCCCCGCCGACCCCCGCCCGCACCTGCATCTCGCCCCCAGCGACGCCGGCCTGAGCCTGGAACTGCATGTGCACCCCTTCGGCGACACCGGTCCCGAGCTGCGGCCGGGGCAGGGCGGAGCGACCCTGTTCACCGAGCGCGCCGGCCAGGCCGTGCGCTGCACCCGCGACCTCAAGGCCGAGTTGGCCGCAGCGCTGGAGGTTTCCGCGCGCTGCCCCGAACTGGCCGGGGGCGACGGCTGGAGCTGGCACCTGGACGACCCGGAGCAGGCTCTGGGCGCCTTGGAACAGCTCCACGCGCTCGGCGACACGGTGGTGCTGGACTGGCCCCAGGGCAAGCGCATCGCGTTGAGCGCCGAGGCCCAACTGGGCCAGATGCGCGTGGCGGTCAAGAAGCAGGGGGACTGGCTCGCCATCGGCGGCACCCTGACGCTCGCCGACGGCCGGGTGCTCGCCATGCGCGAACTGCTGGAACTGGCGGCGGGGGCCCGCGGGCGCTTCGTGCAGTTGGGCGAGGATGACTTCCTGGTCCTGAGCCAGGCCCTGCGGCGGCGCCTCGAGGGCCTGCGCGGACTCACCGAGGCCGGGCGCTTCCATCCCCTGGCGGCCCCGGCCATCGCGGAACTGGTCGAGGGCATGGAGGTCGAGAGTGCACCGGTCTGGAAGGCGCTCCTGGCGCGCCTGGCGGCCATGCGCGACCTGGAGCCGGCGCTGCCATCGACCCTCCAGGCGGAACTGCGCGACTACCAGGCGGAGGGTTACCGCTGGCTGGCCCGGCTCGCCTACTGGGGCGCCGGGGCCTGTCTCGCCGACGACATGGGGCTCGGCAAGACGGTCCAGGCCCTGGCCCTGATCCTGGCGCGGGCACCCCAGGGCCCGACCCTGGTGCTGGCGCCGATGTCGGTCTGCGCCAACTGGGTCGCGGAGGCGCAGCGCTTCGCCCCGACGCTGCGGCCCCAGCGCTTCGGCCCCGGGGATCGCGCCGCGGTGCTGCAGGAGGCCGGCCCCTTTGATCTGATCGTCTGCAGCTACGGGCTCATGCAGAGCGAGGGCGAGCGCCTGGCCGCGGTGCAGTGGGAGACCATCGTCGCCGACGAGGCCCAGGCCTTCAAGAACACACTCACCAAGCGCTCCCAGGCCATCATGCGGCTCAACGGCGGCTTTCGCATGATCGCCACCGGCACCCCGATCGAGAACCACTTAGGCGAGATCTGGAACCTGTTCCAGTTCATCAACCCCGGCCTGCTCGGGTCACTGGAGAGCTTCAACCGGCGCTTTGCGAACCCCATCGAGTTGAACAAGGACCAGGGCGCCCGCCAACGGCTGCGCCAACTGCTGCGGCCCTTCATCCTGCGTCGGCTGAAAAGCGAGGTCCTGGCCGAACTGCCGCCGCGCACCGAGATCACCCTGCGGCTCGAACTGAGCGAGGGCGAGATGGCGCTGTATGAGGCGATGCGCCGACAGGCCATCGAGCGTCTGGAACAGAACCCGGAGGCCAACCAGGGGCAGCAGCGGATGCAACTGCTCGCCGAGATCATGCGGCTGCGCCGCGCCTGCTGCCATCCGCGCCTGGCCCTGCCCGACAGTGACCTGCCGAGCGCCAAGCTCGACGCCTTCGCCGAGATCGTCGAGGAACTGCTGGAGAACCGGCACAAGGCCCTGGTGTTCAGCCAGTTCGTCGACCACCTGCGCCTCATTCGCGCGCACCTGGACGCCCGCGGTATCCGCTATCAATACCTCGACGGCTCGACCCCCGAGACCCAGCGCCGCGCCGCCGTCGCCGCCTTCCAGGCGGGGGAGGGCGATCTCTTCCTGATCAGCCTGCGCGCCGGCGGGGTGGGGCTGAATCTGACCGCCGCCGACTATGTGATCCACATGGACCCCTGGTGGAACCCGGCGGTCGAGGACCAGGCGTCGGACCGCGCCCACCGGATCGGGCAGGAGCGGCCGGTCACCGTCTACCGGCTGGTGGCCAAGGACACGATCGAGGAGCAGATCTTGAGGCTCCATGCCGCCAAGCGGGACCTGGCCGACGGGTTGCTCGAAGGGGCTGGGGACGGGGGGCGGTTGAGTTATGCGGATATGCTGGCGTTGGTGCGGGGGGTAGATGGCGGCGAGTGAGGGTGGGCTTGCAGCCGTGACAGGTTCGGTGACCAACACCAGCCTCGCTCGGGCAACTGGGCCGATGGTGGATGCGCTGCGCTTATCCACCCTACAAAACCGGCGCCGCCGTAGGGTGGATAAGGCGCGCCGTACGGTGTTAAGGACCGGGCAAATCGGTCGCGCGCGCCGCATCCACCAGGGACCGCGCGCCGGCCTTGATCATAAGTCCGGCCAGCGCCGCTCGGTCCGAACAGCGGACCCTACGGTAAGCCCGCGCTCCGTAGAGTCCGCTGTGCGGACCAACGGTGTCGCGGCGAGCCCAGTGGGCGGAATGATGACCAAGGCCCACGCGTTGCTGCAAAAGGTAGACAAGCGATAGCGCAGTCCACCGAATCCCGCGTTGCCGCTACGACGCGACGATGCCCCATGGCCGGAAATTTGACCAAGGCCCGTCAGCGCCTCGATGCCTGATTCCCCGGGGCGGCCACCGTTGGCAGATTGCGTCCGTGCCGCTCATCCGTTCTCGTCTGCCAATTTCGCCCGCACGCTGGCCAGCTTATCGGCCATCCGCTGCGGCCGATCGGTGCGCGTGCCGAGCGTGACACTGGTCGAGATGCGCGGCACGCCCATCCCGTGCAGGGTCTCATGACAGCGCTTGATCGCGTCCATGACTGCCTCCCATTCGCCCTCCAGGTTGGTGCCGTTGGCGTGCATCTCATACGTCAGCCCGGTCGCTGCCAGGACGCGTTCGCAGGCTGCAACGTAGCCTGACAGGGAGGTGCCGGTGCCGATGGGGATGATGGTGAATTGGGCGATGACGTTCATTGGTTGCCTCTCATTGATTGATTCGTTCCACTCGTTACCAAGCTCTGCTTGGTAATGCCAGTCCGGGAAGCTCTGCGTCCCGGCGCCTGCGGTGGGGTGCTTCGCGCGGGCTCGCGAAGCTGGAGCCTCGGGGAATTGGTTCACCGAATACCCAATTCCACCTTATGTTGCGTACTGACCCCAACGGGGTCGAACAAACGCCCTGGGATCGCGTCGGTTGATCAGGTCAGCCCTGAAAGGGCGTGACATAAGGGCATCCGGCCCTATGTCACGCCCTTTCAGGGCTGGACTGCGTTATACCTCATACCCAGGGCGTTGCCCTGGGCGTGAGCTTCAACGCCTTGGTCGCCTGTTTAATCCGGGCGGCGGTGAGGGGGGATTGAGGGTCCAAAGCCCATGCCGCATCAGAGAAATGCTCGTCGAGCAGGCGGCGGTCGATTTTGTCTTGACAGGTTCGTGACAGACCGCGTAGAGCGGCTCGACGCACAGATTCATCTGGGTCTTGAAGACAAGTGAGTGCTATCCTCGTGCCCTGCAATTCTCCAATGGTGCCCAATGCGTCCACGATTGCTGCACGCGTTCGGATGGGACTGGCGGACAGATGTTCTAACAAGGGTGCGACTCGCGCTCGCTGCATTGGGTCAGTCGAATGGTCATTTCTGCAAGCCAAGCCGAGACATTCTCCTCTCCGTGCGAAAAGCGCGATGCCACGACCATGGCATATAGGCCAGCCAGTCGGTGTCCGGAAGACTTGCGATGTCCGGGAGGTCGCGCCATTCGGGGACCGCTTGCAGCCGCAGCAGATAGGCGGTCGCGAGCCAGCGCAACAGGGTGCTCTTGCCGGCGCCGGGGTCGCCCAGCACCACCAGTCGCCGCACCGCACCCAGGCGCTCGCCCAGTGAGACGCGGTTGTCCTTCGCTCCGCCGTCCCGGGCGGACCCGCCCCAGCCGGGGGCACGGCGCCGTTCCACTGCCTCCAGCGTCTTGTCGTCCACCCCTTCCCCTGGGACCTGAGCCAGGCCAGTACGTCTACGTCCAGGCGCACCGTGGTCGATGCCTTGGTTGCCTTGTAGAAGGGGCGGCGCACGGCCTGTTGCCAAAAGGCGTCCGTCAGCGGCGGGATGTCGCTCTAGTCGATGGTGTCGTCGGGCTGTGTCGCCAGCGACTTCAGATGCTCGGCTTGCTCAGGGGATAGCTTGGTCTTCATAGCGTTTGCGCTCTTATGTTACTACAGGGAAGTCGGTGTGCGCCGACCGATGCAAGGGTTGGGTCTTGCTATGTTCAGAATCATCGTTTATTCTGCAATGTATGTATATCAAAAGACGCGCAGAGCAGCCGCTGAGGGCTATCCTTGCCGGCGACAAGGTCGGCATCATCCTGGGTGCGCGCCAGGTCGGCAAGACGACCCTGGTCGAGCATGTGCTGGCCGATCAGGGGCCGGGGCCGGGCGCGGTCTTCCTCAACCTCGATATCGAGGTGGACAAGGCGCGGTTTCGCGCCGCCGCGGCCCTGGCGCCCGCCGACGGCCTGCGCTCGCTGGGCAATCCCGCGGTGCTGGCGATCGACGAGGCGCAACGCCTGCCGGAGGCGGCGCGGATCATCAAGGGCTGGCACGATGCGCGTCTGCCCGCGAAACTCCTCCTGCTCGGCTCCTCCTCGCTCAACCTGCTCGATCAGGCGGCGGAGAGTCTGACCGGGCGCAACCGCAAGCTGGTGCTGCCGCCGCTGTTGTTCTCCGAAACCCTGGCGACCCAGGTGTGGGCCGGTACGGATGCCGCAGCGGACCATCTGTGTGCGCATTTTGCCCCCCAAGTGCGGGCTTTTCTGATGCAGCGGTTGGCCTTCGGCAGCTATCCGGAGGTGGTGACGAGCGACCGTCCGGCGCAACTGCTGCGCGATCTGAGTTCCGATTATCTGTGGAAGGACGTGCTCCAGACCGGCCTGGTCAAGACGCCGGACCTCATCAAGCGGCTGCTGTTGCTGTTGGCGCACCAGGTCGGCTCTGAGGTCTCAGTGAGCGAGTTGGCGACCCAACTGCAGATGGCCAGGGCGACCGTGGACCGCTATCTGGAACTGCTGGAGCAGACCTTTGTCATCTTCCGGCTGCCGTCCTTCAGCACCAATCCCCGTAAAGAGATTGCCAAGAGTCAGAAGGTGTTCTTCTGGGATACCGGTATCCGTAACGCCCTGCTCAACGCCTTTTCGACCGAGGAGTTCCGGCCTGACATCGGCGCCTTGTGGGAGAGTTGGTTCATCGCCGAGGTCGCCAAGCGCAATGCCCTGCTCGGCTCACCGGGGGAACTGTTCTTCTGGCGCACGCGGGCGCAGTCGGAGGTGGACCTGGTCGTGAAACAGGGTAGCGGCCTGCGCGCCTTCGAGGTCAAATGGTCGCCGCGGCGGGTCTCAGGTCGGGCCTTCCGCGATGCCTATGGCGTGGCGGTTGAGCCGGTCGGCCCGGACAACCCATTCGTGCTGGACATCATCGGGGAGTAGCCGGCGGGATGCGCGTCCCCGGTGGGGCACGATCACCGGACGGCGTTCGTCAGGGGCGGGAGGTCCCTGTAACGCGTGCGTGGGGTCGGCGTGCGCCGCGACAAGGCCACGGCAGTCGGCGCGGTCGCGTCGCGGCCAACGGCCATGAGGGCCTGTCCGTCACCCCCGGAGCACGAAAATTCCTTGTGGGAGCGGCCTCCGGCCGCGATGCGCCGCCGGGGCGCGAACTCCGACGCCGGGTTCCCCGCGCAGTCCGTCGCGGCTGAAGCCGCTCCCACCGGGGCCCGGCCTGACTTGCAGGGTAAAGTGAAGGATTGGTGTCGGCGTCGGGCTTTTCGGCCCGCGCCGGAAATGCTAGTCTCATGGCTGCCCACACCCGCACGGCGGGCGTCGCTGGTCAAGGTGCGGCGCGATCCCCGCGGTGTCATCAAACGCATTCGGAGCCAGTCATGGAATTCCTGTTCGAGAACGAGGCCGGCGAGATTCCCTACGTCATCTCCCAAATCCTCGACACCTGTGTCAACGGCATCACCCTGTCGGACCCCAACCAGCCGGACAACCCGCTGGTCTATGCCAATGCCGCCTTCGAGTTGATCAGCGGCTATGACCGGCACGAGCTGATGGGGAAGAACTGCCGCTTCCTGCACGGCGACGACCTGGATCAGCCGGAGCTCGAGCGCATCCGCGTCGGGGTGCGTGACCAGCAGTCGGTCACCGTCACCCTGCGCAATTACCGCAAGGACGGTGGCATGTTCTACAACCGCTTCACCATCCGTCCGCTCTTCGACCGCCAGGGGCGCCTGCTCTATTTCCTCGGTATCCAATACGACGTGACTGATGCGGTGCTTGCCCGGGAGGAATTGGCGCGTCTGAATGCCCAGTTGGAGGCGATGGGGGAGACGCCCTGAGACCCCGGGGTCCGCCAGCCCGGGACTTTTGGCCCTTTGGGGTAATAGACGTCGTCGAATCCTGCGCTACGCTAGGGTCGCCAGGGCCCGAGACGCCAGGGCCGCCACGCGGCGGTACCTGGGGTACCTGACCAAACGACAGGGCCTTGGCCGGCCCGACCCGACGCGCAACCCAGGGGGCACTCCCATGACCGATACCGATTCCGAAACCAAGACGACCGAAGAGCCCGGGGGCTTCACCAGGCGCGCGGCGCTCAAGGTCTCCGGCCTCGCACTGGGGGGGCTGGCCCTGGGCACCCTGGGCGAACTCGTCCCGGACTCGGTGCAAGCGGATAGCCAGTGCCGTGCGGACCCCGCCGATTGCTGCCTCCCGGGTCCGCGCGCCAGCTTCGCCGACAAGGCCAAGGCGCAGCGCTACTCGTATTTCGACAGCCTGCCGCCCTTCTACCCCTTTCGTGCCGCCACCGCGGTCAATACGGGCCAGGGGTCGGGCATCGTTCCGCTCGGCGCGACCGAGATGCGCATCACCTTCCTGGGCTCCTCGCTCCCGCCCCGGACCCTCGGCCAGCGGATGATGAGTATCTTCGTGGAGGTGGGCTGGGACAGCACCCGGGGCCAGCCCCTGGACCAGTTCGTCTTCGACTGCGGGTCCGGGGTCGCCGCCAACTACGGGGCCATGAACATCGGGCCCGGGCGGATGGACAAGATTTTTCTGACCCATCTGCACGCCGACCACATGAGCGATCTGGTTCACATCTATTGCTTCGGCCCCCCCGCCGACCGCAAGTCGCCGCTCTGGGTGTGGGGGCCGGGCCGCTCGGGGGTGCTCAACCCCGATTATCCGGATAAGAGCGGCACCCAGTATTACGAGGACGGCACCAATGACTTCTGCCAGCACCTGCGCGAACTCTGCCGCTGGCATTCGGAGAGCATGAGCTTCGAGACGACGGCGTACGCGACATACAAGGCGCCGACGAACTGGATCCTGCCTCAGCCCGTGCAGCCAGTGGGCGGGGAGCCGACCAACGATGGTTACTCCATCATTCCCATGGAACTGGACTTGGACCAATGGCAGAACGGCAACCAGGTGGCCTACTCTAACCCCGACACCGGGGTGACGATCAGCTTCTTCCCGGTGATCCATACCCGCAAGGGGTCCATCGGCTACAAGCTGGAATGGGGCGGGCTCACCATGATCTTCAGCG
>Ga0247841_10009245_pt1 | contig 13855 bp, 11 predicted proteins | sample LaCruzMarch2015__2_FD_192410 | JGI IMG/M metagenome (GOLD analysis project Ga0247841, IMG submission 192410) | Freshwater microbial communities from meromictic Lake La Cruz, Castile-La Mancha, Spain - LaCruzMarch2015_18m | ecosystem: Environmental > Aquatic > Freshwater > Lake | place: Spain...
CCTGCGCCTCGGCCAGAGCCGCAAAGGGACGTTCGCAAAGGGTGATACCCCGTTGCAACGCGACGAGCAATCCAGCTTCTTTTTCAGTCAAATTCATTGGTTCAGGGTCTTCATGTAGCTAACACATTCGCACATTCACGCATTTGCGCATTCGCGCATTTCTCTACAGCCCCATATCTTCATTCACCACGAGTACGTGGATATCGGTCAAGGTTGGCTTACGATCGAGGATGGTGGTGACGCGGCAGATGCGCTGGGGGGAGTCGCAGTCCGAGCAGATGCCGATCACGGCGCAGGGGGTCTGCTTACTGAGGCGCATAGCGTTCGGGGGTGAGGCCATCTCCTTGATGCGGGCAAGGGCATCCTCGACCGAACCCTCGACGATCTTGTTGCGTCCGACCACGATGATCACCTTTTTCGGACCGAAGATCATCGCGCCCACGCGATTACCATTCCCATCAATATTCACCAGGATGCCATCCAGTGTAACAGCATTGGTGCCTGTCAAGAAGAGGTCGCAGGTGAGCTGACGGCGCATGGCAACAACCTTCTGTTCAGGGGTCAGGGTTGAAAAGCCATGGTTAATGATCTCCTTGCCCTGTTCCGTGAGGACACTCGTTAGGGAGAGGTCCGCGACAGAGAGCGAGCCACCAAAGCCAACATTCTGTGCATCTTGGGCCTGCGCGAGGATGTAGGTTGCAGCCTCCTCGCCGTTAACGCAAAAGTGGGCTTTAAAACCGCGTTTTGCCAGCGACTCGACGACCTGGTGGCACTTCTTCTCCATGGTCCATTTCACAAGTTCAAGCGTTCTGGGTGTCATAGGAGTCCTTTTTAAGATTGGAATGATGGAATGGTGGAATGGTGGAATGATGGGGCTGGAGGTCGAGACTGCCTGTCCGCCGTAGACGTATTCGCGGAGGTGGATGGCGTGCCGATTGACATTTGGGCGCGTACGACCTCATATTCATGGTCAAATTCAGCCGCTGTTTCCGCATAACCAAGACTATTGCGAATCTTATCAAGCGTATTTCTTGTAGCCATTCGCAGGTGTTGAATGTGTTGGTTTACGTTGTCCTTCATGGGCTTACTTTTATAGCAGATATGCTATGCTACGTCAATTCGGGAGACAAACATTCGAAGATTCTGGCCGCCCACCGACCTTGCGTCGGTGGAGGCAAACGTTAAGAGAGGAAGGCGACGACGCTCTCCTTCCAACTTTCTTCACCCCCGGTACAAGGCCGGGGGGATCGGCAACTGGAGCCAGTGAAGTAGAAATGCAACTGAATTAACTCATAAAGCGCTTTAATTATCAGAACTCTTCATTTATAATTTTGAAACTGTTTTCAGAGGTTAATCCTAAAGAAAGAAAAACACGTGACGAAAGAGACAGGCAAACTAGTCCGTTGGGACGATGATAAAGGGTATGGATTCATTCAGCCAAAAGACGGCGGAGATGACCTTTTTCTTCATATCAATGATTTGAGTAATACTCAGCGTCGGCCTCGGGAAAATGATATCATCTCTTTTGAGGCCATGACTGACGAGAGGAGCCGTCCTAAAGCAGTAAATGCAAAGATTATCGGCAAAGCATGGTCGCCTTTTACGATTGTATGGGTTATTTCGATTGTTTTGTTCATTATCTATGTGATCTGCATCTTCGCGCAGGTCCTTAGGTTTCATCCGCTTGCTGTTTATGCGCTCATGAGTATCCTGACTGTTCACCAGTACCGCATAGACAAGGTAGCAGCTAGATCAGAAAGAAGGCGAACGCCAGAGGCCAATCTTCACCTTTTAGAATTGGCAGGCGGTTGGCCAGGGGCTTTATTTGCCCAGCATTTCTTTCGGCACAAAAATCGTAAGCTCCGTTATCAGATTGAGTTTGGGATCATCATATTAATACACGGTGTTTCCTGGGGGTGGGTCACATCTAATCCCGAGGCGGTTAACCAATTTAAGAATGATTTTATAGCAAGTGTTTATGTGCCCGCAACGGAAAGACAATTACATCAGCCAGATCGTGAGACCCAAAAGATGTTCCCTCCTCAGAAGTTTTGGTATAGCCCCTCTCGACAACACGATTTGGAATCTCGCGCGCGGATCATTATTAAGAATGACAAGCGTGTGATTGAAGGGATTATAGCAGAGGTGAACCCCTTAACGGGGCTCATTGTCGCACTTCCTGCTCAGTTTGAAGGTGTTGGGGTTGTGGATTCGCATAAATTGAAGCAGAGTTTCACGAACGACTATCTTAAAGGCGAGCCCATCCACGTCAGTATTAAGAGTATCGCCATGAAAGGTAGCGCCAAACAGATCGAGCTCGATCTCGTCGGGGAATAAGGCGTTTCTTTAGTGTCAGCCGGCTTCGCTAAGGCTCCGCCGCGCCAGGGCAAGTCTGGAAGTGTCAGCCTCCTTCGCGGATACGGCTACGGCGGCCATGATAAGTGCCAGTAAGTCCGCTAACGTTGACTTAGCGTTTGGAGTCCCGCCTTCAGGCGGAAGCAAAGTGACACGCGCTTTAAAATTCCGTCCGGCAGTCGCCGGACGGTACTCCGAACAATTTCACTGCTGGAGGGCCAGCAAGGTAGCGCAGCCAACCTGCCTCGCCATAGCCTTGGCGAAGGCGGGTTCTGTCTGCGGCGATGCCAACTGCCTACTGCTACTGCCTACTTCCACCCACCTCCACCATGAGGCGAACTTGGCGGACAAGGGTGGTTCCTGCAAGGGCGCGCACGGCCTCTTCAATCTGGTGCAGTGCTGTCCGGCGCAACTCAAAAAGGTGAGTGCTGGAGGGCACATAGACGTACAGAATGTTGTTTTCCCACTTGCCGGGTCGGGTCAGCTTAGCAATAACAGGCGGGACAATGGAGGCCCAGTTTTCAGCGAGGTCGTCGATGAAGGGACTCGTATGGATATCCAGCTTCTTGAGAGTTGCCTCCATGATCTCAGAGAAGGGGATCACGGGAGGACGGAGCTGAGGGGCATCCCTATCAATCGGCAGACCTGGGATGACGGTGTTAAAAAACTTGGAAACCTGCTGGTTATGCTCGACATCGCGGGGGGTCAACGACCGGCGAACAGGGGTGGGGGAAACTTCGAAAGCATCAGGGGTCGGGACAAAGGAAAAATCCCCTGTCTCATCGATAACTTCCTCTATTTCAGCCTTTCCATTACGCATGTAAAAAGTGTAACATAAACGACTCTCTATGGAAAAGAGATAAAGGAGCACGTTATGAAAAAAGGGAATATGCTGATCGCCCAGAGTGGTGGTCCCTCCATGGTCATCAACCAGAGCCTGGTCGGAGCTGTCTTGGCTGCGCGCGAAAACAAGGCTGTCGGCAAGATTTATGGTGCGTTACATGGCATTCAAGGCATTCTGGATGAGAAGTTCATTGATCTGAAAAAGGAGAGCCGGTCCACTCTGGAAGCAGTTGCCAACACCCCTGCCTCTGCACTCGGTTCGGTCCGTCGCAAGCCGACCCCTGAAGATTGTCAGGCGATCTTCAAAGTGCTGAAGAAACTCGAGATCCGCTATTTCTTCTACATCGGCGGAAATGACTCCGCAGAGACGGTCCATATCATCAACGAAGCCGCGCAAAAGGCAGCTTACGGAATCCGTTGCTTCCATATCCCCAAGACGATTGATAATGACTTGCGCGAGAATGACCACACACCCGGTTATGGCAGTGCTGCCCGTTTCGTGGCCTGCGCCATCAAGGGCGACGATCTCGACAACCGGGCACTGGGCGGTGTGAAGATTGATATCATCATGGGACGCAATGCGGGCTTTTTGACCGCGGCCGCCGCGCTGGCGCGCAATGAAGAGGATGACGGACCGCATTTGATCTATCTGCCGGAACGTCCCTTCACCATCGAAGGCTTTGTGAAGGATGTGCAGGCCGCCATGAAGAAGTATGGCCGCTGCGTCATCGCGGTCTCTGAAGGCATTGCCGACAAGGATGGCACACCGATCCTTGCGAAGTACACCAAGGAGGTGGACTCCCATGGCAATGTGCAGTTGAGCGGCACGGGCGCGCTGGGCGACCTGCTCGCCGGCATTGTGAAGGAGAAGGCTGGCATCAAGCGCGTGCGCGCCGATACCTTCGGTTACCTCCAACGCTCCTTCCCGGGCATCGCTTCCTCGAGCGACGCGATGGAAGCTCGCCTCGTGGGCGTGGCCGCTGTACAAGCGGCAGTCTGCGACGATATTTTGAGTGGCTCGATTGCGATCAAGCGTAAAGCGACCAAGAGGTATGCTGTGGATTTTGAAGTGGTCCCCTTGCGCAATGTCGCCAAGGAGACGCGCCATGTTCCAGACGAGTTCATCAATAAGGCTGGCAATAACGTGACCCAGGCCTTTATTGATTATGCTCGCCCGCTGGTCGGCGCCCTGCCAAAATGCGAACGTTTCGCGCAGTTGAAGAAATGAGAGAGAAGGCTTTTTCAAGGTGCCAAATTGGAACCTTGAAGCGATGTAGTAATTAGGTGGAGATCTCGTGTTAAAGAAGAAAAAAACAAAGTCGCACAAAGTTCGTTACGATATTTTGTCGTTTAATGAACTTGCCCAGACGGATGAGCAGAAACGGGTGGTATCCCATTGGGTGCATACCCATGGCACGTCTTTTGCCAAGACTTACGAGAAGCGAGCAAAGAAACTGCTGTCAAAAGAAACGTTTAAGATTATTTTAGAGAAACTCCAGAAGGAGGATACAACGGGTGCTGTTGTTCGTGAGGCGGATCAGCTCACGTTCTTCCCGGAATTGTTTGAGGTGCCATTTCCCCCACCTAAGACAACAAAGTTCACCTTTATTGACCTGTTTGCGGGCATCGGAGGTTTCCGACTCGCGTTGCAGAATTGCGGTGGCAAATGTGTGTTCTCCTCAGAATGTGACGAGGCCGCTCAACAGACCTATTTCGCTAACTATGGCGAACTCCCTTTTAGCGATATTATCAAGGAAGAAACCAAAACCTGTATACCCAATGGCTTTGACGTGTTATGCGCTAGTTTTCCAAGTGTTTCGCGTAAAAGTAAAGGGTCTATTAGTACTAGCGATTCCGCTTTACTAATGATCTTCCAAGTCATTCAACAAAAGAAACCAAAGATTGTTTTCTTTCAGAACGTTCACCCTCTTGACAAACAAGACAAAGCAAGAGCAGAAAAAACTATAAGTCAGAAACTTTCAGAGCTTGGATATAAACCTTCTTTTACAGATGTGAGCACAACGGAATCCTGCTCAACAAGAAGCGAGGAATACACATTTATTATTGGAACAAAGGAGAAGCCTTTTGACTTTGATCTGGTAAAACAATATGTACAGAAACCGCTAACGGGTAAAAACAAAGATGGCACTTTCTATGGTTCACTGATCGAAGCACTTGCGAGAGGGTTTTCAAATCAAGGACTTATCACAGCATCTGGCCGGAATCAGCGGTTTACTCATGTGGATTGTTTTAGTGGTGTGGGAGGTATATGTACGGGTATGCACGCTGCCGGATTTGAAACACTCGTAGCTATTGAAAGAGTGAAGTCCTGCGTTGAAACGTACAAGGCTAACCATCCCGATGTCCATGTTATCCATGATGATATTCGAAATGTTATGGCAGAACAAATCCTGCCTTTTATCCCAATGGAAGGCGTTGACTTAGTAACCTCCGGCATGCCCTGCGAAACATTTTCAACCGCAGGAAACACTTCGAGAAGTTTTTATGATGATCGCCAATTCTTATTTCGAGAAGGTATACGAATTGCAAAAATAGCTAATGCCAAATTTGTTTTATTTGAAAATGTTCCGGCCATTACCACAAAGAAAGCCGAAAAAGATGGTTCTGTTTTAATTATAGATATTCTGAAAAAGGAACTTATAGAAGCGGGGTATAAAAATTACAGAGAGGTCATTCTGGATGCCACCAAATTTGGTGTGCCGCAAAAGCGAAAAAGGTATTTCATTTTAGCAACACGAAATACCAATATAGTGTTTGTTCTTCCTGTTGGTTCCAAGAAAAAACCTATTACTGTAAAAGAAGCGCTTCTTGATATACCATCTGTTACGCCGAATACATTCGTTGAAAACAAGTGTTATTTAAATAAAGAAAGCGAATATTCAAAACTCATGAAAAACGATGAGTTTTGGAAAAATAAAGCTATTTATTGGCAGGGACTTTCTTATCATATGCCGATGAAGCACCGTCCGGCAACGCTTCAACGTTTTACACTTCTTAAAGCGGGCGAAAGTCTCAAAGATTTGTTTCTGCGATATAAAGGCGATGAGCTTTACGAATTGCAGCAAACAAGAGTACTGCCTAATAAAATGTTTATAAAAAGAAATTACCGATTGCCCTTAGACGGGCCAGCTCCGACCTTGACTTCGCATTGTTTAGATGAGTTTGTCCACCCAACAGAAAATCGAGCACTTACTGTTCGTGAATGTGCTAGGCTACAGTCGTTTCCAGACTTTTATGATTTTGCGGGAGGACCATACATTGTTCCTCACATCAACCGAGAGGTGCAGGACAAGTATGAGCAAATAGGAGATGCTGTTCCGCCATTACTATCTTATGCTTGGGGTATAACGATCTTAGAGCTGTTAAAGGACTTCAAAAATGGATAACTACAAGAAAATATGCGAAGACATATATGTGTCCACCTTTGACAATACAGTCACCAAATTGGTGGTTGGCACCTCGGGTGAAAAACAAAAAAAGATATCCTCTGCAAAACGAGATCAAATCGAGATTGCAGCACAAAAAGAAGCTATTAAGGAAACTGTCATTAGATTAATTCGTCAGTTTCCTGCTCTCGAACCAGCCATAATTTGGCGAGCTATTTATGAGATACATGTGCATCGTAAAAGTGGTATCGACAATGCAAAAACAATTGAAAAAGTCATTAGCGCAGACCAAAGTTGGAAGAAATCAAGCGGGCATGCATTTGAGGAAATGGTCAAGTGCTTAGGAGCTGAAGCTTTGACAAATTCCGACATTGAGATTGTTTTGCAACGTGACTTGAATGTTATGATCAAGGCGGGGGAATTAGCAAATGAACCGCGTGATATCAGCTGGCTGAAAGAACAGATCGATGCCAACATATTTGACTTATATGCGATTGTTCACCAGAAGCAAAATCGCTTTTGCTTTGGTTGTGTGCAAAGTAAGACAAGTATACGTGATCGCGTGACTCGTGATCGTGAGCCGTCTATTGCGGCGATGAAATCTTTTTTTTGGAGCGTTATCTTTGTTCTTGATGGAGATTTTTTAAAGAACCCCAAGTTTGTTTCCATGGTGAATGGGCGAACAGCCGAACATCCGCAAAATGGTTGGCACGGCATGTATGTTTTTTCAGAAAAATATTCCTCTGAGCGAATTTATCCCTTGCATATTGATTTTGAAACATTCAAGCTTCATGCTGTGCAGGCTGCAGAGACCTGGCTGACCCAAAGGCAATGGTTCAACCAAGATTGGATTGCAAAGTGAGAGATGAAAGAATGCAGGAATCACAAGACAGCTTCAATGATCTCATGAAGGATGTTCAGGTTGCCGAACAGCAACTTGAAAAGGGCGAAGGAATTCCGCATGAGGAGGTCAAACGCAGGCTGTTAGGAAAATACAACAATGAAACGAACATTTAGCAAAACAGGAATATGCGGAATCTGTGGCGAGGAGGTAGCTGTCAAGCAAATGCTAAGGCATGTAAAGGCTTGCAGACAGGCCAATCCTCTGCCAGAGGGGAAGCGTAAGCAGAAGATCTTTACCTTTCGGGTGACCTCCTGTGAGTATCCTAGCTATTTTCTCTATCTGGAAATCGAAGGGAAGAAGAAGCTCTCCTTGCTGGATGGTTTGCTGCGGGATATCTGGCTGGAGTGCTGTGGGCATATTAGCCAGTTTACGATAGCAGGATCGGTCTATTCCTCTTACACGGATGGAGAGATGATAGAGGAACTGGGCGAGCAATCGGATATGTCGGCTAAATTGCAGGATATCTTGGAAGACGGAATGACTTTCGAATACGACTATGACATGGGGTCGACCACTGATCTGGATCTTGAGGTGGTGGATGTCCGCGAGACCAAAGAGAGCCTTCCGAACGGCTTTTTTCTAGTGGCTCGCAACCTTGCGCCGAAAATTGTTTGCAAGAAATGCAAAGTTCCGGCAACGCAGGTGCTGGCGGCTTATGTCAAAAACGATGGTGCCTATTGTGATGACTGCGCGGAGAAGCTCCCCGAGGAGGATAGTGATATGATACTCCCTGTGGTCAACTCCCCGCGTATGGGTGTCTGTGGTTATTCGGGGTAGGAAGAACAAGAGAAAATGTTTTTTCGTGACTTTCGTGTGTTTCGTGGGAAAAAGAATTGAGACTGTTTTAAGGAGAGAGTAAATGAATCTGACCGCTGACCAACTGAGAGACAAGTATCTGAAATTTTTTGAGTCCAAGGGACACGCCATTATTTCCGGCGCTTCGCTGATTCCGGAGAATGACCCGACTGTGCTCTTCACGACCGCAGGCATGCATCCGCTGGTGCCCTATCTGCTGGGCGAGAAGCATCCCGCTGGCAGCAGGCTGACGGACGTGCAGAAGTGCGTCCGCACAGGCGATATCGATGCCGTGGGTGACTCGTGCCACTTGACCTTCTTCGAGATGCTGGGCAACTGGTCCCTGGGCGACTACTTCAAGCGTGAGGCGATCACCTGGTCTTATGAATTTCTGACCCAGCAACTTGGCTTTTCGCCGGATCAACTGAGCGTGACCGTCTTCGAGGGTGAAGGCAATGTCCCGCGCGATGAGGAGTCGATTGCCATCTGGGAGAGCCTGGGCATTCCGCTGGCGCGTATTTATGCCCTGCCGAAGGAGGACAATTGGTGGGGACCCGCAGGCACCACGGGTCCGTGCGGACCTGACACCGAGATGTTCATTGACACCGGTAAGCCAGCCTGTTGTCCGGAGTGTTGTCCCGGTTGCCGCTGCGGCAAGTATATCGAGATCTGGAACGATGTCTTCATGCAGTACAACAAGACCGCAGAGGGCACCTACGAACCTCTCAAGCAGAGCAACGTGGATACCGGTATGGGTGTCGAACGTACGATCTGCATGATGAACGGCTATTCGACAGTCTACGAAACCGAACTCTTTGCCCCGCTAATGGCGAAGATCAAAGAACTCTCCACCACGCAGCCTCCTGAAGAGCAGGCCGTGCGTGCCTCGCGCATTATCGCCGACCACCTGCGCACCTCGGTCTTTATCTTGGGCGACCCCAAGGGTGGCGTCAAGCCTGGCAATCTCGGTGCGAACTATGTCTTGCGCCGGTTGATCCGCCGTTCAGTCCGCTATGCGAAGTTGCTCGGTATCGAACCTGGTTATACAAAAACGTTGGCGGAAATCATCATCGCCAACTACAAACATGTTTATCCGGAACTCGAGAAGCATCGCCATACCGTGATTCATGAACTGGCCACAGAAGAAGAGCGCTTTGAGAAGACGCTCGCCGCAGGACAGCGTGAGTTTGACAAGGTGGCGGAGGCGCTCAAGCAGCACGGCCAGGTCACCCTTTCTGGGCGTACGGCGTTCAAGCTCTACGACACCTATGGCTTCCCGCTGGAGTTCACAGAGGAGCTCGCTGCGGAACAGGGACTCGCCGTGGACCGTTCCGGTTATGATGAAGCATTCAAGAAACATCAGGAGACCTCCAAGCAGGGTGATGCGACCTTTAAGGGCGGACTGGCTGACAACACGGTTGTCACGACGCGGCTACACTCCGCGACGCACTTGATGCACAAGGCGTTGCAGATCGTCCTCGGGCCACATGCGTTGCAGAAGGGTTCAAACATCACCCCGGAGCGCTTGCGTTTTGACTTCTCGCATCCCGACAAGATGACCCCTGAACAGATTCAGAGAGTCGAAGACTTGGTGAATGAGCAGATCAAGAAAGCGCATCCCATCACGGTCGAGACCCTGGAGTTCGAAGCTGCCAAGGCTAAAGGTGCAACCGCGCTCTTCGCCGGCAAATATGGCGAACAGGTGAAGGTCTACTCCATGGGCGATTTCTCGATGGAGGTCTGTGGCGGACCCCATGCCGCGAACACGGCAGAGCTGGGCGGTTTCAAAATCCAGAAGGAGGAGTCCTCCTCTGCAGGTGTCCGCCGGATTAAAGCGGTGATCACAAATGTGAATTGAGAGAATGGAATAGTGGAATGTGGGAATACTGGAATAATGATAGAAAAACAAGCCTGTAGGCACTGGGAGAACAGGCATCTTGCCTGTTCGCTGAATGCACAGGCAGGATGCCTGTGCTCCCAGTATGGATGCGTCCCCGCAAGGACTCCATTCCAACCTTCCATCATTCCAACATTCCAGTATTCCAGTTAACCGATAGGAGCAACTATGACAAACGAAGCATGTGACTTGTTGAAAAAGTTGGTGGCGACACCGACACCGACTGGCTTTGAATATGACGGCATGAAGGTGTTGGCTGATGCTCTCAAGCTGGCTGGCGTCAAGGACATGGAGATCGATATTCACGGCAATCTGCGCGCCTGTTTGAACAGGGAGGCTCCCCTGCGTGTGATGATCGAGGGGCACTGCGACGAGATCGGCTTCATTGTCCAGCACATTGACGACGACGGCTTTGTCTATGTCGCGGCGCTCGGCGGTGTCACTGTTCCAACCGTCTTGAGCGAACGCATCATTATCCAAGGCAAGAACGGACCCGTGAACGGCGTCTTCGGTGGACGCCCGATCCATTTGATGTCCCCGAAGGAACGCGAAAATTGCGCACCCAAGGAGCTCACCGATATCTTCGTCGACATCGGCGCCACAAATCGTGAGGACGCCTTGAAATTGATCTCCCTCGGCGACCCTGCTGTTGTCGACTCCGGCTGGCGTCCGTTGGGCAATGATCGCGTTGCGTGCCGTGGCTTTGATAATCGCGTGGGTGCCTTCATCGTGACCGAGGTCATGAAACGGCTTGCGAACCAGAAATTGAATGTCGCGTTGCACATGGTCGCCAGTGTTCAGGAGGAGGTCGGGTTGATCGGGGGTTATACGAGCGCGTATGACATCAATCCGCACATCGGCCTCTGCGTGGATGTGACCTTCGCCTCGGATGCACAGAAAGAGGACAAGAAGAGCGTCGGCGATATCCGGCTCGGCAAGGGTCCTGTCGTCGCGTTGGGTCCGACCTATCACAAGGGCGTGCGCGAGGTGATCCTGCAGGAAGCTGCGAAGCTGAAGACGGAGACGCAGACTCAGGTGCGTAGCCGTGGAACCGGCACGTGCGCCTTTGCGATGCGCATGACGCGCTCCGGCGCGGCGGTCGCGCAGTTCAGCATTCCCCTGCGTTACATGCACAGCCCGATCGAAACCCTCAGCCTCTCCGATGTCGAGAAGACCATTGACCTGATGGCCGCGACCATCCTCGCCATTCCGGCAGATATGAATTTGTGTCCGAAACAACCTTGAAGACTGGAATAGTGGAATCTTGAGACAGGAAGCTTATTTCTCACAGAGGCACAGAGAGCACAGAGTTAAATAATAAAATTCTTTTTTCGTGACTTTCGTGTGTTTCGTGGGGAAAAACATTACAGACAGGCAATACTTATGACAGCACCGCGAGAATACAATTTCACAACCATCGAGAAAAAATGGCAGCACTATTGGGAAACGAAGAAGACGTTCAAGGTCAATGACTTTGACACGGCCAAGCCCAAGTTCTACTGCCTCGACATGTTTCCTTATCCCAGTGGCGCAGGACTGCATGTCGGCCATCCCGAAGGTTATACCGCCACAGATATTCTTTGCCGTTACAAGCGCATGAGGGGTTTCAATGTGTTGCATCCGATGGGCTGGGACGCCTTCGGACTCCCTGCTGAGCAATACGCAGTCGAGACCGGTACGCATCCCTCCATCACCACGGAGAAGAACATCAATCGCTTCCGTGAACAGATTAAGGCGCTCGGCTTCAGCTACGACTGGGACCGCGAAGTCAACACCACGGACGAGAAGTACTACAAGTGGACGCAGTGGATCTTTGAGCAGCTTCACAAAAAGGGGCTGGCCTATATCGCCGAGGTGGCGGTGAACTGGTGTCCGGCATTGGGAACGGTCTTGGCGAACGAAGAGGTCATTGACGGCAAGAGCGAACGCGGCAACCATCCGGTCATCCGCAAGCCCATGCGCCAATGGATGCTCAAGATTACCGAATATGCGGAACGTCTGCTGGCCGACCTCGAGACGCTCGACTGGTCCGAGGGCATCAAGGAGATGCAGCGCAACTGGATCGGCAAGTCCGAAGGCGCAGAAGTGGATTTCGAGATTTCCACAGACAATAAGGCAATAACGCAATCAGGCAATAAGGCAATTCCCCGTGTCACGGTTTATACGACACGGCCCGACACGCTCTTCGGCGCAACCTACATGGTCTTGTCACCAGAGCATTCGCTCGTTGATCAGATCACGACCGAGGCGCAGCGCGCAGCAGTGAAGCAGTATCAGGAAGCCTCTTCGCGTAAGAGCGATATGGACCGCACCGAACTGGCGACGGAGAAGACGGGCGTTTTCACGGGCGCGTATGCGATCAATCCGGTCACAGGGAATAAGCTCCCGATCTGGATTGCTGACTATGTGCTCATCAGTTACGGCACAGGCGCTATCATGGCGGTGCCGGCGCACGACACGCGCGACTTTGAGTTTGCACAGAAATTTAACATCCCGATTGTTTGCATCATCGAACCCGATGCGCAGGAGGCTGCGGCAGAGAAGGTGAATGTAGGGGATGTCTTGGCGGGCAAGGCTTGCTGGACCGGGAACGGCAAGATGATCCGTTCCGCGAATGAGCAGGGTCTCGATATCAACGGCATGGAGGTCCAGGACTCCAAACGTGCGACCATTGAGTGGCTTGCGGCGCGGGGCGTCGGCAAGAGCGCGGTCAAATATAAACTGCGCGACTGGCTCTTTAGCCGTCAGCGCTACTGGGGCGAACCCTTCCCGGTGATCCACATGGAAGACGGCACGATGAAGCTGGTGGACGAGAACGATCTGCCGGTGCTTCTGCCGCCCATGGAAGATTTCAAGCCAACAGGCACAGGCGAACCGCCACTTGCCAAGGCCAAGGAGTGGATTAGCTACGTGGATCCCAAGACAGGCATGAAGGGTGTCCGTGAAACCAACACCATGCCCCAGTGGGCCGGTTCCTGCTGGTACTATCTGCGCTACATTGATCCGCACAACGACAAGATGGCGATTGATCCGGCCAAGGAAAAGTATTGGATGCCGGTCGACCTTTATGTCGGTGGCGCGGAACACGCGGTGCTACATCTACTCTACGCGCGCTTCTGGCATAAGGTGCTCTTCGATCTCGGCTATGTTTCGACAAAGGAACCCTTCCAGAAGCTCGTCAATCAGGGCATGATTCTCGGCATCTCCCACAAGGATAGCCGTGGTGCGTTGGTTCCCATGGAACTGGTCGAACATCGCACCGACGGTGCGGTTCACAAAGAGACCGGCGAAAAGCTGGTCGAGTTTGCCGCGAAGATGTCCAAGTCCCTCAAGAACGTGGTCAACCCCGAAGATGTCATCAGCGAATATGGCGCCGACTCCATGCGCCTCTACGAGATGTTCATGGGTCCGCTCGAAGCGACTAAGCCCTGGAACACGCAGGGTGTCGAGGGTGTTTACCGCTTCCTCAAGCGCTCCTTCCGCATGGTTGCCGAGCAGACGCTTACGGATGAGCCGATGAATGCCGATCAGTTGCGGTTGCTCCATGCGACGATCAAGAAGGTCACGGAAGATCTAGAGACTATGAGCTTCAACACCGCGATCAGCCAGATGATGATTTTCACGAACGAGTTCAGCGGCAACAAGCCCCTGCCA
>Ga0247841_10009246_pt1 | contig 13854 bp, 13 predicted proteins | sample LaCruzMarch2015__2_FD_192410 | JGI IMG/M metagenome (GOLD analysis project Ga0247841, IMG submission 192410) | Freshwater microbial communities from meromictic Lake La Cruz, Castile-La Mancha, Spain - LaCruzMarch2015_18m | ecosystem: Environmental > Aquatic > Freshwater > Lake | place: Spain...
AATAATAATATTATAACTACCTGATGAAATAGTTTGATTAGTTAAATAAATAACAGCACCAGCACCGCCACCTCCTCCATGTCTTGAACCACCAGCACCACCACCTCCAACGATTAGAATATCACAATTAATATTATCACTAACAGTAAAAGTTCCATTAGAAGCAAAATAAGCATATCTATAATTACTATTATCTATTGCAGTATTTATTGTATTTCCTGAACCAGTTACAGAAGCAAAATTTACATTTCCATCCCCTCCTCCCAAAGCTTTAAAGATTTCCATACTACCTCTCATAATTTTACTGATACGATTGCTTATAGTTGTTGAACTAAATCCTATTGTTAAATCATAAGAACCTTTTTCGAATAGATAATTAGGTTGATAGATGACTTCACCAGCACCTCCACCACCAGAAAAAGCACCTGATCCGCCATTACCACCAGCACCTACAACAAGAACATCACAATAAATATCTTTATTAAATATTATTGAATTAGCAGTTGTGAATTGATAATATCCATAGGAATTATTTGTGGGATTATTTGTCATAACAATCGAAGGAGAAGTTGAAATACTTCCAATAAAATTTTCAAAATTGAATATGGATGTATTTAAATTACTAATATTTGAAGAAAAATTAAAATCTCCATTAATGTCGATAGAATTTGATTGATTTATAGATGTTCTTATACCAACATTTCCATAATTATAATATGTTCTTGATGCTTCACTCGTCCAATTATTAAGATTGAATGTGTTTCCATTTATTAAATTAACAATTCCAGAAGAATTAGTTAAAAATCTCAAATTACTTACATTTAAAGTTCTTCCATTTAAAAAATCAATATTACTTATATTACTTACATCTAAAAAACCTCTCATTCCCATATTTCCATTAATATCAAGATTACTTAAAGGATTTGTTGTTCCAATTCCTACAAATCCATTATTATAAAAAATCGCTTTATTATTTAAATTCCATCTACTTCCAATAAAATTATTATTATTTTTATAAGTAATTACTGAATTTTCAAGAGAGATATTACTGACATTTAACCAAATCCCATTTAATATCTCATTATTATTGATATTACTCATCGCCAAAACCCCTCTAATAGCTAAATTACCATTAATATCCAAATTATTTATAGGATTAGTTGTTCCAATTCCTACAAATCCTAAAAAACCTCCATTCCATCTACTTAAAAATCTATTAATAATTCCAGAATTTTCAATAATAATATTACTAACATTCATTAATTTTCCATTTAAAACCTCATTATTATTCAAATTACTCATCTCCAAAACACCTTTAATACCCACATTCCCAATTACATCCAAATTACTTAAAGGATTACTACTACCAATTCCAACAATTCCAGATTTAATTATCAAATTTTTACAAGAAAAATCATTATTAATTCCATTTTTATCAATTAAGATATTACCAATTTTAATTCCATCTTTTAAAACAATTTTTCCAGAATTTTCATTAGAATTATTAAGATTTCCTAAAATCATCAAGGAATTATCATTAGACCAAAGAAGAGTTGAATTAAGAATTTGATTAGACCCAAAAGAATTTTCACCAGTCCCACCAGAAGTTTTCTTCAAAGTTCCAAGAGAAATTGTATCCATAGTTGTTCCTGAATTATTAATAAAATCATAAGTTAAAAGAGCACCATCCACATAAACTTCATTACATTTGATAGAACCATTCACATCCAAACGATTTTGAAATCTTGGAAAGGTTGTTCCAATTCCTACAATCGAATAAGAATTATAAATGTCTTGATTACCAGTCCAACCACTATCAATATAAGGAATTCCATTTGCTTTATAAATGACACCATTTAGAATTAAATTACCGATATTCGCATCACCAGATAAATAAGCATCACCAAAGATATTAAGATTACTATCTCCATCGCCAAAAATATTTAATTTAGAAATCGATACATTATTTCGAATATCAAGGAAGTTTTTAGGATTAGTTGTTCCAATACCGAAAAATCCCAAAGGATTTATGAACGAGATATTTGAAGAATTCTTCTCAATCAAAAAATCATTTATCATCAATCCCTTATGAATTCCTTTGGAAGTTCCAAAACCGATATTAGAACTCGTGAAAAGACCATTATTAATATTAATTTCATTTGAAGAATGGATATAAGGAGTATTTGAAGAAATGAGAAATTGTAAATCATTAATAGAAAAGAGACGATTATCATTTTTATTTTCAAGGAGTTTGAGGGGAATACCATAGGGATTATTTAATCCGGAGAATTTGAGGAATTGTGAATTAGGGAATTTATAGGATGTCAGGATAGAATTGAAATATGGATAGGGATATTTGATGATGACTATTCCTTGAAAACCTAAACCACCATTCGCATCACCACCATCGCCATAATGATTTTTGATAGTAGGAACGGAGGATGCGGTTCCACCAATCCCACCAGAACCGATTTGAATAGTAGTTGTTGTTAGATTTTCTTCAAATCTATTATAGAAGATTTCAATTCTTCCTTTGAATAATTCTTGAATTTCGTGAATTTCGAGGAATTTAGGATAAATTCTAAAATCTTTGATAGAACCTTGGAAGAATTCACCTATTTTTCCAATTGTATATGTCCTATTAACGAATGGATTTAAGGAAGAATTTTGAAAATTAATTCCATCACAACTGACAAAGATTATTCCAGATGGATTAATAGAACATACGAGATGATGATAAGAACCATCGATAAGATTATTGGAGAAATCTACGATTGTTAGATGATTATTATTCATAAATTTAAATTGGTTTTGATGAAATGAGATGAAATCAATTCCATTACCAAAAATCCATAATTTATCATCAATTATTTCAGGTTTAATCCAGAAGGAGAAGGAAATTCCATTAGATATTTCAAAGGATATTGGTGAGATAGTGATATAGCTTCCATATTCAAAAAAGATGTCATAAGTATTCTTGGTGATATTATTGGTGATAATGAGATTATCATTAAAATTGGATGAATTTAATTTGAAGGAATAGAGGGGTTCTATGGAATTCAAGTGGGGAAATGATTGAAAGATTTCACCGGCAAAATTGATAAAACCTTCATTAAAAATTGCTGAATATTCACCAGAGTTGATATAAATTTCAGGAGGATTTCTATTAATTTTGAAGAAATGATTATCATATTTGATGGAGATGGTGGAGGTTGTTTGGATGGTTTTGATGAGATTTTGATTGATGAAGGAACCACCGAAACCGCCTTGAATTTGATTGGAGGGTAGGGAGAAGATGGAGGAACCTCCGTTGAGAGTTGGAGGAGTTATGATGATAGGTTTTCCTTCGATAATCCAATTTTTAAAGGTTAAATAACCGATATTTTGCAAGATGGAACGAACAACGAGGGCGAAATATAAATAAGCTTGAATATTTTGAGGAAGGAGGGTGTCAGTATATATATAATTAGATGAATAAATTAATGAAACAGATGAATTTCTTTCTGTTATGACATTCCAAGAAATTCCATCAACAGAACCATATATTTTATAATTATTGGGAGCACCTCCTAATAGCAAACTATTTTGGACGAAGGAATAGGATGTTATGGAGATTGGGATAGGAAATTTGATACAAATCCAATCACCTTTATAAGTGTTTTCAACTAAATAATTTCCTTGTATATATGTGAAACTAGTGCCTGATGTTAGATATTGATTTGGTTCAAAATATGTTAAGTTTGATGTATGGAAGAGATTGAAGGGATCATTAGGAGATGTTCGAGAACTATAAAAGACTTCATAAGGATTTGAATTGAAGAAGATGGTGGTTTTAAAACAAGGTCTATTATTGAAGGTGGTTTGGATGATGGGAGAGGATGTGATTGATGTTAATAATGGATGAAATTTTTGAATATCGCCGAGGGTGTTTCCATCCCAGAAGGAACCATCACCACCACCGATAGATTGGATGAGGGTTTGATTATTAAAGGAGATTTTTGAAATTCGTTGATTACTATCAGGACTATCAATACCGATATGAATATCATAAGAATTGGCAGGAAATGTGAAGGAGGGATTATAGATGATTTCACCGGAACCACCACCACCAGAACCGCCGAAGATTGAGAGGGAACCACCACGACCACCAGCACCGGTAATCAATAATTCACAGGGTGTATCTTCTTTAAATAGGATGGAACCATTAGAATTGAAGATGATATAGGCAAAATTATTATGGAGATAGGTGAAATTTCCGTTGATATATGTGGGAAGTGTTTGAAATATCCTTTGATAATTTGGAGTGGTTGTATTATTATTAATATGAGAATTCATCTCTTTTTATAAATGAATAAGAAAAATGAATATTTGTATTAAACTAAAATGATAAATTTGAAAAACTGATTTAAATGAGGAAATGAAAAATCATCCTTTACGAATGTCGAAGGTTATGTGTGAATGCGGTTGCTTCGTTGGTATGTATTACCTTCGAAAACACAAACAAACTCAAAAACATTTGAAGAAGATGCGTCTTATTTCGCCTCCTGTTGAACCATCTTTGGCATCGGTGATGAAGGAGATGGATGAATTGGAGGAGAAGATTGATGAGATGGGGAGTGGTGAATATTTGCGAGAATGTAATCGTTTGAAATTTTTTTACGACAGATTGAAGAGGAATGATTATATCGCAAATTTGTTGAGGAATTGATTTTTGTCTTTTTTTTTCGAAAAAAATGATTTAAAGATTTTGAATATCACCTATAAAAAATGTCGAGTGTAGTTTGTGAATGTGGATGTGTGGTTGGAAAATCATATTTATCTAAACATAAACAAACACGAAAGCATATGAATATAATGGAAATGCGATTATTTCCTCAACAACAGCGACAACATACGATAGATGATGTTATGAGAGAGATGGAGGAATTAGAGGAAAAGAAAAATGAAAATATGAATATTTGCGAAGGTGTAATCAATTGAAGGCAAAATATGATAGTATTAGAGAAAGAGATGTGCGAAGTGTGCGAAGTGTGCGAAGTGTGCGAAGTGTGCGAAGTGTGCGAAGTGTGCGAAGTGTGCGTAGATCACCACCAATTCGAAATGAAAGTTTTATGATATATTTGAATAGAATTTTCGTATATTTTAATGAATTTATAGTTTAAGAAATAAATGATGAATTAGGATATAGTTTTGAGAAAGAAGAAGATAAATCTTTTTTAGATTTGTAATAAAATTAAAAGAAGAATAGTTAAAAAAATGATGAAGGAAATAAATTAAGGATTTTATATCAAATGAATAATCAAACTATTAAGACTTTATTCATAATTTCGTTGATATTATCATAGAAATTAGGTGATTTTTTTAATTTTTATTATATGAATAATAATAAGATATGGAAGAATTATTAAAACAGGCACCTTCAAATTTAAATGAGGAAATTATAAAGAAGGTTTATGATAAAAATAATGGAGATTATATGAAATCATTATTAGAATTATGGGATATAGAGGAGACAACGAAGGAAATAACAAAAGAACAGAAGGAATGGAATAATATTCGTGAGACTTGTGATTGTTTTGATATAGAAATGACAAAAATATTTAAGAAGGTTAGTATTTAGGATATATGAGATATAATTAATTTTGAAGATGATGATTTGATTATTAATGGAATAATAGATATAATAGATGTAATTAAGTTTATGATAATAGATTGTTTTATTTTTTTTGTAGGTTATTTCGCTAATATTTTTACAGAATAATCTCATATTATCTTGATTTTTTTTTTCAAGATTAGAATAAGAAATTAGATAAGATTTCTTATTATTATCTTTATATTCTTTGAGAAGTTTATTACAATTATTTAAATAATCATTATCATTATAATTGAATTTATTTTCATCTAATTCATTTATTTTTCAGTAAGATTTTCATATAATTCTTCATTAAGAATTTCACTAAAATCTTTAATTAAAGTATTAGAGAGGAATAGGAGATGTTTTTTAGAATGAAAATGATGACGATAATTAGAGATAGATGAACCACAAGGACAGATATAAGTCATTATTTTTATTCTAATAAAAATTTAAATCATTTTTTAAATTAAGATGGTTTCAAGATATTCATATGAAGAATTATTTAATTTAATAAAAAGTCAAGTAGAGGATGAACGAATTTCAAATGAAGCAAAAGGAATTTTCAAAAAAACTCCTTCAAAAACAGATGAAATATTAAGTATGGGATTAAGGGCAATTAATAATCCAACTTCACAAAATTTAAAAAGAACGATGGATATTATAATAAAACCTGAGGAAGAGATTAAGAAACCTGATGATAGAATTAATTATATATATAGAGCATCATAATATATTGAAATTAAATTAAGATATAATATCATTTCATTCACATTTCATTCATAAGTTAATTTATTAACGAACATTTCATTCACATTTCATTTACATTTCATTCACAAGTTAATTTATTAACGAACATTTTATTTACATTTTATTTACATATTCACATTATAAATTTATAATATATTAGATTATTATTCATTATATCTTAACATATTTATAATGTATTTTATTATAAATACTAATTCGAGAATTGTTAATTAATTTAATTATAAAAACTTATGACATTTCTTAAATTTAAATAAATTTGATTATGAATTTAAATGTTGCCTAGCAACCAAAGCTCAAAATAAAAAATATAGAACTATCCCTGAACTTTATTGAAATATGTTGTGTGCTTATCATTTAATACTTCATTAACCTTTTATTTAGAATTCATAATAAATATAATTGTTATTCATTATATCTTAACATATTTATAATGTATTTTATTATAAATACTAATTTGAGAATTGTTAATTAATTTAATTATAAAAACTTATGACATTTCTTAAATTTAAATAAATTTGATTATGAATTTAAATGTTGCTACGCAACAAGAGCTCAAATTAAAAAAAAAGATAGAACTATCCCTGAACCTTATTGAAATATGTTATGTGCCTATCTTTACAAATTATAAATAGATTTTTATTATCAAATTATAAATAGATTTTTATTATCAAATTATAAATAGATTTATTTATTAACTTTATCGAATTATAAATAGATTTATTTATTAACTTTCTCAAATTATAAATAGATTTATTTATTAACTTTCTCAAATTATAAATAGATTTTTATTAACTTTTTCAAATTATAAATAGATTTATTTATTAACTTTCACAAATTATAAATAGATTTATTTATTAACTTTCACAAATTATAAATAGATTTATTTATTAACTTTATCGAATTATAAATAGATTTATTTATTAACTTTATCGAATTATAAATAGATTTCGTTAATCTTTTTAACATATTCATTAACAAAATATATAATATTCACATTATAAATTTATAATAAATACAATTGATATTCTTTTATTTTATGATATTTATAATAGATTTCATTATAAATACTAATTAAACAATTATAATATATTTAATTATAAAAACTTATGACATTTCTTAAATTTCGCGCTTGCGCTCGCCAAAGGCAATAAATTTGATTATGAATTTAAATGTTGCTACGCAACAAGAGCTCAAATTAAAAAATATAGAACTATTCCTGAACCTCATTGAAAGTTGTCGTCCGCTTTTGATTTAAAGAAAGTTTAATAAATATTTTTTAATATGAATAATAATATCAATAATAGTGATTATTTATTGAATATAAAAACAATTCAGGCATCTACGATAAAATTGGTGATAGATGCGATGAAAGAAATTTTGATGGATGTTAATTTAGAATTTGATGATACTGGTATGAAGATAATAGCATTAGATAATACTCATATAGTTCTCATTCATTTAAAATTGGAGGCGGAGAAGTTTGAGAGATATTTTTGTGAGAAGAAGTTGTATGTGGGAATTAATATGCTTAAATTTCATATGTTAATAAAGACCATTACGAATAGTGATATATTATCATTATTTATTCTTAAAAGTGATCCAAATATTCTTGGAATTACGATTGAAAATGGGGAGAGAAATGTGAAAACTACATATCGTTTATCTATGTTAGATATAGATGTTGTGAATGTGGATATACCTCCCCAAGATTTTAATACGATTATAACGATGCCTTCATCATATTTACAGAAGATTATAAGGGATATGCATAATTTGGCAGAATTCATAGAGATTAAGAATGAAAATGATAAATTGATTTTAAGTTGTCAGGGTGAGTTTTGTTGTCAGGAGACGATATTAGGAACGGAAAAATCCCAGAATATCAATTTGAGGAAGAATGATGTTGTTTGTGGAACGAAGGAGGTTATTCAAGGGGTTTTTAGTTTAAAATATTTAAGTATCTTCACAAAATGCACGAATTTATCATCATCCGTAGAGATTTATTTAAAGAATGCTTATCCAATCATCCTCCAATATTCCATAGCATCTATGGGAAATGTTAGATTATGTTTAGCTCAAAAGAACGAGGATTAAGTGAGGATAGAAGAGGTTTCAATTCCTTTTCAATAATATTTTTTTTAACATAGGTTATATGGTCGTTTTCGAGATAATTAGAGATGATATGAATGATGGTTTGATTAAAAGGATTAGGGTCATTAATATCAATTTTATTAGTTTTAAGATGGATATTCATTTTATTTTTAATAAAAATATCATTTGATATTTGAATAAAGAAACGGAAATTATAGATATAATCATAATTATCGAAAATAGGATGTTTATTTAATTTAATCTCATAATTTATGGAATTATTATCAAATGTTTCTGTGATTAAATAAGAAATATCATTATCTTCTTTAAAGATTTCATTAAAAAGTTCTTTGAGGATTGGAATATATTCGTAAATATGATTAAAAGGACATTTCTTAATTATATTCCTTTTTGTAGGATTTATGATATTTAAATCATATTTATCCAAATGAAAAAGTGTTTCGATGATTGTTGAATTATTTATAATAATTGAATAAAGGTCTTTTGTCATTTATATAAATTAAAAAAAGAAATATTTATATATAATCTATGTGCGATTTATACATAAGTGTTGAATAAGGTGGTAAATTAAAATCATAATTATCCTTATTAATATTTTGATTAGATTTAATCCAAATCCTAATAATATGATAATTCTTCTTTGGACTTATCGAAATTCCATTAATATTCATCGAAATTAAATCATCCTTTCCTAATGTCTCACCGAGAATTGATGAAGTAATCTCAAATAATTTCTCTAAAACATCTTCCTTATTTATCTTCAACGAAAAACAACCACCATTTTTATTATTCTCATCCTCCCATCTTGGCGTTATATGTTCCCTCATTATGAAAAACATTCCCCTCGTCAATAATTCATTAAAAGACTTAAAGACATTTATATAATCTTCGATACTACTAATGGTCGTGATGAATTTATATGAATTCGCTTCCCAATTCATATCATATGGGTCGTGAAAATAAAGAGACCAAACATCATTTAAATAATTGTCATCCATTATTAATTAAGATAGATTAATCTTTTTATATAAATTAAAGAAAAATCATTTAAATTTCATAAAGGTCTTTTATGAAGATATATAAGAATTATTCGAGATTGTAATTTAATTTATGATTTTTGTTTTTATAATTATTTCATTAGTATTTGTGAATTATTTTAATTATAATAGATTAAAGATTGAAAGTGATAAATGTAAGGAATTGGAGAGTGAAGTCATAGAATATAGGAAGATTAAGAGGAAAATGAATAAATGGCGTCAATCGCAAGATAAAATCATCCAAATTTTAGATAATGGTCTTATACGATTACGAGATTTGCGATTAAAACGAATTGAGAAAAAAATAATTTGTTTTAAATGATTTGAAAAAAAATAAAAGAATGATTTTATGGATAAATAAAAATTTTATCCTCATTCTAGATGACGACAACTGCGAAGGTTTGTAATTTCTCCTGCTCGTGTGTTCGTGATGATTGCTCTTTTAAACATCGTATCGATGACCCTGAACTTCGTAAGGAGTTTAAGGAAGTTGTTGAGACGAAGTTCGATAAGGCACTTCATAACGAAACTGACCCTGATGGAGTTAGACACCTTCCTTGTATCCACGGATTTCTCTGTAATAAGGAAAATTGTGGTTTCAAACACAGATGCTCTATCGCTGGAAGGAAGATTATCCAAAAAGAATGGTTCTCTCTTCATCCTCGTCCTCAACGCAAACATCTTACCAGCGACGATGCCGAACTGTTGAAGAAGTTGATTGAGCGTTATGATATGAGTGATGAAGAAGGTGAATTGATTGAACTCTTCTCAAAACTCATCAAGCGTTCTTCGTGATTTTTTTTTGTTCTTAAAAAATGATTTTTTTATAATCATTTATTAATAATGGAAATTCCTATTAAAAAACCTCGTGGAAGACCTCGTAAAATTCCTATTGAAAATCCTATTGAAATTCCTATTGAAATTCCTATTGAAAATCCTATTGAAAATCCCATCAAAAAACCTCGTGGAAGACCTCGTAAAATTCCATTAGAAATTGATAAAATTCCTGATAAGGAAATTAAGAAACCATTAATAAATCCTGATAAAGAAATTAAGAAACCATTAATAAATCCTGATAAAGAAATTAAGAAACCATTAATAAATCCTGATAAAGAAATTAAGAAACCATTAATAAATCCTGATAAAGAAATTAAGAAACCATTAATAAATCCTGATAAAGAAATTAAGAAACCATTAATAAATCTTGATAAGGAAAATGATAATATACGTGTAAAGGTTTATGATAAAATTAATGAGATATTAAGAATGGAGGAGGGATTGAGATATGTAGGGAAGGATATTTATATAGGTAATATCCAGATTGTTAAACAGATTGGAAGGAAGAGTAAAAATGGATTAATCTTTTTAGGTGTTCTTGATGGATATAAACTTGCTTTGAAGATTTCTTCATTTAATCCAAAGAAGACGAATGAATTAGATACATTAAAAATAACGACAAGAGCAGTTGTCGATGATAAAACAGACCATTTTCCTATTATGTATAATTATAAGACATATGAACCGATGAAGGATTATGAAAAGTTTCCAACGATTTTTCATAAATTTCTTAAAAAAAATTATATTATCTATTTTAATGAACTTGCGGATGGTGATTTGAGTGATTTCTTAAATAAAAATTATGAGAATGATGAATTGGTGATGAATGCTTTAATTCAAATTCTTATGTCATTAATAGATTTTTATAAGATTACAGGTAAATTTCATAATGATTGTCATTCAGGAAATTTCTTATATCATAAAATTCCTCCAACGAAAGATTTTAAATATGAATATGATGGAAAGATTATTAAATTGAAAAATCTTGGATATTTGTTCGTCATTTGGGATTTAGAAAAATCTGCTGAAATTCAAAAACATAAATATCGATATTCAACTGATTTTGAAAAACTTCTTATGGAATTCTCAAATAAAGATGATAAATTTAAAGGTTTTATGGATGTTTCAAAACCTTTTGGAAAAAGAATTAAAAACTTTGTAGAAAAATTAATTCATTCTTTATTAAGAACTAACATAAAATCCTTAAAAGAATTAATATCATTTGTATATAAAGAATTGATTTAAAAATCATAAATAAGATTGATTATGGGAAAGACATTAGTTTTATATGTATTTCACGAGATTAATAATAGAGTTCATTCATTTTTTAGGAATTGTATTTTTAAAGATGATGATGTTGATTTCATCGTAATTGCGAATGGATATAATGAGAATTTGGATTTACCTCCTTTCGTGAAAGTTGTCAGGAGGGAGAATAAGGGATATGATTTTGGTGGTTGGAGTGAAGCATTATTAAGAGATGGATTATATAAAAATTATGATTATTTCATTTTTGTAAATTCTTCGGTTATTGGGCCTTTTATCCCCTCTTATTATAAAGATAAATGGACTTCTATCTTCATTAATGGACTTAAAGAAGATGATGAAATTAAATTATATGGAATTACGATAAATACTGAAAGAGACCCATTATTTAGAAGTCATATCCAATCCTTCTTCTTTTGTATGGATAAAACCACCTTAAAATTTTTAATTAATAAGGAGATATTTAGTTTAACTAATCACGCAAAGGAATTTGAGGATTGCGTTCAAAATAAAGAAATCCTAATGTCTAGATTAATTATCGAAAATGGATGGAATATAGGTGTTATTTGTGATTATTATAAAGGTGTTGATTTTAGATTTATAAATAAACAACCTCACGAATATAATAAGAATTTCTTATCAGGTATGATGGAACCTTATTATAGGAATAATATTTGGAATGAATATCAAGTTGTTTTCATAAAAGGAAACCGATTTGGTATTCATTAATTTATTTTTTTAACTTAAATATTTAATTTAGGATAATTATGGAGGAATATAGATGTTGTGGTGAGGAAATAAATAGGTCGCCTGATTGTTTATATAGATTTAATATAATGGATGATGAGAAATCATTTGTTAAAACGGATGAAGATGGAAATTTTAGATATATATGGTGTGTGAATTGTAAAAATCATCATAAAAAATTAGAAGAATTTTTGGAAAAAAACAAAAGTCTTTATGAAGAAGAAGAGAAGAAAGAAGTTATTGAAGTTAAAGAAGAAGATGAATTTCAAATAAAAAAGAAGAATTTAAAGAGATTATTAAATGATGAAAATTATCGTAAGAAATTTTTAGAAAAGAATAAAAATGAATATGATAAATTAATTAAATTGGAAGATGAGATATTTAAATCAAGGGAAAGAAAGAGAGAATTGAAAGCAATTAAGATGAATGAAATGAAAGAATTATATAATAAAACACGAGATATTCATATGAAAGAAGTTTTAGAATTAAATAAAAATTCTATTTTAAAACCTGAATTTAAAAAATTATTATTCAAACATCGTATTTATGAAATTAAAGCGATTAAATGTCATAAATGTTATTTATATCTATGTTTTCCATTTAATTTTGAAAAGATTTATTATTATTATAAATTCAAAATTCCTGAAAAATATTATCATAATTGTAAGGTATTAGTGAATAATATCTGGAATACGAGAAAACTTCCTAATATTTGTGATAGTTGTTTTGATAGACAAATAAAGAAGAATAAGATTATTTATGATAAATATCTTGAAAAGAATACTTATGTTTGTCCTTGTGGAAAATACTGGTGTAGTCTATATAAAAAGAAAAGTAAAAAATGGAAAGAAGAATTAAAGATACACGAAGAAAGCAATTATATCCATCTATTATATGAGAATGATATAGATGTTTTTTGTGATATGCGAGACAAATTAGGATTTAATTTATATATAAAGAAACGAAATGAATTGAAAGAATTTGTTAAAAGTCGTAATATAAAATTTTCTATAAATGAAAATATGAATTCAAGAGAAATCCTTGAAGGATTGATTGAATTATTCAAGAAGAATAAGAATTCCTTTCCAATCATAAATGATGATTATGAAATCTTTAATTCTTTAACTCGTGATGAATTGAGATTTAGTATTATAGAATTTAAGTTAAAAATTCCGTATTATAAAAAATTAACCAAAGACGAACTAATAAAGGCAATTATAAATAATTCTTAAATATTCCTTTAAAGATTTTTAAACAAAAATATTTTTTTTGAGTAAATATTTAAAACATATAATTAAAATTTGATTCAAGAAAAGTTAAAAATATAGAAACCCTTTTAAACAATCCTTTAATAAATCCATTAAATAATCCTTTAATAAATCGATTAAACAATCTTTTAATAAATTCTTAAACAATCTTTTAATAAATTCTTAAACAATCCTTTAATAAATC
>Ga0247841_10009248_pt1 | contig 13853 bp, 17 predicted proteins | sample LaCruzMarch2015__2_FD_192410 | JGI IMG/M metagenome (GOLD analysis project Ga0247841, IMG submission 192410) | Freshwater microbial communities from meromictic Lake La Cruz, Castile-La Mancha, Spain - LaCruzMarch2015_18m | ecosystem: Environmental > Aquatic > Freshwater > Lake | place: Spain...
ATTATTTTTTTCCATTATATTAATAATAAAATAAAAAAATATTTAATTAATTTATAATGGCGACATTTAATATATTTTTAGATTTTGTATTTTTATTTAAAATTATTGTGGGTATTATTTTTTTAATGTTAATTATTAGCTTGTTAATGTTCGTTAGAACAATTAATTCTCCTTTTCAAAAATACATAATTATTTTTGCTTTAGTTATTTTTATTATATGTCTATTTGTTTTTGCTGGTCTTATTCAAACATTTACATCTAAAAATATTAAGTGGCCTCCTGATTATCCAGAATGTCCTGATTATTTTGATGTAGTAAGTTCAACAAGTCAAGGTTCAGTTTGTAACAATCGTCTTAAATTAGGAAACACACAATGTTACGGACAAACTGACTTTACCGGTTCAACATTTCAAGGAACGACTGGAATATGCAACAAATCAAAGTGGGCTAATAATTGTAATGTCAGTTGGGATGGAATTACTTATGGTGTTGATGACCCTTGTTCTTCTTAATATTTTTTTACTAACTAAGACAATCACAAGTTAAGATTATAGAATTATAGAATTATTAGAATTATACAATTATAAAATTATATAAATATATAATTTTATAAATATACATTATGGAGCAGTTACCAGTTGAAATAAAAAAATATATTTTTTTGTATATAGACAATAATACATTAATATGGATAAATAAAGATTACTATAAAAAATATCATAAAAATTTAATAAATTCTTCAAATATAAGAAAAAATAAAAATGAATATTCATTTATAAGACATATAATAAAAAAAGACTATGCTTTTGTTTTTGAAGAAAACTTATTAGAAAATTTTAATAAATGGATTTTAAAAAAAAAAATATATCACGGATATTTAATTTATGCTAATTATATTTATTTTTTATTAAATTATTGTATTGAAGAAAAATCACCTAAATGTAAAAATATATTAGTTGAAACTATGAAATCAAAAGGTTTATATAATAATATTAAAAATAAACAAATTTATAAAATAATAAGATATAAATAATAAGATATAAATAATATTATAAGTAAATAACATACAAATAAAAAGAATATACAAAGTATGGATAATATAAATTTAAATAAAATATGTCATAGAACAAAAGAAGAAAATGATATAATCCATTTTTTAAATAATTTTGATAATTCAAATCAATCTAATCAATCAAATCAATCTAATCAATCAAATAAAATTAATGATAAAAATAAAAAAGGAATATATATTTATGGTGAAACAGGTACTGGAAAAACAACTTTTATTTTAAATATATTAAAAAATAATAACTATGACCCAATATATTATAATTCTTGTGATATTAAAAATAAAAACATTATTGAAACAATTACAAAATGTAACATGTCAGATAAAAGTATATTAACTTTATTAAATAAAAAAATCATAAGACCTGTTGTAGTTATTGATGAAATTGATGGATTACTTCTTAGTGATAAAGGAATTATTACTTCTCTTGTTAAATTGATACGACCTAAAAAAACAAAAAAACAACAAAAAGAAGACAAATCTTTAAATCCAATAATATGTATTGGTAATTATAGTAATGATAAAAAAATTAAAGAAGTAATGAAAGTTTGTTTTTGTGTTGAATTGAAAAAAATCACAAATGAACAACTAAATATAATTATTGACACAGTTATTCCAAATCTTAATAGTAATTTAAAAATGAATATCATTAATTATAGTGAGAGCAATCTAAGAAAATTTGTAAACATATATGAAATATATAAACACGACAAAACAATTTTAAATGACAATAAATTATTTGATACTATATTAAATTATAAGTCATATAACTATAATATAAATAACACAATAATAAAGTTATTAAATAATAAATATAGTTTTTCAGAACATTTAAATTTAATGAATGAAACAGATCGAACTATTATAGGTCTTAATTTTCACGAAAATATAATTGATTATTTAGATAATAAAGAAAATAAAATAACTATTCCATTCTATATTGAATTTCTTGAAAATATATGTTTTGCTGATTATATTGATAGAATAACATTTCAAAAACAAATATGGGAATTTAATGAAATGTCATCTTTAATTAAAACATTAAAAAATAATAAATTATTTCATGAAAAAATAAAAAATAATTCTTTATTACAGAATAACAATGATGTTCGTTTTACAAAAGTTTTAACTAAATATTCTTCTGAATATAACAATTCAATTTTTATACAAAATTTATGTCGTCAGTTTATGATTGATAAAAAAGATTTATTTTCCTTTTTTTCTTTTTTAAAGTTAAAATATAACTCAGATATTAATGAAATATTTAAGTTATTTGAAAATTATGAAATAACAAAACTGGAAGTGAATCGAATGTTTAAGTATATTGATATATCTATTAAAGATGAAATTATAAATGATGAAAACACATTTTTTTTTGATGATATAATTTATAACTAATTTTATTTTTTTTTATTTAATAATGTTTGTTTCAATTTATTTAATATTTTATTATTATGATGAGTTGATGTTCCATTATTTATGTTATTAAAACTAAAATATTTATTAATATTTTTTTCAATTAAATTTAATTTACGATTTTCAGGATAACTATCATCAATAAGTCTTTCTAATATAGAATAATATTTATTTTGTTGTGATATTTTTTCTCTTAATATTTTTTCTCTTAATATTTTTTCTCGTAATATACTTTGTTCATTATTTTTAATTCTGTTGTCAAATCCTTCGATATTATTATTTTCATTAATACAAAAATGACAATTCATATTATCATAATGTCGTAAATAAAGAAACAAAGGAATAAAAAAAAAATACATAGAATATTAATATAAGTTATATATTGTATTTATTTTTAAATAAAAACAAAATAGTATTATTAAATACATGAATATACTCCCATATGATATTTTAAAAAAAATAATTAGTTTTATAAATGAAGAAAAAAGCTTATGGTTATTAGATGTTGTAATATCTAAAAATAAAAAAATGAATATTATAAGTATATTTAACATTAAAAATGATATTTCAAATATAATTTCAAATGGAATTGTTAATAAAAATAAATATATGAACAAAAAAAATAAAGAATATTTAAGATATAAAAATTATTTAGAAGAAAATTATCATTTAATTAATTATGAAAGTTTAATTTATGGATCATTTTATTTAAAAAATGTTTTAGAAGTTGTTGAAACATTAGATTTTTTACAAGCATATAGTTATTTATAATAACATATTTATGATAAAGTTATTATACAAAATACTTGAAATTATTTCAATTTACTTGATATTGATTTGTATAATTTGTATTTGTAGAAGGAGTAAATCCCTGTGAAACGGGAGTTTTTGATGAATTTATATTCAAAAATACAAAGTTTTGATATGATTTTTTAATTAAGTTTGGGTTTTGATTACATTGAGTTTGATAATTATACCAAAAATTTCGTGTATTTCCTACTGAAGATGGAGTTCCTGCTTTCATAGGTCCACTAAAAGTATGATTATCAATAGAGTTTATATAAGATTGAATACATCTAATTCTTTTTGGTCTTCCAGCCATATATAATATTTTTATTATTATTTAATTAATAAAAATAATAAAAAATAATTTATGATATTTTTCTTGTTGGTATTTCACTTTCAACAATATAAATACTATTTTCAGTAATTATAATAAAATTATTATTACTTTTATAAAATTTTTGTATTGGTGAAGTGTATTCGTCTGCTGATTTAACTAATAATTTTTCACCACTATCTTTAATACCAATTAAACATTTTTTTTCTAAACTACAAGTCCAATAATCCAACATAATAGCTTTATCTTCAACAATAGCAAGACGACATGCATGTTGTAAAGTAGTATCATCAGGTAGTTTATACGATGATGAACTAGAATTTGAAGAGTTATTTAATTTACTTGACGTGGAAGGTGTTAAACTTTTATTTTCTAAAGAAGCCATAATATATATTTCTATTTATAAAATCTTTAAATACTTATATACGATTAAATATATAATTAGTTTTTTAATAAAACTTAAGTTTTTTTAACAAAAATTATCTTTTTTCTTATTTTTTTATTTTTATTTTTATTTTTAGTGTTATTTGTATTTTCTTTTATAAATATTTTTGGTAGTTCTTTTATTAACATATTTTTAATAAAAGTATACACTTTTCTTATAACTGGTTCTTGACATTTTCCTGAAATTAAAACACTTCCAGTTCTAAAAATCATAAATGATATGATTACATCATTTTCAGATTTTTTATTTTCTTTAATTGTCATATTATTTGTTTGATGTCCTGACATATCTTCTGAAATATAATTATAATAAAACTTACATTGAAGACCAGGATAAGAACAAGGGTCATAAATACATTGTATGTTATATTTATATTTCAATATATGGTATAAAACTTCTTGATTTATAAAAAACCCACAAGTAAAATCAGAGTTTATTAATACTATTTCATTTTTCTTAGTATAATCTAAACCATCATTCGTTAAAGGTCTTAATAATAATAAAATAAAATCTAATATTTCATCATACACATTATCATCTTGTATTCCTGGTATTTCTATTTTACCTGTATTGAAAAATTTTGTATGAAATTCTTTAAATCTATCTTTTACTTTATAACGTATTATCAAAACTAAACAATTATAAAATGCTCCTTTTTCTTTACTGCGAAAACTTAATATATCTTTTGTTGATAAACCTACTGAAACCTTACGAATATCTTTAAATTTAACTCTTCCTGTTGGATTTTTTATATTTTTAAGTATTTTTTCTTCATAATATTCAATATTTTTCAATCTAACTTGTAAATCTAATAATTCTTCTTCTGTTTTACAACTATATTTAATTTGTTTTTTAATTATACCGTTTTTTGCTTCATTATATGATATAATATTAATATTCCAAAATAATTCTTTTAAGTCTATTTCATTATTTAAATAAGCAATTTTTGATTTTGTTGATATGTACAAATCACTAGTTTTATCATTTTTTATATCTTCTTCTAAAATAGAAGAATTAAGTAAACTATTTATATCATTTATTTTATCTTCTTCATTTTTTTTTCTTTCTTTTTCCTCATTTTCCTCATTTTCTTCATCTTCTTCTTCATCACTTTCTGAATAAACAGATATAGCATTATTATTATTATCATCATTATTTGTTATATTATATAAAAATTCATCCCATTTATTATCTATTTCCATTTTTCTTTATTACACTTAATAACATTTATATATATTTAAATCATTTTTATTTATAATGATTTTTAAACCATTATTTTATTTTTTATTTATCATTTGTAAAAATTCAATAAAACTTAATATAAAATAATTAATATTATAAACATATTTACATTCATTTATATGAATTGTATTATTAATAATATTTAAAAAATCACTATGAATTATATCTATTTTACAACTATTTTCACAAGTATTTTCACAACTATTTTCACAACTATTTTCATAATAACTTGTTAATAAATAATTGATAAAATCATTTAATATTGATTTTTTATTAACATTTAATTTTAAACTTATTTTTTCTATGTACATATTTATTTCAAATAAACCCTTATTTACTTTTTTATTGTTTTTATCATTTGTTATTTTTGATAATTCTATTATTTTTTTATATAATTCTTCAAATATTTTTTCATCTATAAAAACTTCATCAATATTTATTGTTTCATTTATTTTAGACTGAATAAAATTAATCATACTTCGTATATCATAAACAAACTTTTTTTGTATTAAACATAATGTTTCTATCTTCATATTTAATTTTTCACTCACATTTATTTTATTTAAAAATGTAATAATATCATTTTTATTTAACTGATTGAAACGAAGACATAAAAACTCATTTTTTAAACTTTCATCTATTTTTGATATGTAATTACATATTAAACAAAATCTTACATTTTTATAATAATTTTGTAACAAATGTTTTAATGCTTGTTGAGCATTTTTTGTCATGTAATCGCATTCATCTAAAATCACAAATTTCATCCCATTTAAAAATAAACTATTTGATGATACAAAATTTAATATTTGTGTTCTTATTATATCAATACCCCTATCATCACTTGCATTTAAATGTATAATAAGTTCTTTATGTTGTTGTGAGTGTTTAATTTGATATGCTTTAATTAAATTAATTATTGCTGTTGTTTTTCCACAACCTGGAAATCCATAAAAAATTAAATTTGGAAAATATGATGTTTCTATTATATTATTCAAAATTATTTTATTTGTATCATCCAAAACTACATCATCAAAATTTGTTGGTCTATATTTTTCAACAAAAGGTATAAATTTATTTATACTCATAGATATCTTATTATATTCATATTCATTTATATTTTTATTATATTTATACAATAAAAATAAAAATGATTTATAATATCATATAAATATACTATTCACATATTAGATATTACTCATATACTCATAATGAACAATAATAACAACTTAACAACTGGTTTTTTGGAAATAATTTTAGGACCAATGAAAAGTGGAAAAACAACAAAATTAATTGAAATTTATAAACAATATAACTATTGTAATATTAAAGTATGTGTTATAAATCATATTTATGACATAAGATATAGCAACAATGAAGTTGTTAGTCATGATAATCTAAAAATACCCTGTATTATGGTAGATACAATAGAACAAGCATATAATGATAATAATTCATTTCAAGACTTTAATGTTATTTTGATAAATGAAGCACAATTTTTCAAAGACTTATATGTCTATGTTTTAAAAATGTTAAACGATAATAAAATTATTTATATTTCTGGTCTTGATGGTGATTATAAAAAATCAAAAATAGGACAAATTATTGATTTAATTCCACATGCTAATAATGTAACGAAAATACATTCTTTATGCGGAGTTTGTAAAGACGGAACTAAAGCTATATTTTCAAAAAGAACATCGAACCAAACAGAACAAGTTGTTATTGGTGTTGATAATTATATTCCTGTTTGTAGAAAATGTTATGATTTATAATATATTTGCTTCATTAAAATAAATAAAATCAATAAATAAAATAAATAAAATCAATAAATAAATATATAAACAATATATTAAAACTATTTAAACTATTTTTTTTTACTTATTCTATTAATGGAAATCAAAAAAAAAAGAGGTCCAAAAGGAAAAAAACATCTTTCAATAAATACTAATTTAGTTAACATTGAAAATATTAACTGTGAAAGTAATAATAATCAAATTTTAAATGAAAATAAACAAAACTTAACAGAAGAAAAAATTTATAAAAAAAGAGGAAGAAAACCTAAAGGTAATAAAATTATTAACAATGAAGAACTTGTAACTGATGTTATAAATAACGATCAGTCAAATGATTCTTTAATTTTTAATATTTCTAATGGCACAAATATAAATAATAATTTAAATAATATTAATACAAATGATAATTTTACAAAACCAAATATAATTTTACATTTGAAATGTTTTATAAATGATTTAAATAATATTGACAATACTAATACACCTTCTTATTATAATTTTTTAAAAGATAAAACATCTTATGAAGTAATAAATGACAATAATAATAATAATAATAATAATAATAACTATTATAATATAGTAAATAAACCAAAAAATAATGATGAATATTATGATTATGAAATAGATAATGATAAAGATAATAATAAAAAAAAGAGTGATTTACATAAAGAAATACATAAAAAATTAAAACAGTTAGAGATGGAGTTACATTTGAATAATAATTTAGATAAAAAATCAAATTGTTTTTGGTGTACATATGATTTTGATAATCCTGCTATTTATATTCCTAAATCATATATGAATAATAACTACAGTGTTTATGGTTGTTTTTGTAGTCCTGAATGTGGTTGTGCTTTCTTAATGAATGAAAATATTGATAATGCATGTAAATTTGAAAGATATTATTTAATGAACCATATATATAGTAAAATTTATGACTATAAAAAAAATATTAAACCCGCACCAAATCCTTTTTATACTTTAAATAAGTTTTATGGTAATTTAACAATTCAAGAATATAGATCATTATTACAAAATGAACGTCTTTTCTTAGTTGTTGATAAACCTTTAACAAAAATAATGCCTGAACTTATTGAAGACAATGACGAATATATTTTAAATAAAAAATTTATACCTTGTAATGTATCTTCTTCATATCAAGTTAAAAAAAAAATATCAAAAAAAAAAAATACATTAATAAATGAAAATTTTGGAATTACTATAAATGAATAATTTTATACTTTTTTAACATTATCGACTTGTAAATATAATTTATTTCTTATTTGTTTATATATTTCTTGATTTAATGATTTTGAATTAATTTTATTTTTTATATTTTCTTTTTTATCATTTATTCCATAATGGATTTTTAAAACATCCATAACATTATTATTATTTTTTATTAATAACTCTCTTATTTCATCACTAGTCAAGTTTGTTTGTCTTAAAATTATTTCTATATTTTTTTCATATTCCATTACAATAGTATAAATATATTATTTTTAATATATTTATATATTTATTTACAATTTATATATATATATATAGATTAATGATTAAAATATGTACTCCTGCAATTGTTTATTCGGTTATTGTTTCAACACAAATAATTATTGATACTTTTAAAGGGTTTTATCAATATGCTTTTTTAAAGTTCATTATAATGATTATAATAACATTATTAATTAATTTTCTTTGTCAAAGAGAATTAACAAGCGTTGCGTGGGTTATTGTTTTGATTCCATACATTTATATTATTTTTTTTAACATTTTTACTTATATATTTATTTGGATTTGATGTAATTTCAAAAAAACTAAACATTCAAACAAATACACCAAATACAACAAATACATCTATTTCAAATAATACAACAACAAATACACAAAATATACCAAATATTAATTTTTTGTATCCTTCAAGTTTTTTTGGTAATACAGAATATGTTTCTGGATATAATTTTTGGTAATTTTATTAATCATTTAAATAATAAACATTTCTATTCTCTTTTTTTATTTCATTTAAAATAACTTCTATTGTTGTTTTTGTTATTTTCTCAACATTTGGATATAAATATATATTTTTAAATAACTTTCTACAATTTTTTGTTATTTCAATACATTTTTCTTGATTATTTTCACACCAATTTATTTTTTCTTGAATATCCGTGAAATCTTCATTAATTGGTATATAATGTACCCATTCTTTATATTCTTCAAAAAACCACTGTTTCCATTTTGACTTTGTTTTAAAAATAACAGAATTTGAGTTTAATTTCCAAGCAGTTGCATCCCAAGTGCTTGCATCACCATCTATATCCAAAATATATTTATATTCAATCATTTCACTTATACTAATAAAATGTTCCGGAACATATAAATTATCATTAACTGATATTTTATCTTTTATACTTCTAAAATATTCACGCTGATTTATTTCAATGTCTTTTCTTAAAAAAAAATTATATTTTGAACCATAATTTTTTCCAGCATACACAAGTTTAGGTTTTTTATCATTAAATCTATAATTTAAATGTATAGACCTATATTTGTTATATTTATTTAAACAAAAATAATATCTATCAGAAACTGCTATCGTATATTCATTATTTATTTGAACATTTTGACACAACATATATTTATTTTTATGTAACAAAGGATATTTATCATCTTCGAACACCATTTCTTTTTCGTTTATAAAATAATCATTTTCATTTTTAAAAATATGAGGATTATTTTTTACACAATTATACACATTAGCCATATATCCATCATGAGTAGATATTAAAAAATAAAAAGGAGTTTTTTCATCACTATAGTTTTTTAAATATACATCTATTATATGTTCTATTGTCAAACCTATTTCATAAATTAAATTAAATCCATTTGGATGATGATGTTTATATACAACATTATCTTTTACACCTACAGCAATAATATAGTGTGGTAAGTTAATAATATCAGTGTTAAATAATTTATTGAAATCTTTTACATTATCAACATAATTATAATTATTTATATAATAATAATCAAGACGTTTTAATGTTTCATAACTTTTATTCCATTTTAATGGAGTTGAAGAACATTTTAATAAATAATCAACATTTTCAGGAAAACATGTTGTTGATACTTTTATACAAGAGTTTTTACTGTCACCGACATTATAAATAAATAAATAATCTAAATTTTTTAAATCTGTTATTAATACTTTTATATCTTCTTCCCAACCTTCATTTTCATTTATAGTATCCAATCTTTTTGTTAAAATTTTTATTTCTTTAGGATTAACATATTCTAATAAAACTTCAAACTGTTTACTTCCTTCATAATGAATAATATCTACTTCTAAATTTTCTATTTCCATTATTTATTTTATATATTTTATATATTGTTTTTATATTTAAACACAAAATATATAATTAATATATTTAGTTATGTTTTTATTTATTTCTTTTACTTCTTTAATAATTGGAGGACTAACTAGTTATTATTTTAAAAATATCATTTATAATATTTCACAACCTTATTTATATATTTTAACAGAAAAATTAATTTATTCACTATCATATATTCAAAAATATTGTAATAATATAAATTATTTTATTAATTTATTTAACAATAATAAAATTTCTATTTTATTTATTAAGTCAGGAGATATTATAAAACTTGAAAAAGTTTCTAACTTTGATATTTTTTATTCGACTAAATATAAAGAAATACAAAATAAAATTATTAATACCCAATACGACATTGTATTATTTAACTATTTTAATGATAAATATTTTAATTTAATTTTTAATGATTTTAATGAAACCAAATATATAAATAGAGAAAAAGTTAATTATGAGTTTTTAAATATTGAATTAATTATTAAAAATAATAAATATAATATAAAATTTAAAACAAATAACTTTGACTTTTATTATATTAACAATGTTATTGATAAAAATTTTATCAAATACTATAAAAAAAATTTTATAAAACAAACACAAAAAAATAAAAAAGAAAAAAATAAAGAAATAATTTTTGACTATAATTATGAAGATTTGTATGATTTATATAATAATAATTTTATTAATTTAAATTTAAACTTAGAAAATAATAATGAAAATAATGATGAAAATAATGAAAATAATGAAAATAATGAAGATTGTGAAGATTATGAAGATTATGAAGTATTTAAAGATGTTACTAATTTTGATGAAAAAAAAGAAAGTGACAATATTAATATCAATAAAATAAAACAAGAAGAACAAGAACAACAAGTAAATAAACAAAAAAGTAAAGAAGATAATAATAATTACAATGATAAGGACGATCATGATGATGAAGAAGAGTATTATTATGAAGAAGAAGATGAGAACGAGGAAGAAGATGAGAACGAGGAAGAAGATGAGAACGAGGAAGAAGATGAGAACGAGGAAGAAGATGAGAACGAGGAAGAAGATAAGAACGAGGAAGAAGATGAGAACGAGGAAGAAGATGAGAACGAGGAAGAAGATGAAAATGAGGAAGAAGATGAAAACGAGGAAGAAGATGACTGTGAAGAATATGAATTACAAATTTTAGATAATAATGTTAATTTAATAAAAGTTAATGAAAAACAAAAAATAATATTTAATAAAAATGAATATATTATTTTATAATTGATATTAAAATAATTTAAATAATATATTTTATTATATTTAATGAATAATAGTAATAAAATAGAATGTAATAATAATATTGAAAAAAATATGAAAGACACATATAATTTATTAGAAAATAAATGGAATTTATGGTGTCATTTACCGCATGATGCTGACTGGAGTGAAAAAAGTTATAAAAAAATTTACAACTTTAATTATGTAGAAGATGTAATTACAATAATAAACATTATACCAGAAATAATAGTTAATAATTCTTGCCTTTTTATTATGAAAGAAAACATATTTCCTATGTGGGAAGATAAAATGAATAGAGAAGGCGGTTGTTTTAGTTATAGGGTATCAAATAAATTTGTATATCAAACTTGGAAAGAATTAGTATATGTTTTAACGGGAAACTCAATTAGTGATAATGAAAATTTTGTATTAAGTGTAAACGGAATATCAATATCCCCTAAAAAACATTTTTGTGTCATAAAAATATGGATGAAAAGTTGTGATTTTCAAAATCCACAAGTTATAACAAACCAAATAAAATCTTTAGTACCCCAATCTGCTTTATTTAAAAATCATGTTCCAGAATTTTAATTACAAAATATCATTTAATAATTTTATTTGTCGTTCATTTAAATTAGATGGAAACTCAATATTAAATATTATTATTAAATTTCCTTTATGATTATCTCTTTCTAAACCTAAGTTTGGAATAACATTTTGAAAATTTGGAGATATAATATTTCCGCTATTATTATTTAATGTATACATTTTTTTATTAATATATTCTAATTCAAAAGAAAAACCACATAAACTTTCTTTTAATGTTAATGTTTTATGGTATATAAAATTTAAACCATCACGAATAAATTTAGTATCGTTAACAATATCTATCATTATTTTAATATCTCCTCTAATAATTTCGTTGATACTGTTTCCTTTATCTTTTAAAATTATCATCTCACCTTGATCTATACTTTTGGGTATGTTTACATATAATACTTCTTGTTCAAATATTTTTGTATCATTTTGTATTATCCATCTTTCTATTTCAACGGGAATAATACAGCCTTCTAAGACTTGAACCATATTAATAGTTATTTTTTTAATTATAGGTAAAGGTTTACTTATATTTATCGGAATGTTATTATGGAAAAAATGTATATTATTGGAATCATTATTCATCATATTAAAAATATTTGCAAATGGTCCATTTAAAAAAGGATCATTAAATCCTCTTTTTCCAAAAAACTCTTTAAAAATATCTTCTGGTCCTTGAGAATTACCATGTTTATTTGAAAAATCATATTCTTGTTTTTTTGTTTCATCACTTAAAACAGAATATGCTTCATTTATTTTTTGTGTTGTTTCAATTGAACTCAAACTATTATTATTTTTATCTGGGTGATTATTTAACTGCAACTTTCTATATGCTTGTTTAATTTCTTCTTTTGATGCATTTTTATTTACACCTAATATTTTATAATAATCTTCCATTATTATTTTATTATAAGATATACTTAAATATTATATTACGAATAATATTAATTATGAACTATACTTTATTAATTGACAAATATCAACCTCTATTTTTCAAAGATTTTGAAATTGATACTTCAACTATCAATTTTTTAAACTTACTAATTCAATCCAACAATTTATTGTTATTATTCATAGCTAATTCAGGTTCTGGGAAAACAACTCTTTTAAATGCTGTTTTAAGAGAATATTACAAAAATTATGATAATTATGAAAATAATATTCTTAAAATAAATAATATCAAAGAATACGGAATTACTTATTATAGAACTGATTTTAAAACTTTTTGTCAAACATGTAGCAACATTAAAAATAAAAAAAAAACAATTGTATTAGATGACTTAGATACCATAAATGAACAAATTCAACAAGTTATTCGTAATTGTATTGATAAATATAAAAATAATGTTAATTTTATTTGTTCTTGTAATAACATACAAAAAGTTATTGAAAGTTTAAAAACAAGAGTTCATATAATTAATATTGAACCATTAAGTAAAAATACTATTAAAAACATTTATTTAAAAATTAAAAATAGTGAAAATATTGATATTGAAAATGAAGAAGTTGATAATTTTATACAGAAATA
>Ga0247841_10009249_pt1 | contig 13853 bp, 9 predicted proteins | sample LaCruzMarch2015__2_FD_192410 | JGI IMG/M metagenome (GOLD analysis project Ga0247841, IMG submission 192410) | Freshwater microbial communities from meromictic Lake La Cruz, Castile-La Mancha, Spain - LaCruzMarch2015_18m | ecosystem: Environmental > Aquatic > Freshwater > Lake | place: Spain...
CTGCTTTTACTTTCTTTAGCGGGATTTTTTGACAGCAGTTATCTGACTATCTTGGAATATAAGCATGTTACTCCTCCATGCAGTATAGTTAAAGGTTGCGAAATAGTTCTAAACAGTCAATTTGCGATGATTTTAGGAATCCCAATGATTGCTCTTTCAGGATGTCTTTTTTTTCTTGCTCTTATTCTAATTTTACTATTGGAAAATCAGCAAAATGGATTTTTTAAATATTTTAAGCTTTTAACTTTCTCCGGAGTAATAGTTTCTCTTGTTTTAATTTATATTCAAGCATTTATTCTTCATGCCTTCTGTCAATATTGCCTTTTAGTTGAGGTAATTGTCTTTACGATATTTATTTTAGATTATCCTTTTAACTCGTCTTCGAGGTAAATGTTCTGAAGATCTTTTTTGTCCCATTCAAATATTTCTTCTTTGTTAAAAATCAAATCCTTTTCTTTTTTGGCAATTTCAACACTCTCTGAAGCGTGAATCAGGTTATATTGTTGACTCATTGCAAAATCTCCTCTAACTGTTCCAGGTTCTGCATCGCGCGCCTTAGTTATTCCAACTAATTTTCTGATTGTTGCAACTACATCTTTCCCTTCCAAAAGTATGGCAACAACAGGATAGGATTTCATATAGGTTTTTAGTCCGCTGAAGAAAGCTTTATCCTTATGGTGCACATACCATTCATCTAAAATCGCATCTGTTAAGGAAATCATTTTAAGTCCGACGAGCTTAAGGCCTTTTCTTTCAAATCGGTGAATTATTTCTCCAATAAGGCCCCTTTGTACTCCATCGGGTTTGACTAAAACAACTGATCTCTCCATATCTATAAATGTAGCAGATTTTCAAAACTTTGTCTATCTTCAAAATTTCCAATAATTACTACATTCAAATTTTTCTCGACAAAATATTTTTTAGCAGCATTTTCAATTTGCCCAACAGTCACAGCATCTATTTTTTTCATGACTTGATCGGGATTATCAATTTCTTTTTCCAAAAGCTCTTGGGTTGCGTAATAATATGCAACAGACCGACTATTTTCAAGGCCCAAAACCATATTTCCTTTCAAATATTCTTTCGCTTTTTTCAATTCTTTATCCTTAATCATTAATCCTTTATTTTTAATCTTTTTGTGTTCTTCAAGAATTACGGAAATCGCCTCTTGAATTCTTTTAGGATCAATTCCTGCCACAGAAACTATGCTTCCTGCATCCTGATAGTTATCTGCACCTGTAGAGACATAATACCCAAGTCCTCTTTTTTCCCGGACTTCATGAAAAAGCCTTGAACTCATTCCTCCGCCGAGTATTGCTGCTAAAATTTCCAACGGATATTTGTCAGGATGATCATTTTTTACGGTTTTAAAACCAATTGCTACATGCGCTTGCTCTGTTTTTTTGGTTTTAAGAAACAATCTTGGCTTCTCTTGTTTTTCCTGATACTTAACAAATCTTAATATATCGAAACGCATCATATTTCCCAGATATTTTTCTGCCAATTCCACTGCTTTCCTCTTATCAATTCCGCCTGCAAAAACAACAGTTATATTGTGAGAACTATAAAGACTTTTCATATAGTCTAGAAAATCTTCACGGTTCGTCTTTCTTATGACATCTTTATCTCCTGAAATATTCCACCCCAACGGCGTATCTCCATAAATAAGACGCTCATAAACATCTCCAATATCTCTCATCGGATTATCTTCAATCATGTTTATCTCCTCAATAATTACCCCTTTCTCTTTTTCAATTTCTGCGGGATCAAATTTCGAATTCATCAGCATGTCTGACAAGATATCTAAGGAAAGCTCTATTCTGCTCGCTTCCGACTTTATGTAGTAAGCTGTAACTTCTTTGCCTGTTGAAGCATTGAATTGTCCGCCCATTCCGTCGATAAGATTTGCTATGTCCATGGCTGATGGGCGTTTTTTGGTTCCTTTAAAAGCCATGTGTTCCAAAAAATGGGAGATTCCATTATTTTGTTTTGCTTCGTACCGGCTTCCTGCTCCGACCATTACCATAACTGTTGCAGATTCAAACGAAGGCATAGGAATAGTTAAAACTCTCAGGCCATTTGCTAAAACTGTACGATTAAATTTCATTAAAGTATTCTAACACTTGACTAGCTATTTGCCAATCTACATTTTCTCGGGTGCCGAAATTCCGAGAAGATTGAGGCCATTTTTAATTACACTTCCAACAGCTTTTGTCAAAGAAAGCCGAGAATTCTGTTCTTTACTGCCAATAATCTTGCATTTTTGATAGAAAAGATTGAATTTCTGCGCTAAATCAAAAAGATAATTACACAAAATATTCGGCGCAAACTTCTCCGCCGCCTTTCTCACAATCTCTGGATATTTATAAACTGTTCTCATCAAACTTAATTCCTCTGATACCAATGGAAAACCGGAAATTGATTGCAAATTGGCATCCTTAGGCATTTTATTTAAAACGCTTTGAGTTCTCACATAAACATACTGCAAATAAGGTCCTGAATCTCCCTGAATATTTATAGATTCTTCGAAATTAAACTCGATGTCATGCCCAAGACAGCTTTTGAGAAGAGCATATTTTACCGACCCAACAGCAACTTTTTCCAGAATTTCTTCTGTCATTTCACTATATTTGCTTTTTAAAAGTTTTTTTGTTTCATCCAAAAGCCACTCGCCTGTCACGATGCTGCCTGTCCTACTTGACATTTTTCCTGTCGGAAGCCTGACCATTCCGTGAGGCAAATGTTTAATTTTCGAAGCTATTTCGGGATTAATTTGTTTTAAAGCTGCAAGCATTACTTTGAAATATCCGATAATTTCGCTACCAGTTACGCTAATTGATTGATCGAATTTGAAATCACTGTACTTTTTAAAAGCGAGTCCAAGATCTTTTGCCTCATAAGTTGGCAATCCTAATGAATTAATAAAAACTCTATTATGTAATCTGTGTTTTTCGCCGGGAAATATTACGGCATTTTGACTTTTTTCAAAAACTCCTTTTTTCAGATATTCTTTAACCAATTTTAAACCATCAATTCCAACTTCTGACTCAAAATAAGAGAAATCAAATTTGGTTCCGAGGCGTTTATAGATGTTTTCGAAATACTCCAAACTCCATTGCCTGCCTTTTTCATAAAGGCCCATGGTTACTGGATCTTTGGCATAAATTTTTTTGTTCAATTCTTCGATTTCTCTCTTTGCTTTTTCCGAAACTTCATAATTTTTTGCACCGACTGCATAACATTTTCCTAAAAATTCTGCTCGCTCTCTTGGTGATTTATTTTCCAGATTTGAGATTTGAGATTTGAGATTTGAGATTTGCAAAAGTCCGTAGAGGCCTTTTGCAACATGCATTCCCACATCCCCCTGATAATTTGCTCTTTTAAGATCTGCTCCCATTGCTTCCAGCAAACGGCTGATCGATTCCCCTACCGCATTGCTGTATAAATGACCTATGTGAAATTCTTTGAAGGGATTAGGATCCGTAAATTCCACCATTATTTTTTTGTCTTTCAGCTTCTTAGAAAACCTGTACTCTTCAGGCACTCTAATAATATGTATCATTAGAGTGGCAAGGTAATCTTTTGAAAGATAAAAGTTGATAAAGCCCGGTTTTACTGCCTCAACTCTATCAATAACTCCTAACTTACAACTACTAACTTCAATTTTCTTTACTAATTCTTGCGCAAGCTCAAGAGGATTTTTTTTGAGGATTTTTGAGGCAATCAAGGCAACGTTGGAAGAATAATCACCAAAGTTTTCGTTTTCCGGCTCCTCAACCAAAAAATCAATCCCCCTCGGGGGGCAGGCCTTCTCCTTTGTAAGTTCTGCCAAAGATTGTTTAATAATTGAGGTAATTTCCTTTTTTATATCCATTACAATATTTATTTTACCACAAATAAGACAAAAACCCATCTGTCCCCCAAGGGGGATTGACAACTCCATCTGCAACTGATAGCCTGATAATAATGAAGGTTTTAATTGTTGATGATGATGAAAATTTAAGTATAATTTATGAAACCGCACTTCAAAATAGCGGTTTAGAAACGGTTTGTGCTTTAAATGGAAAAAGCGGAATTGATAAGGCCAAATCGGAGAAACCAAACCTTATACTCTTAGATCAAGTATTGCCGGACATTTCAGGCAATGAAGTATTGAAAACTTTGAAAGCAGACGCTAGTACACAAAATATTCCTATCCTCATGCTTTCAAATTTCAGCCAAGAGGAATTAGTCAAAGAAGCAATAGATGGCGGAGCAATGGACTACATCTATAAATATCAGGTCGAACCCCAAGATCTTGTTAACAAAGTAAAACAAGCTCTTAAAGTATAAAAACCGCTTAAACACCTATGATAATTGCTTTTTTAGTAGCCACAGTTTTAGGCTTATGTACAGTTCTTTTATCTTTAGAAAATGATAATCTAAGAAAAGATTTTCATAAGACAAAAAAAGCAGAAGAAGATAGGCTTTATAAGCTATCTGTAATCAAAGAGATTCAGGAAAAAATAGCCTACGCAAATGATCATGAGAAAATAGTTGACATCATCATGGTTTCTTTACGGAATTTTCTTAATTATTCCGTGGCAGCATCGATGGTCTTAAAAGATGCGCAAGTTGTTTTTACAATTTATACTGAGGAAGATGTAAATGAAGAATACATAAAAAAAGTTGAACAAAGCATGCTGTCTTCTCTGGAAAAACTTGTTGGAAAACTTTCTTTACAGGTCAACAAAAAAATGTACGGTGCACCAATAAATAATACCGGCAAATCAATCTATTTATCATCCTTTCATTTACCTCTTATTGCCAATAATAAAGTCTTGGCTTTGTTACATTTATCCTCAGTCTCTGAAAATGCTTACTCCAATATGGAAGATCTACATGAAATTATAGATGCAGCTTCTGCAGCTTTGACGCATTTTGGCCAAGCGGTTGAATTGGAAACAAAAAAATTCTCCTCATTAATTAACAGCATGAATGACGGAATTTTTATGGCTGATAACAAAAACAATTTGCTAACAATAAATGATTCTGCGATAAAGATTTTAGGAATATCAGCAAGCGCTAATTTTTTGGATATTTCAGCTGTCTTTCCGCAAAATTTTAACTTGGCAGATAAAATGAGAGATGTTATGTTGTCCAAAAAACCATATCTTGAAAAAGAAATTCAAATTAACAACAAAGTATTTGATATATTTATAAATCCGGCTGGACAGGAAAAGACATCAATTGTTTTGCGCAACATCACAGAGCTCAAAAAGAAAGAATTGCTCAAAGAAGACTTACTCAATATTATGATTCATGAATTACGTAGTCCAGTTACGACCATCAAAGATTCAGCCGAACTTATCATCACAAGCAAAGATACTCTTAAGAAAGATCGAAAATTAAAGTTTTTGGAAATTATCCATCAGCAGGCGAAAAAAATATTGGGACAAATCGGTTCGATTTTGGATACCGCCAAACTCGATGCGGGAAAATTAGTCCTGCAAAAAGCTAAAGGTGATGTAGCAAAATTAATCAAAGACGAAATGCAAGCCTTTATTCCTCAGGCAGAAAGAAAAAATATTTCTTTAAATCTTGAGATCTTGTCCGAACATCTCCCGGAGATTTCTTTTGATGAAATAAGAATCAGCCAAGTAATTGATAATCTATTATCAAATAGCCTCAAATTCACCCCCGAAGGAGGTAAAATAAAAGTTGAAATAGATTATAAAGTCATTCCTCCAATTTTGGATGGCATTTCTCCGATGGGAGAATTTTTAAGTTTGGATAAATATATTGTTGTTTCTGTTTCGGATAACGGAGTTGGAATTAAACCGGAACAGCAAAAACTGCTTTTTGCCAAATATACACAGGCCAAAAATACAACCGAAGAACTCGCAACAATGGGTACAGGATTAGGACTTTATCTTGTCAAGGGAATCGTTGAATCGCATGAAGGACGGATATGGGTAAAATCCTCTCAAGGACAGGGAACAACCTTCTCTTTCAGCCTGCCCGCTACGGATGGTGCTAAGCTGTCATACGAGGCTCAAAAGCCCACTGTAACGCCTCTGACGAAGCTCTCCCAAACTGTTAATTAATTCTTCGTCAAAAAACTCCTCCCATCTGAAATGATTTCGATATCTCCTACTTGATCTGTTCTTAGAGTTTTAATGTTTTTATCTTTTAATAAACTCAAAAGAAAAGCTGTTGGATGACCGTATTTGTTCTTTGCTCCAACAGAAATCGCTGCGATTTTGGGATTTAAAATATTTAGAACCTCCTCGGTTAAAGCTGATTTTGACCCGTGGTGCGGAACTTTAAGAAAATCAATTACGCCCAACATTGATTCGATTTTCTCTATATCTGAAGCCTGAGCATCTCCGGTAAATAACGCTTCAAAATTTTTATAACTTAACAATTCAATTACTGAAAGGCCATTTTCACTCGAACTTCCCCCTGCCGAATTTTGATCAACCCATTCCTGAGTTGGCCAAAGAGTTTTAAGACTAATTCCATCCTTAACTGTAAATTTATCGTCTTGATATAAAAATCTTTGCTGTGTATGGTTTTTATCCAACTGTTTAATAAATTCTTTATAAGTACTTGATGGATTTGCATTTTTTTCAGCACCAAAAACCAATACTGCATACTTTTTTGCAACATCTATCAAGCCTGTTAGATGATCCGCGTGCGGATGAGTTAAAATCATAACTTCCAAAGTCTTATCCCAAAAAGGCATGTGTCTTCCCAGACAGGCAAGAACTGAATCATCCGGCCCGCCATCAATCAAAATATCTGATCCGCCAGGTGTTCTTATGAAAATTGCATCCCCCTGCCCCACATTGCAAATCACAACATGCAATTTTTTGTCATTGTAGTTTATGTTTTGATATACTAAGATACACCCCAACAAAAAGAGAAGAGCGCTTAGAGTTAAAAAAGCTTTTTTCATAGTTCGATTTTATTCATTCTTCGATTCCACTCAGAATCCTGAGCGTTAGTCGAAGGATCATTATTTTCTTTTAAAAATAAGCAGAGCTGAAATTAGCAAACAATAATATCCGGCAATAAATTGCCAAGGAAAATTTTTAATAATCAGTATTCCCCCAAGCTTACCGGAAATATTTACAATTGTTTCGAAATAAAGCAGAAGCGGATAGCATAAATATATTAACAATTGCCCTAAAGGAGCCAGAATAAGGGCCAAAATTGCCCCAATACCCCCAATTATCATCAAAATCGGCACTGTCCAAAGAACTAATCCGTTAACCAAGACTGAATATATCGAATAAAGTCCAAAGTTGGTAAGAAGAATAGGTAATGTTGCGATTTGAGCTGTGATTGTAGTCATAACTTCGGATACAATTCCATCCTTTGTTTTAAAAAGAGGCTTAATATATAAAATGCCAAGCGTTGCTGCAAATGAAAGCTGAAAACCAACATCTGAAAGAAGTGTCGGATCAATAAAAAGCATTCCGACTCCTGCCAAAGTTAAACCGTTAATTGCCAAAGTTTGCCTGCCCATAATCTGGGCGGAAAAAACAAGAATTCCCATAATCGATGCCCTGATAATTGACGGTTCAAGTCCCGCTAGAATAGCGTAAAACATAATTCCTAAAATACTTAATCCAATTGCAATTTGCCTTTTAAAGAAAAAGGCAAAAAATGTACTGACAAATCCCCCAACCAAAGTAACGTTCATTCCTGATGCAGCAATCACATGGAAAACCCCCGAGGTTCTCAGGTTGTTGGTAAAATCTTTTGGCATTTGTTCTTTAATGCCAAAAATTATTCCCAAAAGAAGACTTGAAGATGGGGATGGAAGTGTTTTGGAAAATATAGAAATCAGTTTCTGCCGAAGTATATTTACACTTCTTAATCCTGATTGCAAAATATTTGAAGAATTATTAATTGTTTCTATTTTTGGAAAATACATTAGCAGTCCACGATTATTATTGCTTATTTTTCCGGAGATACTCACAAAATCTCCATAATTAACTTCCGGAAAACGACCAGTTACTATTTTGATCCGCCGGCTGGCGGATTGATTTTGATAATTAGCGGTAAATACCTGTTGACTGCCAATAGCCTGTGGCTGAGATAGAATTGTAGTTTCAAAGCTAATTTCTTGACTATTCGCAAATTGATGCTGACTCGAATAGAAAAAGTAAAATCTAAAACCAAGAACCACCAGAAGAACTAAAAGCAGTTTGAAGTTCATTAGTAAGTTGCAATTTTGTCCTTGATTTGACTGAATACCTTACTGTTCACTATTTTCTTATCTAAAAGCTCATTTATAGAAGAATACGGCCTTCCTGTGATAATTTTCTGTGCTGTCACCGGGCCTATCCCTACCAATGTGTCGAGTTCAGATTGCGAAGCAGTATTGATATTTATTAAGGCGCCCGCTTCGCCGAATCGAGGCGAGCCAACAGCTACTCCTTCTGAGGATGTTTTTAGCACTGATTCCCCCTTGACTGCTTCTGCAACACTTGGAATATATATTTTTGCCCCGTCAATTAGCTTCGTTGCCAAATTGAAATTCTTGGCAAGATATTCCCTGTCCGCTTTAGCTGATAATCCGCCTGCAGCAATCAATCCATCTTGAATTCTCGATTCCAACGGTAATTTATATACTCCCGGCTTCACTACAGCCCCTTCTATATCTACCAACATTGTTTTTGCTTCAGTTTGCTTGCTATTTGCAGAATTAGCCTCAAAAACAATGTCTTCTGAGCTTGTCTTATTAGGCGGAAATAACCCTATCAAACCATACACAAAGAATATCATCCCTAGGATTCCTAGGCTCAGAGGAAGCCAATGCTTTTTTATTAGGGGAATGTACTTGGAAATAAACTCCTGAGTGTCCATCTTATACGGCTACAAAATTGACTACTTTACCCTCAACGTAGATTACTTTTTTGATATCTTTGCCCTTTAGGTAATTTTGCACGTTACTCTCTTTTCTGGCTAATTCTTCTACTTTAGTTTTGTTTTTGGAAGTTGTAGGATCAATTATAATATTCCCTCTTAATTTCCCATTTACCTGAACTACAATGATAAGTTCATTTTTTACTAAAAACTTAGGATCAAATTTTGGCCAAGCAGACAAATGAACTGACTGCCAATTCTTATCCGCGTTAATCATAAAGTAAAGTTCTTCGCTAATGTGTGGCGCAAATGGCGCAAGAAGCTTTACGAATACTTCAATTTCTTCTTTACTTATAGATTTTTGCTGTGAGAGAAAATTGTACCACTCCATGAGAGCTGCAATTGCAGTATTATAACTTAATTTTTCAATATCCTCCGTAACCTTTTTAATTGTCTTATGCATCAACTGTAATGATTTACGCTGATTATCTGCGGATATCCGCTGATTTTTACCTGTGCTGATCGCAGCTTCCGAAATGAGTCGCCAGATTCGATTGAGGAAGCGAAACATCCCCTCTGTGCCAGTATCTCTAAAATCTCCTCCCTGACTAAAAGGACCCATAAACATCAAATATGTTCGTAACGTGTCTGCGCCAAATTTTTTGATATACAGATCGGGCACCACTATATTTCCTTTGCTTTTGCTCATCTTTGCGCCATTTCGAATAATTAATCCATGAGCCCTGAACTTAGTGAAGGGCTCTTCGAAGCTAATAAGCCCTAAATCCTTAAGTGCCATGGTCATAAATCGCGAATATAGAAGATGTAGCACTGAATGTTCTGCTCCGCCAATATACATATTTACCGGAAGCCATTTTTTTACCCTTTCTCTATCAAAAGCAGTACTTTCTATATCAGTTGAGGCGTATCTTAGAAAATACCAGGCGCTGTCCAAAAAGGTGTCAGAGACGTCGGTTTCTCTTTTTGCGTCTCCTTGACATTTCGGACATTTTGTTTTGTAAAATTCCGGATGATTTGCTAAAGGAGATTTACCTGTCCCCAAAGGTTTGTAATCTTTGATAAATGGTAACTCAACCGGCAAATCTTTTTCAGGAACCGGCTGCCAACCACAAGATTCACAATAAATCATTGGAATCGGCGGCCCCCAATAACGTTGTCTTGAAATCAACCAGTCGCGAAGATGATAATTAACAACTTTTTTACCGCTAGGTTTTGCGGAAAGCGAAGTTTTTTCAATGGGAATTTTGTATTTTTCCGCAAATTCTTTATCTCTTTCGTCTTCCGCAGGAACTGCCATGATTGCTCCTGTCCCATAATCCATCAAAACATAATCTGCAATCCAAATGGGAATTTCTTTTTTCGTCAATGGATTTAAGACATATTTCCCAGTAAAAACTCCTGTTTTTTCTTTTCGTCTTTCCTCATCTGTTTTTTTATTTGACATTTCAACATAATTTATAACTTCTTTTGATTTGAAATTTTTTACTTTTGGATGTTGAGGAGAAAGAACCAAAAATGTAGCTCCATCCGTAGTTTCAGGTCTGGTTGTAAAAACATCTATTCCGCCGAAATTGATTATCATTCCTTCTGATCTTCCGATCCACTGCTTTTGGGCGATTTTGATCTTTTCATCCCAATCAATCTGGCTCAAACCATCAAGCAACCGATCAGCATACTTGGTAATTTTGAAAAACCATTGCTCTAAATCTCTTTTTTCAACTATTGAATTACAGCGCTCACACAATCCGCTTTCAACTTGTTCGTCTGCCAGAACTGTTTTGCAGGACGGACAGAAATTAACCGGAGCTTTCTTGCGATAAGCAAGACCCGCTTTGAATAACTGAATAAATAGCCACTGCGTCCATTTATAATATTCAGGCTTGTAAGTTTCAACTGTTCGTGTCCAATCAAAACCATTTCCAATACTTTTTAATTGCCTGTAAAAATTACTTTCGGAGATTTTAGCCTGTTCTGCAGGATGCACGCCTTGCTTTATTGCGTAGTTTTCACTATGGATCCCAAAGCCATCAAGACCAATAGGTTCAAAAACCGATTTACCCTGCATTCTCTGAAAACGGCCATAAACGTCTGCGCCTGTAAAAGCATACATGTTGCCAACATGCATCCCTTCAGCTGAAGGATACGGAAACATCATGAGATTATAAAAAGGATTCTTCGCAGTTTCCAAATTTGGAGAATAAATTTTCTCCTTTTCCCACTTTTTTTGCCATTTCTGCTCAATTTCGGAAGGATTATACTTTTGATTTATATTTTTGACTTTTGACATTTGCATTAAATTTGAATTAAGTATATCACAATTCCAAGCTCCTTCTAGTTCACAATCCACCAGTTTACTTTTATATCTTCGGGATTCTGCTCTTTGATAAGTATCTTTATAGTTTCCTCATCTTTGATTACTGCCCCGATTTCTGTAGGTATATCCGAGGTAACAAAAACATGCGATTTGGATGTAAGAGCGCTTGTTGTTACTTCAACCTCTGTCTCCCCTGAAGGTATAACAGCTTCACCAACGCTTTTTTCGCTGGCGATTGATTCGTCTATGTTTATCTTCTTAACTGTTATTTCTCCTGCAACTATCATATTCCCTTCTGCATCGATGACTATCTTACCATCCAAGATATTAACTCCATTAAGTCCATTTTTCTGAAGATATAGATCGCCAGCCAAAGTATTTATTTCCCCATCCAGACCATGAATAGACAAAAGTCCGGCATTGATATTACCTGTTACTCCCAAGTCTGTAACTGTTGTTCTGCCCATAACCATCAGGTCTCCTGAGACTGTTGCGCTATTTAACTCAATATCACCAAGTTCAAGGGCTGCAGAGGTTGAAGCTCCCAAGACTTGACCGTTTTGAACATCTAACAGAAATGCGGAAATAGAGGCAACTTGATCAACTTTTTGGGATAAAGTATCCAGCTTTGCTTGCAGATCTGTAATTTTAGTTTGTGAATCTTTAAATAACGGATCATTAGCTAAAATAAAGGCAGTACTTGCAGAAGATGAGGCGACATAATCTTTAAGAGTCTGCCCTGCAATACTGAGAGAGTCCTGATTCAGAACAAGGGAGTTGGCGGTAATTTCCTGAGCCTGAAGAAGACCTGCTTTTAAATTCGCAACAGCTATGTCTGAAAATGCACCAGCCTTGTTAACAGTTTCACCAAGCGGATTCTTAAGAACAAAGGATACCGGATCAGTTAGGAGGACCGGATCTTGAGAAGCCAAGGAGTAATTGCCTGTTGAGGCAAGATAAGCATCAGGGTCATACCAGCCTGAACTTGCATAAACTTTAATCTCCCCTATCCCCTCTGTATTGTAAGATTCTAAAGCCCGTCCCAGAATAAAGCCTGCAGTTGTGGCTTTGACTGCAACTCCCGGAATACTAGAGGAAGTTAAAGCATCGCCTGCTTTGATTTCACCGCTGGCAGTTGCTGCAAAAACAGGCAATTGACCGACCAGACCGACTGTAGTATAATTTGAATCATCTTCATATTGTGAATTTCCAACAAAACCATATGTTCCTGAGACAACTCCGGTTATTGAGCTGTTCGTTGAATCACATTTCACAATTCCGCCATTACCATTTTTCGCCAGACAGACCAAAGTGCCAATCGGTAAATCTTCGTTTGCATTTTCTTTTTTAAACCACTCCGCATAATCTCCCCCTGTTGTGTCAAAGGCAACTCCTGTGGCTGAATTGTTACCCCTTACTTTCCCTACAATCTTAGAATCTCCTCTCATAAAGTTAATAAATCGATCTCCATATCCTGCTTCTGTATTACTACCGGCTGCTCCGAGACGGATATTCAAACCGGAATGACAGGTAGTTCCGGGAGTGCAAGTGCCAGTGGCGGAAGCTGTATTTGCAGCAACATTTTCAATCATTGCTGAGGCTGTTCCTGCTTCTGAATCATATACGTGAAGCGCCCAAAGTGGCGCAGTTACTCCTATACCGACATTGTTAACATCTCTATCAAGAGTCATTACGACAGTTCCGCCTGCGCTGTTGTTGTGGGCTGTAAAATATAAATCATTGGAACTGCTACCATCATATCTTATGGTAAAACCGTAATTAGCGCTCACTTCACCTAATCTTAAAACGCTATCGTAACCGCTGGCTGAAATAAGCTTTAAATTGTTCTCACTAGCTTTAGCGTAAGAACCCAATTGAATATCCCCTTCCACATGCAACAATGACCCAGGCGCAGTTGTTCCGATGCCGACATTGCCGGCGCCATCAATTCTCATTGCTTCTGCTATTATTGCCCCTCCTGTTCTTGTCCAAAAACTCAAAGCTGAGGTTTCGGCGGCACTTGTGGCATCTGTAAACTCATTTCGGATTCTGCCTGTCAATTCTGAGGTCCCGACAGAATCTTCAATATACATATCAAAATCAGCGCCAATTCCGGCAGCACCATACGATCCTGATGAAGTCGAGCGCCTCATTCTGATGATTTCTGTTGCAGTGTCCGTTGTTGACGGATTATTATAAAAATATCCGGGTATACTAGATCCGCTATATCCTATAACTCCATAGCTAGATGTGCTTGCACCATAAACTCCATAGCTAGATGAACTCACGCCTTCAACACCAATACTGGAAGTGCTATTACCATAAACTCCGATATTGGAAGTGCTATTACCATAAACACCGTAATTGAAGTCACTTGTTCCATTAATGCCGTAACCGTTCAAAGAATAACCAGTAACACCATGATGGTTTGTACTATAACCATATACACCTTCCTGATTAGTGCTTACTCCATAGACACCTACACCATTATCGTTTGTGCTTGCAATTCCATAACCCGTATTGCCATAAAGAAAATAACGGCAACCCTTATCGTTTTCTGCTGTCCAAGCAGTGCCATTTGATGAATAGGCGTGATTTCCCGTCCCTATACCGCTACATTCATAAAGATATAACGTTGTTCCCCCTGTAGGCGCAGCTG
>Ga0247841_10009250_pt1 | contig 13852 bp, 11 predicted proteins | sample LaCruzMarch2015__2_FD_192410 | JGI IMG/M metagenome (GOLD analysis project Ga0247841, IMG submission 192410) | Freshwater microbial communities from meromictic Lake La Cruz, Castile-La Mancha, Spain - LaCruzMarch2015_18m | ecosystem: Environmental > Aquatic > Freshwater > Lake | place: Spain...
GTGAAATATTTATAAAAGCGGCCGAATACATGTCCGCGCCAAAGGAAGGCCTATCCAGAAAAGCGAAAAAAGAAGAACGCAGCGCGATAGCCGAAAAGAGAGCGCGCGCATATTACGGTCTCGGCCGGACATATGAAGCCATAGGTGTTTATGGTCTTGCCGCGGAAAATTATGAACGCGCGGTCAGCCTCGGCCATAAGGATTCTGACGTTGTCCGCCGCCTAGCCTCAAGCCTGGAAAAACAGGATCTGCCCGGATCGCAAGCTGCCCGTAAGGTACAGGCGCTTTATAAGAAGGCACTTAGCATGGAGAAGAGCAATCCGGAAGTGCTTGAAGGCGGCGCCAGAATGCTTGAGGCAGAAGGCAAAGCCGGCGAAGCAGCTGCTCTATATATGAAGGCCGCCGAACAATATGAACAGAAAGGCCAGCGCGATCAGGCCTTGCGGGTATACAGGATCGTGCTAGCTAAAGAAGCTGCTAATGAGGCGGCGATAATGGGAGAGGCGAACTCTCTGATCGCGGCAGAAAAATTTGAAGAGGCCGAAAAGATCATAGCCGCTAAAGAAGGCGCGATCCTTGCGATCGGCGCGCAGCTCGCGCTTGTGCAGAAGCTCCTAGCGGCTATCGAAGAGAAACCGATGTCTTCCGGGAATAGGGCTCTGGTAAGACAGCTCGCGGCGGCCGTGCGCGATCTCGCCGATAAAGGGTTTGCCGATCAGAATATCAACCGTAAGGTATATATGTTAAGGCGCTCTATCGTCGCCGCAGCGGATGCGGGCAGAGGCGCTGTAAGCACTGAAATGATAGATAATCTTGTGTCAGCCATTACCTCGGCCGCGAATAATATCGGCGCATCGATAAAAGACAATGCCGAGGCCTATATAGATAGAACGCCGGCACGCGGAGCCAAGTCGCCGGCAGCAGGACTCCTTACTCTAGAGGAACTCTTTAACCTCCGCCTGTCTATAATCAAGGCATATGCCGCACGCGGCGATAAGGCTCTAGCTGCAGCGCAGTCCAAGAAGGCAGCCAAGCTCAACGATGACAACAAACTGGGCAGTGACCGTTCGCAGGAGATAACAGCCGCACTGAAAGTTATTGAGCTGCGAAAAGACATTGCCGCCGCCGATAAGAATGCCCGTAAGGCAGACCGTCTCATTTCGAATGCTAAGAAGATGCTGCGCGAAAACGGCGACCCTAGCCGGATACTGGCGCTGCTTGCGGATGCATATTTATTGTATGAAGATGCGATCGTAAAGGATGGACGTACCAGCTACGCGGCCGGCAAAGCAATGGAAGAGATCGTCAGTCTGATGGAGTCTGTCGGCGCGAATATCGACGCCAGGGAATCTTCTCTCAAATCTATCTATGAACTCAGGCGCAAGCTTCAGGGGAATAGGCTTAGCGACATGGAATTCCAGTCCATGAGGGCTGGGGTAGAAACGAATATGGGTGCGATAGTGGATAAAGCCATCGCGCTATTCAAGTCGGCCAATAATCGCCGCACGGCACCCATCGAAGCCCGGCAGAAGAAAGCCGCTGCTGCTATGCTCTTCGGCTTCGCGCTCAAATACAGGGCCGTGCTTGAAGGCGTAGGCCTTGCCATTAGCGGCGATCTCCGTCAAAAGATGGATGAGCAGTTAACATTATATATGGAAGAGTCGGGCCTCTCAACATTGACCTATAAAACCTCTATTGACAAAGTGCTGGACCGCAGCCGGGGACTCCTGAAAAAGCAGCCGTCGGAAGCTTCGCCTAAGGATACGGTCAACGTTGTGGTGCGGGAGGCGCGCGAAAAGGATGTATCTATCGAATCGGCATTGGAATCGATGAGAATAACCGATACCGCCGGCGTCGAACATCCCGTCACGCGTACAGAAGCGCGGCGTATGCGTAGTATCATAGCTCATATTCCTAGCGGTGTAAGGAGCGAGGTAACGGTACGCACAATATACCTGGCGATCAGTGAGCGTCCGGATAACGATAGTGCCCGAACGGCGATCCTTGCGCCGCTTGCTACGGCACGGATCTTTAAGGAGAAAGAAGAAGGCAAGGACATACCGCTAAACTCTGTAGAAGCAGCTGCCCGGCGATATGGGAACATTCCGCTCGAATCGATATTTGAGCGTATGAATATGAGTTTTGCTGATGGCGCGACAGTGCGCGTTACCGGAGATCAGGCGCGGCTTATGGCGCTCGTAGTAAAACAGCTCGAGACGAATTATCCGGGTATCGCAAGAATTATAGAAGTCAATAGTCTGTTCAACATCGTTAATATGTATGGCAAGGACTCCCTGCAAGCTGTAGAGGATCTTGACTTATTATTGGCCGTCTCCGGAATGGCGGATGTTATTCAAAAGGCCACCGGAGAACGCGAGGCAAAGATGGTGCGCGCACAAAAGGCCGCTGCCAGGGCTCAGGCCAAAGCTAAAGTAGGCGCCGTGGTTTCACAGGCCGCTGCTCCGACGCCTGCCGTGAGTGCCGTCGAACCTGCAGCCGCACCGGCTCCTGAAACTTTAACCAAGGCGCCTACTGAGCTAGCTGCGGAAACACTAGAATTAAGGGCCCAGCGCGAAGAAGCTCGCGGTAACCTGAATGCGGCGGTGGACAAAGCCAAGCCTTTCGAAGCCCTTGCCGAGACCGCTAAGACTCGTGAAAATATTGCCGAGCCTGATAAGACTCTTAAAGGTCTCGCCGATACGCTTCACGTGCTGGAGAACGCACTGAAAAAAGCAAACGAGGCCGGAAGTATTGATACCAGGGAAGCCTCCGGTAAATTCGAAGCATTAAAGAAATTCTATTACAAAATGCGCGGGGCAGAGTCTGCTGGAAAATACATCACGGATGAAGTTATTACGACGGCCGTAAAACTATTAGGCGGGACTACTCCGGCGGCAATAGCGGCAAAAGAAATGCTTGGTGAAATACAAAAAGGCCAAGGGCTGGAATTCTGGAGATCCGATGAAGATATCATGGCAGGCCTAGTTCAGCCATATGCCTTAGGCTTCCAGGCGGAGATAGATACAAAGACGGGTACGATCTATTGCGAAAAGGCCGCGCTCAAGGCTCTTAAATCACTTGCAAGCGATGCGGCCCGCGGCGATATTGAAGCGCAGAAAGCGCTTGTAGCGCTGACCGAGTATATCACATTTGCTATAGGCCATGAGCTTATACATCGTACGCTTGTAGATAAACCTGCCATGCATGCCGAAATATACGCAAGGCTATGGGAAAAAGGCACGCGGGATGACAGGGCACTATTAAGGGATATGGTAAGATCGCTTATTAAGGATCCCGACTCCGTGTATAGAAGGCAGTTTGAGTATAAAGGTATAACTAATATCGATGACCGGATAAGTAAAGAGGGTATCGATGCCGTAGCTGAAGCGATATTAAATGATGCGAATGTTGGTAAAGATGCAGTGGGCGAATTCCTGGCCGGCCAGTTCGGTTATAGTACAGAAAATAGAATTGAATCGCTGCGGGAGCTTTTTGGAAATTCCCAGCAAAAATATCTGGCAGATATGCCCATACCGGCCATTATGGGATTGCCTGTGCGCACCGTCATCGCCGGAGCTATTGCAAAACAGATAGCAGCGGAAAAGACCGCGAAAGGACTTACCGAAGCCGGTGTTGAGGCCAATGCGGCTGACAGGATATCCGGAGAATCCTTGATGTCTCAGAATGGCATCGCTTTCAATAATATGATATTCACTCTGGAAGCCGGCGGTGAAACCTACGCGATACCTGTGACTAAGGGCGATAATGTAATGAAGGCCGTCACCGCCTATGTTGAAAAGAATATTCCCGAAGCGGCAGGACGGAATACAATACTTTCTGCTCTAGAAAAAATCGGCGATACTCTGCGATATGAAGTCGCTTACTCGGTAGATGATAGCGGGAATGTTCGCGGGGCCAATGAGACAGCGCTCGTGATAAATCAGGGCGGAGGCTACGATTTCAGGTCCAAGGTTGATATCGATTCAGAGACCAAGTGGCTTATACACTCGCACCCAGTTGTACCTAAATCTTCGGATGAATTTGCCAAGGATATGGCGAACATTCCGGAACTGGGCGGCGCCGGATCGATAGTGCTGTTACCGGGAGGTGCGACCATGGTGCTGGCGCCCGCAGTCGATAAGAAGTTAGTACAGGCCATAGCGCCATCGACCGTTACCTATACTGTAAAGGTAAGCGATATAGCGGTCACGACCACGCTGGAAATTAATTTGTCCGAAGCGCGTAAACGTGAACTTTCGGCTGAGGTCATAAGCCAGTCGGCTAATGCGTTAATGCTTGCTATGGCAGCTTCTCCGAATATCCAAGCTGCGGATCTTGAGAAGCTCAGAGCCGACATAGAAGCCCTGCAATCCGGGAAGTCCGGCACGTCGAGCCTGTCGGCTGCCGAAGGCATAGCAAGACTTATGCGCACGGCCGGTTTATATTCGAATAACCTCGGTGTGGTGATAGATTGCCGCGCCGGCGGATATAATCGCGAGGCCGTGACTGCGGCTATTAATGCCTCAACGCTCAAGGATTCGCCTGTAAAGTACTTTGTACTCACTGACGGAGCCGTGGAAGGTGTGGAAGGCGTTATAGCGGTAACGATCGATCAGTTAGACCAGGCCATGAAAGACGCAAAGGTGGAAGCTCTGAATACAGCGTATGCGGTAATGGAAAATGATAACGGCATATTCATGATCAAGAATCTGTATAGCGCAACCGGTGATAAGGAAAAGAAATCCAGCTTCCTCGTATCAGGTAAAGAAGTAGTAAAAGGCAAAGACAGCGAGATTCCGACTGCGGCGATCATGGTACAGCTGATACGTCTGGCCAGCAGGATAGCTTCACAGGATAGGCCTACTGCGGTAGCGGTAGGATGCACGAAATCCACTATAGACGTTCTTAATGCGTTCAGCGGATTCCTTAATATAATAAGGAAGCTCAACATAGCCGAAATAGTGAACGAGTTCCTCTCCGCTATGCGCGCCTCGGCAGTGAGCGTATAATAGGAATGAAGGTGGTAGATATGATCGAGCGTCGCGGGTATGAACGATACAATGTCCGTTGTGCTTTGGAGTATAGGTGCGAGCAGGGGCTGCTCGCTGACTCGTCCGTAACTCTGAATCTAAGCGAAAGAGGAGCCCTGATCTCTACCAGGCATGCCCTGAAGAGGGGTATGCGGCTAATAGTGAGGATAGTGTTGGATGGGCTGGCCTTCTTTTTAAGAAGCCGGGTGGCTCACGTCGAGCGTAAGAACTGGATTTCGTATAAAGCGGGCATTGAATTTCTGGACGCTCCGCAGGGTTTTATGCGCGGATTTTATCGGGAGTTTGAGAAGCATATCATTATGGCCAGGCCGATCATACGATAATGAAGGATAAAATAGACATATGAATAGTTCTAAATATGCAGCGGTGGTTCTGCTTCTCCTTTTTACCGTGTCCGTCACGTCATACGAGGCACACGAGGAGTGGTCTGCCAGGCAGAGGGTAGAAGCGAAGAGCCGGGCGATGTTCTCCGGCCATCCCATGGTCGATAACTCCGCTCCAAAAGATCCGATCCACTTATCTAAAAACCGCGTATAATCAATTTATCTGTAGCTTATTCGGATTTTGCCTTGTCAAAATCCGAATTTTGCAATAAATTAGCCCGTTTTTCCGTCTTATATATGAGGGCATGGTGCGCCCTCATAACATAAGGAGGAAATATGGGTGAATTGGTATTGCAAGAGACGGTTGAGAGCAAAATCTTTATGCTGAGAGGGCACAAAGTCATGCTAAGCGTTCACTTGGCAAAACTTTATAAGGTGAGAGTAAAAGCGTTAATTCAAGCGGTCAAAAGAAATGTAGAGAGGTTTCCGGAAGACTTTATGTTCCAGTTGACATGGGAAGAGGCAGGACTTTTAAGGTCACAAATTGTGACCTTAAACGATAACGACGCAAAAAGGGGTACACATCTTAAATATCCGCCTTATGCTTTTACTGAGCAGGGAGTAGCGATGCTATCAAGCGTGCTTAATAGTAAGAGCGCAATCCAGGTTAATATAGCTATAATGAGGGCGTTCGTTAAGTTGAGGTGTATTCTCACCACCCATAAGGAACTTGCCGATAAATTAAATGAACTTGAAAGGAAATTTAATCAACACGACAAAGACATCCTTGTCATATTTGAAGCCATTCGTCAACTCATGGAGCCGCCTCCGGCACCGCCGAAACCGAGAATCGGGTTTCATATTTAGCTTCTATTCCGGAACAGTAGTTGCGAAATTGGGCATTCTTGTCTTTACTTTACCGTAAGTTAAGGTATACTTAACTAAAAAGGGGGAACTGTGAAGAAAATCACAATCTTATTAACAGCAATATTATTTTTTACGATGGCCGCAATCGCTTTTGCCGAAGAAGATATCGGTTTTATACAGAGAATGAAGAATAAGTTTATGAAGAAGCCCGTGCAGAGTACAGCTGCCGCGAAAGTTGTGCCGGCGCCTAAGGGTCGAGTGAGCCCCGCAACAGAGAAGATCCTGCTAAAAAAAGAAGATGTTGTTGATAATATAAAACAGATGCTTAGCTCCGACCCCGAAGTTATTCCAAACATAGCCAACCTTAAGATGTTAAAAGAGAAAGACAAGGTTTCCTATACCTTTAAAGGGGCTGCCCTGGAAAGCCTGGATAGAGAGTCACTGCAAGGCCTCAGTGACAGGATATTGGGAGAGATCGGCGTGTTGAGATCCAATGCCATTAACGAACAGATGAGCGTTGTCAGGCAGTCGCAGCAAGTCCAGATGCAGGTGAATCAGGCTCAGCAAGCCCAGGCAGCCAGCAGGCAGATCGCACAAGCGCAAGCCATACCGAAAGCCCCGCCTGCAGCCATGGGACCTCCTAACATACCCAATGGCGGTAGAGGAGGGGCTACCGGTGGTCCCGGCGGCCCGGGAGGACCGAGTTCCGTAGGAGGCAAGAGATAAGAAGCGACTTTATGGCAAATAATAAAACAGGAGGTTCAGATACCATGTCGAAACGCGTACTATTAGTGATCCTGGCTGTTATGATGTTTGCGGGTCAATCATTTGCTGAAACGGCTGTTAAAGCTAAAGAGCCTGCTGCGTCCGGAAAGCCGGGCAATCCTATGGATAAGGTTTCCAGAGAAGATGTTTTGGTCAGGATAAACGGCATACTCTCCCATAATCCGCAGATACTGGAACTCTTGCCTGAAATAAAAAAAGAGGAGAAGGGCAAAACCACCGTTTTTAGTATTGGCGGCAAAGAGATGGAATCTCTTTCGAAAGATGAATTGATAGTGGTGTTGAAGAAGATCAATCCTGCGCTTTATAAGATACAGCAGGAGAGGACGAAGAAACAGATAGAACAGCTGGCGCGGCAGAACCAGCAGAATATGCAGATCCAGAGGATGGCCCAGCAGCAGAGCCAGGTAAGGCAGCCATCAGTTTATACGCCGCCTGCTGCGCAACCGAATCCACCGAATCCGTATAGGCCGCCCGCCGCACCCCCGGCTCCGCCAAGGCGTTAACTTGCCTCAAGCGTTTGCGTTGACCTGAAATTACGTTGACTTTTCGACGGAGATATGATACTTTATTCCGTCAATGATCTCCGATAACCTAAGAAACATAACTCAAAAGATCACAAGGTGTTGCGAAAGATCCGGCAGGGCCGGAGACGCCGTAAAACTCGTCTGTGTAACCAAGGCGGCAGACATAGAGGACATACAGACGGCTATACTGGCCGGTGTGACCGATATAGGCGAGAATCGGGTGCAGGACGCCGTATTTAAGCATAAGGCCATAGGTGATAAGGTTGCCTGGCATCTGATAGGGCATCTACAAACCAACAAAGCGAAAGACGCAGTGAAGATCTTTTCGCTTATACACTCCGTTGACAGTGTCAGGATAGCGGAGGCTATAGATAAAGAGGCCGGCAAGATCGGTAAAGTCCAGGATGTTCTTGTGCAGGTGAATACCTCGGGGGAAGGCACAAAATTCGGCGTCCGTCCGGAGGATGTAGATAACATGCTTGAGGAATGCGCCCTTTACGGTAATATCAATATAAAAGGTTTTATGACTATAGCTCCGCAAACCGAGGACCCTGAAACCGTAAGGCCGTATTTCAAGGCACTGCGTGAAATTCGCGACAGGGCCAGGGTCCACCGCGGCGCGGATTACGGTACCTTGTCGATGGGTATGACCGACGATTTCGAAGTTGCAATTGAAGAGGGCGCGACCATAATCAGAATAGGGAGGGCTATATTCTCATGATAGAAAAGAAGATAGGTATAATCGGATGCGGCAATATGGGTGAGGCTCTGCTTAGCCGGCTGTCAGAGTCCGTAGAGAAAAGCACGATGATAATGGTGAGCGAACTCGACTCTACCAGGCGGGATTATATACGCAGGAAATACCGCATGATAGTGGAGATAGATAATAACCTTGTAGTAAAAAACTCCGATATAATAATACTCGCCGTGAAGCCTAAGGATTTCGAAGATCTCTTGAACGGTGAAATAGCTATCGGGGCTTCTCCGGACAAGCTGGTCATATCGATCGCCGCCGGTATAACTACGAAGTATATAGAATCGGCTATCGGAAATGATGTCCCTGTAGTCAGGGTCATGCCCAATATGCCGGCTGTAGTGGGCGAGGCGGCAACGGCCGTGTGCGGAGGGCGTTCGGCCGGCAAGAAAGATATCGAGGCGGCAAAAGAGATATTCTCGATGATAGGGAGTGTTGTAGAAGTTGAAGAGAAGCTCATGGATGCTGTAACTGCCATTTCGGGGACAGGTCCTGCGTATTTCTTCTCTCTCATGGAAGAGCTTATAAGGTCCGCCGTAGCGATGGGGATCGACCGGAAGACGGCAAAGACACTCGTAGTCAAGACCGCTTTAGGCAGTGCCAAGCTGATCGATTCGCTCGGCGCTGATCCTAAAGAAATGCGCGACAGGGTTACCTCTAAAGGCGGTACCACGGAAGCCGCTTTCAAAGTATTCCGGGCCAGGAAGACCGGCAGTGCGATAAGGGCCGCGATAAAAGCCGCTGCGGCCAAGTCAAAGAAATTATCGAAAGGTTAGAATGTTCGTCCTGGGTAACTTCATTTCGGCGATAGCGGTCATACTAGGATATATTCTCACTATCTTAAGCTGGCTTATCATAATAAGGGCTCTCTTAAGCTGGGTCAGTCCGGATCCGTTCAATCCTATAGTGAGATTCCTTTATGGAGTTACAGAGCCCCTGCTGGAACCGTTTCGTCGAATAATCCCCGGACACATGATAGGTATAGATTTGTCTCCGATTTTTGCGCTTTTGTTCATATGGTTCCTTAAACTTTTTGTGGTCAATACTTTATTTGGCATAGCGGCCAGGCTTTAGACTCTGGAGGATATATGGGCTTTAAGGTAGGTATAATCGGCGGCAGCGGTTTCTATGATATGGAAGGCGTAAAAGCCCTTCGCAGGGTTAAGGTCACAACCCCGTTCGGAAAGCCATCGGATGATTTCGTAACAGGCACGCTTGAAGGAAGAGATGTCGTATTCCTGTCGCGCCACGGAAAAGGCCATAGCCTATTGCCAAGCGAAATAAATTACAGGGCAAATATATATGCGATGAAGAAACTAGGCGTCGAGAAGATAATTTCGATATCGGCCTGCGGAAGCTTAAGGGAAGAGATAAAACCGCTCGACATAGTGGTGCCGGACCAATATGTCGACAGGACGAACCAGGCCAGGCGTATGACATTCTTCGGGGACGGTATAGTCGGGCATGTTGGTTTCGCAGAACCCGTTTGCGGAGCTCTCTCTAAATCGCTTTATGAGACAGGGCGTTCACTCGGCATCCCGATGCATATGGGCGGTACATATATAAATATGGAAGGGCCTCAGTTCTCCACAAAAGCCGAATCCGGGATGTATCGCCTGTGGGGCATGGATATAATCGCTATGAGCAATATGGCCGAGGCGAAGCTCGCCAGGGAAGCGGAGATATGTTTTGCGACATTGGCATGCGTCACCGACTACGATTGCTGGTACCTAAATGAGTCTGTCGAATCGGTGTCGATAGAACTTATTATCAATAACCTGAAGAAGAATATTGGAAACGCAAAAAAGATCGTCAGGGGCGTGCTTAAGAACATGACGGAAGATTGTACCTGCGGATGTCATTCGGCGCTTAAAGATGCGATAATGACAGATCCTAAAGTGATGCCGCCGGCTACCAAGAAGAAGCTTAAACCTATAATAGGAAAGTATATAAAGTAAGACACATGGAATATAAAGATACGTTAAATCTGCCCAGGACCGATTTCCCGATGAAGGCCGACCTGCCCCACAGGGAGCCCAAGACGCTAAAGGCCTGGGAGGATTCCGGGTTATACTTAAAGATCCGCTCGAAAGTAAAAGGGCTGAAGAAGTATGTTCTCCACGACGGGCCTCCTTATGCAAACGGTTCCATACATATGGGCCATGCGCTCAATAAGATATTAAAGGACATAACGATACGCTACAAGACCATGAGGGGATACGATTCACCTTATGTTCCGGGATGGGATTGCCATGGCCTGCCGGTAGAGCACCAGCTCTTAAAGGAGCTTAAAATAACCAAATATGATATAGACCAGGTAGTCTTCAGGAAGAAGGCCTACGACTACGCGATGAAGTATGTGGATATACAGCGCGCCGAATTTAAACGTTTAGGGATAATGGGCGAGTGGGAGCGTCCGTACTTGACACTCTCCAGGAGCTACGAGGCAGGGATCGTTAAGTCCTTCGGTAAATTGGTTGAAAAGGGCTACATCTATAAGGATCTGAAACCGGTAAACTGGTGCCCGACTTGCGAGACTGCGCTCGCCGAAGCGGAGGTTGAATACGAGGATAAAGTCTCACCCTCGGTGTATGTGAAGTTTGAGCTAGTTGACGGTAAGTCCGTGATTGACGGTTCGCAATCTAAGGTATATTTCGTGATATGGACTACTACACCGTGGACTCTGGTTGCGAACGTTGCAATAGCGCTTCATCCGGACTTAGATTATGTGCTCGTCAGATCAGGGAAAGAGAGCTACGTAATCGCGAAGGCCCTGCTTGAGCGGACGATGGAGAAGTTTGCCATAAAGGACTACAAGATACTGGAATCCTTTAAAGGTAAAGAGCTTTCGGGGCTAGAAGCGAAGCATCCTTTTATAGACCGGACCTCGAATGTCGTGCTGGCAGAATATGTTTCGATGGAGGACGGAACGGGGTGTGTGCACACCGCTCCGGGGCATGGGCAGGAAGATTATATGACTGGCAAGAGGTGCGGGCTTCCCACGATAATGCCGGTGGACACAAAGGGAAGGTTCGACAAGACTGCAGGGGACCTGGCCGGTATCGGGGTCTACAAGGCCAACAGTTTAATTATTGAGAAATTGAAGACGGGCGGCCATCTATTAAAAGAAGAGGAACTTAAACATTCTTATCCTCATTGCTGGAGATGCAAGAAGCCGATAATATTCAGAGCCACGGAGCAGTACTTCTTTGAGATAGACCACAGTGATTTGCGCAAGGAGATGCTTGACGCCATCTCATCGAAAATAAAGTGGGTGCCCGAGATGGGCCGTTCTCGAATATCGGCTATGGTGAGCTCCAGGCCCGACTGGTGCCTTTCGCGTCAGAGATACTGGGGTGTGCCGATAATAGCCTTCTATTGTAAAGATTGCAGAAGTGTTCTGCTGGACCCTAAGGTTATAGCTCACGTAGCAGCTCTATTCGAGAAGGACGGGGCCGATCTCTGGTTCACCAAAAAAGAGGATGAGCTTCTTCCTGCGGGTACAAAATGTTCAAAATGCGGCGGATCGCATTTTACCAAAGAAACCGACATCCTGGATGTATGGTTTGATTCCGGCGTGAGCCATCAGACGGTGCTTAAGGCCGATAAATCACTCGATTATCCGTGCGAGCTCTATCTCGAGGGGTCGGACCAGCACAGAGGATGGTTTCAGTCGGCGCTCATAACCGGGATGGCCATCGACGGCCATGCGCCTTACAGGAATGTGCTTACCCATGGCTTTGTGGTAGATGGCGAAGGCAAGAAGATGTCCAAGTCGCTGGGCAATGTCATAACCCCCGAGCAGGTGATGAAGAAGTACGGCGCCGATATACTCAGATTATGGGTGGCTTCCAGCGACTATTCCGAGGATATCAGGCTCTCGGATGAGATATTGACGCGCCTTGCCGATGCATACAGGAAGATAAGGAATACCTATAAATATCTTTTGAGCAATCTTTATGATTTCGATCCGGCCAGCGACAGTGTGCCGCACAAAGATATGCTAGAGGCGGACAGGTGGATATTGTCCCGGCTTTCGGTCCTTATAAAAGATTCCGCCAGGAACTATGACGCCTTCGCTTTTCATAAAGTTTACAGAGACCTGTACGGCTTCTGCGTTTATGAAGTATCATCAGTTTATCTTGATATATTGAAGGACAGGATGTATACTTTTAAGTCCGATTCGGCCGATCGCAGGAGCGGGCAGACAGCGATGTTCGAACTTTTGAGCGCGCTCTTAAAGGTAGCGGCTCCGCTTTTAGTCATGACGGCCGATGAGGCCTGGGGTTATCTAAAGTCCCCGAAGAAATCAGATTCGGTCCATCTGGAAGATTGGCCTGAAGACCGGCACGAGAGATGGTTCGACGATAGCCTGAACAAGAAGTGGGAAGCGTTAATAAAGATAAGAGAAGATGTGCTTAAGTCTCTCGAGGAGGCGCGCTCGGCAGGCCGTATAGGCTCAAGCCTTCAGGCGCGCGTTGAGATCACGGCCGGTACCGCTAGCGATAAGAAACTTCTGGAAGATAATAGCTCGATCTTAAGATATCTGTTTATAGTATCGCAAGCCCGTGTATCGGGCGGTGTGGATCCGGAAGGCAAGATGAAGGTGACCGTAGAAAAGGCAAATGGCGAAAAATGCCAGAGGTGCTGGAACTACAGCGAAGACGTAGGTCATGACGAAGAGCATCCCTCTCTTTGCGGGAGATGCGTCAAAGTCGTAAAATAAAAGGAGAAATGATAAATGCCAAAGTTAAGGAAAACCAAGAAAGTGAAAAAGGTCAGCAGAAAAAAGGTTAGCAAGAAGAAGGTTAAGGTGTCTGTCCGAAAAGTCATGAAGGTAAAACGCCTGCCAAGTTCGGAACTGAAGGCCTACAAAGCTCTTCTTTTGACGGAACGCGAAAAGGTCGGATTAGAACTTTCGCATATAGCCGAGAATACGCTCAATAAGTCCGCTCGTGAAGCGACGGGCGACCTGTCGGGGTACTCTTATCACATGGCGGATACGGCATCCGACGACTACGAGAGGGATTTCTCTCTCGGCAGAGCTACGGACGAACAGAAGGCCCTTTTTGCCATAGATGAAGCTTTGAAAAGAGTAAATGACGGGACTTACGGCAGCTGTTCCCAATGCGGAAAGAATATACCAAAGACGCGCCTTAAGGCTATCCCTCAAGCCGACCTTTGTGTAGAGTGTCAAACTATGAACGATAAGTAATGCCGTTTTTAGTAGCTCTGGCGGTATTCGGCCTTGATAGATTTACAAAGATAGCGGCGCTCAAAGTTCTTGTTCTGGGCAAGTCGGTAATGGCCATACCCGGTGTATTGCGTATTACGCTTGTCCTGAACGACGGCTCGGCCTTCGGGCTTTTTAAGGGGAGGGCCGGCTTCTTTGTCTTTGTGTCGCTTACTGTAATAGTAGCGATGGTGGCTTATCTCATCAAGAAGCGTAAGCTTAGCCGCCTGATATCTACCGGGCTTGGGCTTATACTGGGAGGCGCTCTCGGGAACCTGGCTGACAGGATATCGCTCGGTAAAGTAGTCGACTTT